>ENA-OQCS01000114-OQCS01000114.1-human-gut-metagenome-genome-assembly--contig:-NODE-114-length-38034-cov-2.124700_pt1 | contig 38034 bp, 44 predicted proteins | sample MGYA00242757_ERZ504575 | MGnify/ENA primary metagenome ERZ504575 (study PRJEB26092, sample SAMD00036297) | human gut metagenome | host: Homo sapiens | study: EMG produced TPA metagenomics assembly of... | reverse complement strand
CTGTGCGGCACACAGCTTTCTTCCTTTCAGCTGTACTCCTGTATTTCCGCAGCGAACATCCAGAAACAAAGTAATTCCTTTGGTATCCACCTGCCAGCAGCACATAGCAGAAGGACGGACCTTTACGAAATTGTTACTGATAAATGATGAAACTTGATAAAAAAATACGTTTAGAAGTTAGCTCTAATGATGAAATTGGAGAATTAAAACAACAAATTAATGATTTGTATTCTACTTTATTAAGAACAATTGACGATTTAGAATTTAAAAATAAAGAAATTTTAAAATTAGAAAAGTTAAAATATGACTTTTTTAAAGGTGCATCCCATGAACTTAAAACTCCTCTTGCTAGTCTTAAAATAATACTGGAAAACATGAAATACAATATTGGAAAATATAAAGAAAGAGATATTTATATTAATGAATGTATTGAAATCGTTGATAGTTTAACAAAAAATATTTCTCAAATATTATCAGTTCATTCTATAGAAAATTTGAATAATGATGAAGAATATTTGAAAATAAATGATACATTAGAAGATGTATTAAAAAAGTATGAAATATTAGCACATCAAAAGAAAATAACTATCAATAATTATATATTAGATGAGAATGTTTATATAGGAAAAACAGCTTTAAAGATTATTTTATCTAATTTGATTAGTAATGCGGTAAAATATACTGATGTAAATGGGGTAATTAATATTGGGATGGTTAATGATTGGTTATATATAGAAAATTCATACGGTAACAATAAAATTTCAAATATGGATGAAATATTTGATGTTAAATTTGATTTAAATAAGGAAAATAGTAATGGATTAGGTTTATATATTGTAAGTAATATTCTGAATAATTACAATATAGAATATAAAGCATTGCAGGATGAAGAATTTTTTTATCTTTAAAATTAAAATATTATCTTAAGTAAGATATAATTTTACAATAGTTATTGAAAAATAGAGACTTATTATTAATTGTGGAAATAAAAACTTTTTTCTTATTGAAAGTGAAAAGAAAATAATTGATAAATGATTATTCCACTCTAATTGATCACTTATTCCGATTAGGTTGACCAAGTATTCCGATAGACTTGATCAACTGCTATTTTTCATTAAATTCCGATGGGGTTGATCAATCATTACGATGAACCTGACCATCTAAAAGTTTTGGTTATTAGATATCAGCTAAAGCACTTATACAAATGTTTACTAAGTTATCCTGTACTCATAAATTGAAAACATAGACTTGCTGAGTTGAATGTTATGCTAGAAAAGTCCTTTCAATACGTTGAATAAGTCCACTTTACCAAAATATTGAATATGTTTATAAAGTCAAAAGGATTTAATATATTCTTCTTGCAATAATTTCTATATTAAAAATTTGATAGAGACTGTTTATTTTAATATTCTCAAAAAATTAAATAGATAAATAAAAAATATGGGAAAAAACGCATAAAATTGTATGCTATCATACCGTCAAGTTATAAATAGATGTGTTCAAAATATTAAAGCATTTATTGTGGCTTAGGTAAACTGAACTCAATCGGTTCAGTTTGCTATCTAAAGTAGTTAATTATTAATGAATAGGTACAAGCTCGTTTTTTTAATACTTCTTTAAATTTTTTATTACATATAAACCTTATTCATTAAAATATTTATAGGTGGTGATACAACACAAAATAATGAAAGCTTTTAGATTTTAATAGCAATCTAAAAAGCTACCACTCTATAAAACTTAATATTATAAATCGCTTGTTAATCTTAGATAGAGGGTAGGCTTATAAGTTAATATTCTAAAAGTTAAAAATAAGATTATTATTAAAGATGTCTAGATAAAAATTAATTTTGGTACATTGCACAATTATAGATATTATAATCCATTTAATGATCCTAACTCTTAAATTTATAGACAGGTAGCATTCTCCAATAAACATTAAGTGTTTAAATAACAATTCTTATTTAATATTGAGTAGTTGTAAAAAAAGAATTTAAGTAGAATGAATAATTTATAAAAGAAATAATAGGGTGTATCTATGAGAATATGATATTAGGTATTTTCATTTTAATAATAACTTCCCGAAAAATATTAAAACCTCATAAAAAAGATAATTTTACTGTAAATCATTTCTATACATGCTTAATCATTATATTTTATGCACACATAAATACGTACTTTTATAAATTAGTAACTTAATTCTAAGTAGTTTAAAGAATTATAACTTTTGATTAAAAATAAAATTCATTCTCCCAAATGAAAAACGTAATAATTTCGAATCAAATTTTATAATTCTTTTTTCATTTATATAATAAGGAGGAATTTATGATTCATTCAGTAAAAGATTTTGTAGATAAAAAAATGAATAATAAATTAATTTGTTTTAATAATGTTTTAGATGATTGTTTATTTTTTTATGATATAAAAAGGATGATTACTAAGATATACTTAGTAATCATTTTACTGTTTATATAGATAAATTGGAAGTAGTGTATTTACGCTATTTAATATAGATTTTTGACACTACCAAAATAAAAAGGAAAGTGTTATATGAAAAATCATGTAAAAGTGAAGATTGATGGAATATTAAATAATAGTTTATTTAAGATTACAATGATTGTTCTATGCTGTTTGATATTGTCTACTTCTATTATTAGAACGGGTAATTTTATAAATTGTATGTTTAATGGGTTAGTCATTTTTGTTTTATTAATAAATATCTATCATTTACCAATAGTAAATGATTATATAAAGAAGTACAAAAAGAAATGTGGATTTATAATATTATTAATAGCATGCATTGTTTTGGTTTTTGGTATTATTTTCAAATTGGTGGATTAGTAGGTTTTACAATCATTTGTATTTCCTTTTATTTGATTATATGGGGTATATTAAATACTTATAAAATTAAAGAATTGTTTTATATGTTGTTAAATCTTATATAGATCTAACAATTTTTATATGTTGGTGTACATAATTTTCTATGTGCAACTCATTTATGTTTTGTTATAATAGAAGCCAAGGTGGTGATTTTATGCCAGTTGGCGTTTTTAACAAATGTATGTGCTGTTTTTATAGGCACTTTTATTGGAGGGCTTATTAAAAAAGTTTTACCTAAACATTTAATGGAAGAACTACCAAAGGTTTTTGGGATTTGTTCAGTAACAATTGGATTAATGTCAGTCATTCAAGTAAAGACATTACCAATGGTTATTATGGCTGTTATTTTAGGTTTTGTTATTGGTGAACTATGTCATTTATATGATCATGTTCATGATATCTTTGCATTTTTATTAGATAAACTACCTTTTCATATGGAAGGTAATCAAGAAGAATATATGCATCTTTATTTATTAGTTGTTTTGATGTTTTCAATGTCTGGAATGGGATTATTTGGAGCTCTTACAGAAGGAATGTCAGGTGATGCATCTGTTTTAATTTCTAAATCGGTTTTAGATTTTTTACAGCTGTTTTATTTGGAGCTGCTTTAGGTTATGCACAAAGTTTAATATGTGTTCCACAATTACTTATTTTACTTGCATGTTTCTTTCTAGCAAAAGCAATCTTACCATTTGTAAATTCAACAATGATTGCTGATTTTAAGGCTTGTGGTGGTGTCATTACAATGATTACAGGGTTAACTGTTTCTAAAATATTAGATGTAAGAGCGATGAATCTTGTTCCTGCACTTATTTTAGTCATGCCTTTTGTTGGTCTTTATGCCATGATTTAGGAGAAAATCATGTTAAAACAAGTAGCGATACAAGATTTAGAATTACTTTATCATATAGAAACAACCTGTTTTCCTATACAAGAGGCAGCAAGTTACCAATCATTAAAAGAAAGATTAACAGTTTATCATGAAGGATTTGAAATTTTTTATATTGATCATCAAGCAATCGGTTATATTGGTGGTCTAAGAAATCATGAATGTAATCTACCAGATAGTATGTACGAAAATGCTTTTTTACATCAAGAAAATGGAAAATATCAAATGATTTTTTCAGTCTGTATTTTACCTGAATATAGAGGACATGGTTATGCTAGAGAAATGGTAAAGGAATATGTAGAGAAAAGAAAAAATGATGTAGACGGATTTATTTGACATGTAAAGATCATCTTATTCCTTTTTATGAAAGTTGTGGTTTTAAATTTGTAAAGTTTCAGCATCTACTCATGGAAATGCTAAATGGAATGATATGGTAATTGATTGTCGTGGAGAAATATAATATTTCTCTTTTTTGTACTATTTGTCCAATGACGAAAGGTTATTTAGGAATAGAATAAGAATATAGAATAAAGGGGAATGAATATGGATCAAATATATAGAGAATATAGTGAAAAATATAAACATATATTGCATTATGCAGGAATCATGAAAAAAGAAAATGTTCTTTTTGAAAATCAAGAAATAATTGTTTTAAAGGATGTTAAAGATTATCAAAATTTTGATTATAGTTATTTTGAAAATTGTGAAATAGAAAAGAGTTGTATTTATCATAAAATTACATATGCTTTAGCCGTTTTAAAAAAAGTAGAAAATGGGATAATTGTTGATCAAATGAAACTGTAGGTTGGTTAAATACGGTCTTGGATCAACATTATTCCGCATATAAAACAGACCTTTGGTATTTACATAAAGGTAATTGGGATAAGTGCTATTTAGAAGAACATTATGATTTTTTATCAGCGATAGAGGTCTATTTTTATTTATTTGGCAAAGAGGAAACATTTCGATTATTAGAAGATAAAAATCAAGAGATGGAACATTCTTTAAAAATAATTAGAAAAATTAATTAAACAAATATCAAAAGGAATGTCAAGACGATCAATATGCTTTATTAAAACACTTTTTAGTATTGATTTTTAGTCAACAGTTAGAAAAAATAGAAGTAGAACATAAGGAAATTGTTTTCCAATTATTAAAAGAAATCATCGAATTAAAATCAATTGTATTACCTTTATTATTATTGTGTGATTTTTATCAAAAGGATTTTGATGAAGAATGGGCTACTATCTCTAAAGAAGTTGATCGTAATTATTTAAAAGAACAAATAGCCTATATACCTTTTACTGAAAGTGAAGATTATTTAGATTTAAATATTACAGATGTTTTAGTTTATAAAGATAAAATAGAAAAAATACCAGTGGGGTTAATGAAATATTTCAATAATTTGAAAGAAGTATATGATGATTTAAAAGAAAAACTATCATTTAATCAATCTCTTTTAGAAGTAGAAAGAATAATTTTATTAATGGAAAAAGACTACCAACTTTATCCTTTTGAATCATTTGTTAGTGAATTAAAGATTCATTATTCAAAAGAATATTATATTTTAATGAAATTATTAGAAATAGTTATGAAGGATTGTCAAGAAGCAAAATTAGGAAGAGAAACAGTTAAATTAACCTTATCATTGATGATGAATCAAAAACTAAGATTAAAAATATTTGGTTTTTAAATAGGGAATACTTTGTGCTACAATAAAAGTAGTAGGAGGTATTTTTATGGAAAAAAGATACTATAGTGAATACAGTCAATGTTTAGATAGAAATATGGATTTTATCGTTTATGGACATAGTGGTGTGCCACTTCTTGTCTTTCCAGCACAAGATGGTCATCCTCAAGATTATGAAAATTTGGATGGTCGATGTAATCAAAGATAAAATAGAAAATGGTTATGTACAATTGTTTTGTGTCGGAAGCATTGATGAAGAAAGTTATTCTGATGAAATGGGAGACAAAGCACGTCGTAGTTATTTATTAGAACAATTTTATTACTATATTTGTGATGAAATAGTGCCTAGAATAAAAGAAATTAATGGTACAGGAAAGATGATTTATACGACAGGATGTTCTTTAGGAGCAACACATGCAGCAAATATGCTGCTTCGAAGACCTGATTTATTTATGGGATGTATTGCTTTAAGTGGATATTATGATACTGATCTTTTCTTTGGACAATATGTTGATGAAAATATTTATAATAATAGTCCTTTAAAGTACTTAAATGGGATGTCAAGAAATCATCCTTATGTTGATTTATACAATCAAAGACATATTATTCTTTGTTGTGGACAAGGTGCATGAAGATGAAATGGTTAAATCAACAGGATTAATGAAGGAAACATTTGATCGTTTAGGTGTCAATGCATGGTGTGACTTTTGGGGAAGCGATGTCAACCATGATTGGCCTTGGTGGCGTAAACAATTACCCTATTTTTTAGGACATATTTTATAAAGGGGGGAAATCGAAATATGAATTTAGTCTTTATCTCACCAAATTTTCCAACATATTATTGGAATTTTTGTAAATCACTTAGAGAAAGAGGTGTTACAGTTTTAGGGGTTGGAGATGCACCTTATGATGATTTAGTAAATGAAACAAAGGAAAGCTTAGTAGAATATTATCGTGTAAATAATCTTCAAAATTATGATGAAGTTTATCGTGCAATGGGATTTTTTATTGGGAAATATGGACGCATTGATTATATTGAATCACAAAATGAATTTTGGCTTGAATTAGAAGCTCAGTTAAGAGAAGATTTTAATATTCATCACGGGTTAAGACCAAAAGAATTAGAAGTGATGAAATTTAAATCAAAAATGAAAGATGTTTATAAGAAAGCAAATGTTCCAACAGCAAGATATAAAGTATTTAAAGATGATCAAGAACTTTTAGATTTTTGTAAAGAAGTTGTTTTCCAATTGTTGTAAAACCAGATAATGGTGTGGGTGCTTCTTTTACATATAAATTAAAAAATAACAAACAAGTTAAGGAATTTTTAAAGAATTGGGATCGAAATATTAGCTTTATTGCAGAAGAATATATTGATGGTCTTGTAGAAACTTTTGATGGTATTACTGATAGTCAAGGAAATATTTTGATTTGTACAAGTCATGTGATGATGGAATCTATTATGGATACGGTCAATGAAGGTGGAGATACTGCTTTTTATGGACAAATTGTTGAAGGTAGTGATATTAAAGAAGTAGGAAGTCGTGTTGTTAAAGCATTTGACGCTAAACAAAAATTCTTCCATTTTGAGTTCTTTAGATTAGGTAAAGATAAAGCGGGTTTAGGAAAAAAGGAGATCTTGTTGGTTTAGAAGTCAATATGAGAGCACCTGGAGCTTATATTCCAGATATGATGAATTATTCATATAACGCAAATGTCTATGATATTTTTGCGGACATGTTGATTTATGATCGTTGTTTTATTGAACCTAAACAACAATATTGTATTGGATATGCTGGAAGAAGAGACGCTTTAAAATATAAACATCATAGTCAACAAATACGTATGAAATTTAAAGATCAACTTATTTCTCATGAAATTGTACCTGATGCATTAGCAGCGGCAATGGGAAATCAAGTTTATTTATTAAGAGCAAAAAATGAAAAAGAAATTCAAGAAATGATTAAATATGTATTAGAAAAATAGGATTCGTTTTGAATCCTTTTTATAGTTCATGAACAATTAATAAATATTTCATAAACTCATTATTATGTTATAATAAACATACCAAGGAGGTCATCGTTATGAAAAAAAGTTTCTAGCATGCATGCTTATCATGATGCTTACAATAACAGGTTGTTCAAGTAAATCAATAACACAAACATTATTTGTTGAAAAAAATAATAAATATGCTTTATGTACATCAGAAGGAGATTTAAAAACAAAGTTTATTTATTCTTCTTATAAAAAGGTAGAAAATGAAGGATACGTGGTTGTTCATGATAAAAAATATGAATATATTTCAACAACTGGTAAAAAATTAATTAAATATAAAAAAGGAACAACATTATCCGTTGTTGAAAATATGATTGTTGCTAAAGATGCTAAAGGCAAGTATACAATTTATGATCAACAAGGGAAGGAATTATATAAAGATAATAAAAAGGTAAAAATTTATATGTATGATTTACCTGTTATCTATAAGAATAAAAAATATTCTGTTTTAAATAGTGAAGGTGAAGTTGTAACTACTTCTAAAAAAGCAATCAATTATGCTGGAATTTATCATGATTCATTTATTACAGTAGCATATAAAGATAAAACTGTACTTTTTGATACTTCTTCAAATAGTCAAAATGATGAAGAAGGCTTAACTATTAAATTAAAAGGACAATATAAGGTTGTTGCTAATGATTATAAAAAAGGTTTTGTTTTATATGATCAACAACAAATAAACTTAGCTTATGTTAATTTAAAAGGAAAAGTTAAATTTGAAAAAAATGTAGAAGTAGATTCTGTAAAATTCAAAGATTCATCACTTATTTTAAAAAATGAGGATGGTATAAGATTGTTATCTTTAGATGGTAAAAAGGATGTTGTAGCAACAAGTTATTATAAAGATGTAAATAATTATTTATCTAAAAATGCAAGTTACATTTATGGTCCACATAAATTTACTAAAGATGGTAAAGAAAAAGATGTTAAAGGTATTCAGTTAAATCCTAATGTTGCTTCGGTACATGGTCATATTTTCCCAGTATATGTTCAAAATAAAGGATATCAATATTATGGTTTTAATGGTAAAGAAGCAATTAAAACAATTTATAAAGATGCTCAAGATTTTGATCAATATGGAGTGGCGGTTGTTTCTAAAGATGGTGAAAAGTATTATTTAATGAATTCTAAAGGAGAAAAACAATCTAAAAATTATGTAAAGATTGAATCTATTGGAGAAGGATATTATGCAGCCTATGAAACAAATAGTAAGTATGAAATTATTAATACTAAAGGAAAAATAGATATTCATGATTATTTCATGGGTGAAAGTCAAGTTTTGAATTTGATGGTAAAGTTTATGCTTTATTAAATAAAAGTGGAACAACATATCTATATGATATGGAAAAAGGTGAATCTGTATTTTCTCTTGAAGGAGAATATCAATTATATAATGGTAAGTATTTAAGAAAGAAAAATCATAAAGCATATTATGATTTGGAAGGAAATTTAATTTATAAGGGGTAATCTATGGAATATTATATTGTATTATTAGTTTTCTATGCAATTACACTTATCTTTTTAAGATTAGTGTTTGCTGAAATTGAAGGTAAACAAGCAAGAAAGATGTCAAATGTACGTTATTTTTTAAGATACCATTCAAAGTTTGTTTATCGTAATCAGTTTTCAATTATTTTTGTAGCATTTCTTTGTTATATGATTGTTTCTGTGGAAAAAGCATTTTCTACAATGTGGTTTTTACAATTGTTAGGTTTTATTGCGGTAGGAGTTATTAGTGATGCTCTTTCACAAATTGTTTGTTATTATTATATTAATTTTCGTTTTAAAAAGGATATTGTTGAAAGTGAAGAATTAAAAAATGAAATAGAACAAGCTGTTTTAAATCAAGGCGAAGAGCTCATGCAACAAACAATTCCTAGTTATGAACCACATAGAATAATTGAAGATTATTTAAATGAAGAAAATCATTTAGCTGTTATATCAGTAGATGGTGGAAATTTTACTTCACAATTTGAAAAATTACCACCAATTACGTATTCTGTAGAATTAAATCCAACAAAAGCAAGAGAAACCTTAGAAGAAAAAGGTGTCAAAGTAACAACTTTTACTTCACAAGGGAAAATGCCTTTTAAAGATGAAAAATTAGATGTTGTTGTTAATGAGTTATCTAATTATGATAAATTTGAAATGTATCGCATTTTAAAACCAGGTGGTTATTTAGTTGTTGATCAATTAGGAAGTGACAATTATAAAGAAATTATTAATATGTTTATTCCGTTTAAATTAAAAGGACAATGGAATAAAGAGGCTTGTCAGTCAACTCTTACAGAGATAGGATTTGATATTGTTGATAGTTATGAAGATGTAGGACATATTCGTTTTCATTCTTTATCAGCAGTTCTTGCTTTTATGAAGAGTATTTCTCCTGAAAGAGTGGAAAAATATGAGCAATTTATGAACTTCTATGCCGATGTATTAAAGAAAATCAAAAAGAATCAATTTTATGAAATTACTACTCATAAATTTATGGTAATAGCAAGAAAAAATGATATGAAACAGGAAAATTAAAAAAATTTCCTGTTTTTTTAATTTATAAATTAAAAATGTAGTATATATCGACTAAATTTGATTTAAATATGTAAACGCTTTATTTTTTTAGAAAATCTCTAGAAATTCTAAAAAATATGATGCTATAATTGTATCATAGAAATTTTTAAGGAGGAGTCATATAATGGCAAAAGAATTATCTTTCGTAGTATCTGATCCAGTTGGATACATGCTAGACCAGCTACTATCTTAGTAAACCAAGCTAGCAAATTCACTAGCAATATTAAATTAGTTTATAATGATAAAGAAGTAAACTTAAAATCTATCATGGGAGTTATGTCTTTAGGTGTTCCTACTAAAGCTACAGTTACTATCGTAGCTGAAGGTGATGACGAAGAAGATGTAGTTGCTTCAATTGCTAAAGTAATCAAAGAACAAAAAGTTGCTGAATAATAGCATTAATGAAAAGGGAATCAACATGATTCCCTTTTTTATGCTATAATGAATTTAGAGGTGTAAATCATGGCTAAGAAGTTTAAAACAAATGCGCTTAGAATGTTGGATAAAGCAAAAATTGCTTATTCGATAAAGGAATATGAATATGATGAAGATCATTTAGATGGAAGACATGTAGCAAGTCAGGTAGATATGGTGCCAGAAGCTATTTTTAAAACACTTGTTTTACATGATAACCATAATGAATATCTTGTATGTTGTGTTCCTGTTTTAGAAGAAATTGATTTAAAAAAGCTTGCTAAATTAGCGGGTAGAAAAAATGTAGAAATGATCCATCAAAAGGACTTATTACCTGTAACAGGTTATATGCGAGGAGGATGTTCTCCAGTAGGAATGAAAAAACAGTTTCCAACGTATATGGATGAAAGTATTTTAAAAGTTGATGAAGTTGCTTTTTCAGCAGGAAAGCGTGGTTTTCAAATGATTGTCAAGGCTCAAGATATTTTGACATACTTAAATGTCGAAACGGGAGATATTATACGAAAATAATTCGAAAACGGTTACATTTTTCTATAGTTTTTGACAAAGAGCTTTGATATACTTATATTAAGAGGTGGTAAAAATGAATTATAACGAAAAGTATCAAAAATGGGTTAGTAAAGAAGATTTAGATCCTGCTTTAAAAGCAGAATTATTATCAATGGATGAAACTGCAAAGGAAGATGCATTTTATACAGATGTTGAATTCGGAACAGCAGGGATGAGAGGTATCTTAGGTGCAGGTACAAATAGATTAAATATCTATGTTATTCAAAAAGCAAATGTTGGTTTTGCTAAATACATTGCATCTTTACCAGAAGGTAAAGAAAGAGGTGTAGCTATTGGATATGATAATAGACATATGTCTTATAAATTTGCGATTGAATCAGCAAAGTATTAGCAACATATGGTATTAAATCATATATCTTTGAATCATTACGTCCAACACCAGAATTATCATTTGCAGTGCGTTATTTAAAATGTGCTGGTGGTATCATGATTACAGCAAGTCATAATCCAAAAGAACATAATGGATATAAAGTATATGATGATACAGGATGCCAATTATTACCAGAAGCAGCTGATCAAGTTGTACAATATGTAAATGAAGTAGAAGATGAATTAAATATTAAAGTGTTCTCTGATGAAGAAGCTTATCCATATATGACATGGATTGGTGAAGAAGTAGATGAAGCTTATTATAAAGAAGTTATGGCAATTGAAGTTAATCCAGGAATGGATAAAAGTGATTTTAAAATTGTTTTCTCTCCACAACATGGAACATCAAATATTGCAGTTAGAACATGTCTAACAAGACTTGGATATGATCTTGTGCCAGTATTAGCTCAATGTGCACCAGATCCAGATTTTTCTAATACAAAATCTCCAAACCCAGAAGTTCCAGCATCTTATGAATTAGCTATCAAAAAAGCTAAAGAAGTAGATGCAGATGTTGTAGTTATTACAGATCCAGATGGTGACCGTTTAGGAGTTGTTGCTAAACATAATGGTGAATATGTTTTAATGTCAGGTAACCAATCAGCAGCTGTTTATTTGGAATATATTTTAAGCCAAATGAAAGAAAAAGGAACATTACCTGATAATGCAGTTATGTATAATACAATCGTAACTTCTGATTTAGGTGAATTAGTAGCCAGAAGTTATGGTGTTGATGTAGAAAAAACATTAACTGGATTTAAATTTATTGGTGATAAGATTCGTAAATATGAACAAACTCATGAAAAAACATTTGTATTTGGTTATGAAGAATCTTATGGATGTGTTATTAAAGATTTCGTTAGAGATAAAGATGCAGTGCAAGCTGTTTTAACTGCTGCAGAAGCAGGTAACTTCTATAAAAAACAAGGTAAAGATTTAGTTGATGTTTTAAATGAATTATATGCTAAACATGGTACATTTAAAGAAACTCAAATTGCTTTATCTAAAGCAGGAGCTGCAGGAGCTGCACGTATTAAAGAAATCATGGATAATTTAAGAAAAGATGCACCTCAAGAAATTGGTGGTGTTAAAGTTGTAAAAGTTGAAGACTATGGAAATAGTACTTGTTCTGATGGAACAACTATTCAATTACCAAAATCTAACGTATTAAAATATTACTTAGAAGATGGCTCATGGATTGCAGCAAGACCATCAGGTACAGAACCTAAATGTAAATTCTATTTCTCAATCAAAGGCAGCGATGCTGATGATGCCGCTAGTAAAACAGAAGTATTCCATAAAGCAATGATGGAAATTATTGGTGAATAGAAAATGAAAGAAAAGCAATTCATAAAAAATGAATTGCTTTTTTTATAAAAATGCTAATTAAGTTTATAATTAATTTAGTAGAAGCACTTATTGTTTCTTATTCTTTAAGTCGATTATGTCATGTTAAAAAACAAAAACTCTATTTTGTTTTGAATACATTTAATGACCTTTTCTATAGAAATAATAAGTGACTATTTTGATGCAAATTTGATTGTAGAACAACTGAAAAATGGCAACGAAGATGCTTATAAATACATCTATGATTATCATTATGTTCTTTTATGTCATGTAGCAAATCAATATTTGAACGATAATTTTTTATCGGAAACTATAGTCGGAGATGTAATTTTTCACCTTTGGGAAATCAGAGAAACTTTAAACATTACTATTTCTATTAGAAGTTATCTGATAAAGGCCGTTCGTAATCGTTGTATAGACTATCTGAAATCTGGATCTGAAAAAAAGGAAATTTCATTTTCAGTTCTAGTACCGGAAGAGATGTCTGAAGAAAAGTATTTGCAGTCAGATAATTATCCTTTGGGAATATTATTGGAACGTGAATTGGAGCATGAAATCCGTATGGCAATAGACAAACTACCGATTGAATGTAGATGTGTTTTTGAAAAAAGCAGATTTGAGGAGAAAAAATATGAAGAAATTTCTCAGGAATTAGGTATTTCTATAAATACGGTTAAGTATCATATAAAGAATGCATTATCTTTCCTTCAGACTGAATTGAGCAAATATTTAATTGCTTTGATTTTATTTTTTCGTGTTGAAACAGAAGTTTCTTTTAGGACTACCCTGTATTTAAAATAAATCGTCTTCACTTTAGAAACAACAAAGATGAAAGCAGAAAAAGAACATATTGATGAATTAATAGTATCCTATTTAAGTAATGAGTTGGATGGAAATGCTGTGCATGAACTGAAGGAGTGGATAGCTGCGTCTGTGGAAAATGAAAAGTATTTTATGCAGCGGCAAGAAATTTGGTTTTCTGCCATAAGTGTGAAAGAGGATGTTAAATATGATAAGAGCAAAGCATTTGAACAATTTAAAAATAGAATTGCTAATCAGAGGTTGAATGATAAAAGAGAACGTGAAAATTTCTGTTTGTCTAAATTTTGGCGTTATGCAGCTGTTATTGTTATATTGTTCTCAGTTTCTTATTTTTCTTATTGGAGGGGTGGAATAAGTATAAAAGAGGAATTTTCGGATATCATTGTGGAGGCTCCTCTTGGTTCCAGAACAAAATTAACCTTGCCGGATGGGACATTGGTGTGGTTGAATGCTGGATCGCGTATAACATATTCACAAGGATTCGGAGTAGGGAATAGAAAAATAGATTGATAGGAGAAGGGTATTTTGAAGTTAAACGAAATGAAGAAGTTCCATTTCTTGTGAAAACGAATAGTTTGCTGGTAAAGGTATTGGGGACGAAATTTAATTTTCGGGAATTATCCGGATGATGCAGAAGCCATTGTTTCTTTGTCCGAAGGAAAAGTGGCATTGAATAATTTATTGAAAAAGAAAAAGAAGCTTTTTTGTTACCCAATGAAAGGGTGGTCTTGAATAAAAAGAATGGCAGAATGCATGTGGAGTATTCTACTGTTTCCAATGCATTACAATGGACTAATGGATATTTATTTTTGATGAGGAATTGTTGCCAGATGTTGTGAAGGAGTTAGAACGTAGTTATAATGTGAAAATACAAATAGCTAGTGATACTTTGAATACTTCAGATTCTATGGAAATTTCGTTCATCGTGAGCAAAATATTCAGGAAGTTTTGGAAGCATTATCTGCGACCCGTAAGATTCATTATTTTATTGAAGGACACAATATAACTTATATTAAATAGGGAGTGGATTAAAATTGTTTAACCTTAAAATTAAAAGTATGAATAGAATTAGAGCTGTAATACTGTGATAGGGGTACGAAGGGGATGGAAAAGAAAAGGTGGGAAGATATAGGGATTTTCCCACCTTGATGAAATCTCTTTTTCGACTTACGATTGTGAGTGCGCTTTTAGAGAATGCAAAGTTAATGATTTTTCTCTTTAAAAGCTAAGTTCATTTAATTTTTTAATTAATAAATTACTAATTTATGAAAAACAAGAGAAAGGCCATATTATTGGTCGGGGCTTTGCTTTGCCTTAATTTGAATATCTTCTCACAGAATATACCATTGAAAATGAATAAAGTGTCAGTGAAAAAAGCTATGACTGAGCTAAAAGAAAAAAAGTGGATATTCATTTGTGTATATAGCTGGGGATGTAGATACGAAAAAGATTGTTAATATAGATGCTGAGCAACTGCAAGAAGTTATTGAGCAAATCTTGGAAGGACAAAATGTTTCTTATGAGATAAAAGATAAAAATATCGTTATTCGGAAGAAGGAGGTAGAACAGTCTATATTGAACGAGAAGAAAGAACAAGATATTTCAGGGCTTGTGATGGATGTTATGGGAGAACCTATCGTAGGAGTTAATGTGATGGAAAGGGGACTACTAATGGTACTATTACTGATATGGATGGTAAGTTTTTACTTAAAGCTCCTGCGAATGCAACTCTTATTATTAGTTTTATCGGTTATAAGACTCTTGCTGTTAATTTGGAAGGGGAAAAGAATGTGAATATAACTCTGAAAGAGGATTTGGAACAATTAGATGAAGTGGTGGTGGTTGGTTATGGAACTCAAAAAAAATCTAGTTTGACAGCATCCGTGGCGACAGTGCTGCAAAAGAACTGAGTAAACAGATGGGGCATTCTGTTGCAGCTGCTTTGCAGGGGAGGGCTCCAGGAGTCGAAATATTGCAAAAGGGGGGAGAAGCTGGGGCAGATATCAAGATACTTGTTCGGGGAGCAGGTACATTTGGTGCTACTGAACCTTTATATGTTATTGATGGCGCATTTTCTAATAATGGGCTAAATTCGTTGAATCCTTCAGATATTGAATCAATAGAAATCCTGAAGGATGGTTCGGCGGCTGCCATTTATGGTTCTCGCGCTGCAAATGGGGTTGTGCTGATAACTACCAAGCATGGTCAAAAAGGTAAAGCAAAAGTTGAAATTTCTGCAAACTATTCTTTGCAGACTCCTTCTAAATATCTTGATTTTCTAGATGCAAATGAGCATCGCGAATATACTAAGCAAATTGTTGCAAATTCAACAAACCAGACTCAAGCTCCAGAAAATATTCATCCTACTAATCCTGATATTAATACTGACTGGCAAGATGCATATCTAAGAAATGCTCCTATGTATAATTTGAATGCTTCAATTTCTGGTGGTGGTGAATATTCAACTTTTAATACAAGTTTGGGGTATTTTGATCAGCAAGGTATTATGGAATTTTCTGGTTTTAAGAAATATAATGCACGTGTCAATGGAACTTTTAAGAAAGGACGTTTGACTGTTAGTGAAACTCTTTCTGCTGCTTTTACAAATAAGGAGCCTCAAGTAAGGATGGTGATGGGGATTCCTACTGTTCCAATGACTGATGTAGAGGGAAGGTATGTATCTGCAGGTAAAGATTATTATGTAAATGAAGGAAAAGTTACTAATCCGTTTGCATCTTATTCCAATACTGTTCGAAGAAATAAAACAGTTAATGTTACTGGTAGTTTGAATATAGGGCTGAATTTATATAAAGGATTGGATTATAAGCTACTACTTGGAGGTGACTATATATCAACAAATAATATATCTCGGTCCATTGCTTTTGACTCCAATTGGGATGAGAATGGTAATGCAGATCCTGATTATAGCAGAACGATTAATTCACTATCTGAAAGCCGTGGACAGCGATTTAGTTATACAATTGATAACATTTTGACTTATAAGAATATGTTTGCTGGTCATACTATTGATGTAATGGTAGGTACAAGTTGGATGAGAGAATACTATAGAACTATGGGGATTGGTTCTGGTTCTACAGATTTGGGTGGTCCTAATATTACTATTTTTAATGGGAAAGGAGATATAACAAGTGAAGAATACAATTCAGCTTTACTCTCCTTTTTTGCTCGCTTGAACTATGACTATAAGGAGCGTTATCTTGTTTCTGCAAGTATTCGTAGTGATAAATCTTCCAAATTTGCTAAAGGAAATAGGGTCGGTTACTTTCCTTCGGTTTCAGTGGGTTGGAATATACATGAAGAGAATTTTTTTAATATAGAATGGATAAGTAAAATGAAGATTAGAGCTAGTTATGGTGAATTAGGAGCTAATTTTATAGATCCATATTCTTTCCTTTCTACGGCTTATGGTCCAATACCTTCTGTATTCGGTGAAAATCAGATTGGTCAAAGTAGTGTGATGAATGGTTATGTAACCAAATTTGCTCAGGAAAATTTGACTTGGGAAAAATCAATATCTAAAAACGTAGCATTGGAAATGGCTTTTCTGAATAATAAAATTTCTTTTACAGCTGAATATTTTTGGAAAGATAATAATGACTTACTTGCTCCATTACTTCCATTAGCATCGTCAGGGCAAACCATTATGACTAATGGGGGGGATTTGCCAGTTTTTAATTCTGCATCTGTTGAAAATAAAGGTTTTGAATTTACGGTAGGTTATCGTAATAATTGGAAGGATTGGAGTTTGGATGTTACTGCCAATATTTCGGCATTAAGAAATAAAGTAAAGAGTTTGGGTGAGGGAGTACAACCCATTAAGGCAGAGGTGATGATGAGTGGTTCTTTTAATGACCGTCCTACTATTACTAAACCGGGCTTGCCTATTGGTACCTTTTGGGGATATGTGGTGGAAGGTTTTGATAATGATGGTAATTTTATTTTTCAGGATAATAATGGTAGTGTGAATGGTGTATTGACAGGAAAACCGGATGGGAAGATTGATGAGAATGATAAAACGGATATTGGTAATCCTCATCCGGATTTTACTTATGGTTTAAATATAAATGTAGGTTATAAGAATTGGGATTTGACTGCTTTTTTCCAAGGAACGCAAGGTAACGATATTTTTGCTTTAATGAAATATGATTGGTATTTTGGAGGAGCTAATAGTGCTACCCTAAAGGATGCTTTCTATAATTCATGGACTCCGCAAAATCCTAATGCGGAAGCTCCTAAACTGAATAGTAAAAACAGTTCTGGCATAAACTCGCTTCCAAGTACATTCTATGTGGAGGATGGTTCTTATTTCAGATGCAAGAATCTACAAATCGGTTATTCCTTTAATAAGAAATTATTGCAAAAATTCCATATAGAATCATTTAGAATATATGCGGGGGTACAAAATTTATTCACTATCACAAAATATCCCTTGTATGATCCCGAAGTTAGTTCAAACGTGTTGTTTGACAGAGGTGTGGATGGTTTCTGGCAAGCACAGGAAAGTCCTCATGAAGCAACAATGAATTCTAGAGTATATAATCTTGGTGTCAATTTAACTTTCTAAAAACAGAATGAGTATGAAAATAATGTTGCGTAAAATTATAGTTATCATCATCAGTTTTGTAACTATTGGAATGATGGGCTCATGTGAAGATATTTTTAATGATTTGGCGGTGAATCCTAATCAATCAGACGTTAATTCATTTTATACTACACTAGAAAATTGTAATAAGGGAATTCTTGGTATCTATGGGTATATTTCGACTCCTCGTAATTTGGGAGCTTGTGGATTTGGTTTGATGTTGACTCGTAGTGATGAGGGGTGTTCGGTAGCTGATTATGGAGTACCAGGTGCTTATAATGAAGAGTTTACCCCTTCTTATTATTCATTGGTTCAACCTTTTCAGTTAATGTATACAGCTGCTTCCCAAGCTAACCAAATGATTGAAAGTCTTACTGAAATAGAATTCAGCAATAAAGAATTACAGGATGCATATTTGGGGGAGGCTTATTTTCTTCGTGCATTTACACATTTCTTTTTTATTCATCAATTATAGGAATATTCCTTTGATTAAAGAATTGCCTAAGGCTCCTAATGAATATAAGCCTCAGGCAACACCTGAAGAGGCTTGGGATTTTATTATAGATGATCTGATCAAAGCTAAAGATTTACTTCCTGACAAGAATTTTTGGGATGCTAAAAATAAAGGACGTGTGACGAAAGCTTCTGCTTATGCACTTTTGGGTAAGTCATATCTTTATAGATCCGGTATTGAACCCAAATATGGAACTTCACAAATAACTTATTATAATGAGGCTGCTGCGGCTTTTGCAGAAATCATTAATGGTAATTGTGGGGACTACAGATTGGTAGATGACTATTCATGGAACTTTGATGTGGCACATGAAAATAATGATGAATCTATTTTTGAAGTACAATTTGTCGGAGTGTTGAATACAGGATTTAACCCAGGATTTGTGGACAGTGGGTTGTTCAATGACGTCCGGTGTAAAATGTGTATAATGAATAGAAGTAGAAATTCGAATAGTTCTGCACAGGTTATGCACAATTGGTTATATGATAAATTTGTAGCGTCAAAAACAGTGACAGGAGAAACTGATCCACGTATGTTTGGTTCGTTTGTTTTTAATGATAATGTATCGGAGATTATACGTCCGAAAGGTATGAAGGTTACTTTTCTTGAAGGGAAGGATTGGGAAGCAGAAATGGGTTCAAAGGAAGGAACATTTGGTGAACAATATGAGTTGGCAATGGGATATAAAATGTGTAGTAGGAAATGGTTGGATTGGACCTTACCTCCGACAGATGATGCTGGTGGGCATTTTTTTAATGGACGTGCACAAGGAGTAAACTGGAGAATGATTCGTTATTCGGATGTTTTGCTGATGTATGCTGAAGCTGTAGTAATGGGAGGGAAAGCCACTGCAAACATAACCCCGTTAGAAGCAATAAACAAAGTACGCGATAGGTAGGAGTACCTCATGTAACAGAAGCTAATATGAGAACTATTGAAGATGAACGTATTCTAGAACTTACCTATGAAGGCTCCCGATTCTTTGACTTGCTTCGTTGGGGTAAAGTAGTAGAGCGTTTTCGCGAATTGGAAAATACTGATCCTTTGTTTAAAAGGTTTAGCAGGGCTCAATATATGGGGGTTAAGGAAAATAAGAATGAATGGGTTCCATTGCCAATTGATGAAGTAGAGGGTAATCCATATATCACTAAAAATAATCCAGGATGGTAATTAAAAATAGAATAATTATGAAAGTATTTTATTATATTATATGTGCAGCTTGCTTTGTCGGCTGTGTGTCATCTTCCAATGATAAAACGGTGAAAGAGAATGGTAGAACATTGCATAATGGCATTGTGCTGCCCGAGCAATGGCCTCCTAGTATGATTGATGATGGAGTACGTCGCGAAATGTCTTTACCTTATATTTCAAACAAACCGACTGTTATTTCTGTAAATCTAGGACGCCAATTATTCGTTGATGATTTTTTAATTGCAGAAACAGATATGGAGCGTGTTTCCCATAAGGCTATGTTCTATGAGAATAATCCGGTACTTGCTCCGGATAAGGAGTGGGAATACACTTTTGAACGTGCTCCTTATGCTGCTCCTTTCAGTGATGGAATATGGTATGATGAAAGCGAACAAAAATTTAAAATGTGGTATTTGGCTGGTGCCGGATCTATGCACAAACATCGTCAAAGCTTTTATACTTGTTATGCGGAGTCAAAAGATGGGAAGCATTGGGAAAAAGTGAATATGGATATAGTGCCGGGTACGAATATTGTAGATACTTGTGATCGGGATGCAGCTACAGTTTGGCTCGATAAAATGTGTCCAGAACCAGAAAAACGTTTCAAACTCTTCAATGTGGAAAAACATAGTGGAGGATGGAAAATAATTTTAAAATATTCAAAAGATGGTATTCATTGGTCGGAAGGAGTTGCGCAATCAGGACCGGTGGGGGATCGTACCACTGCTTTCTATAATCCGTTTACTCAAAAATGGGCTATTAGTCTACGGCAGGGGAGTAAAGCAGACGGACGCTCTAGAGGCTATTTGGAAAATGAAGATCCAGAGATGGCAGTTAGCGTGGCGCATTCATTGGCTAAAGGAATAAAGGATAAAAATATAGTTTTGTGGTTTACTCCTTCCGATAAGGAACTGCCACATCCTGAATTTCCTGATGTGCGTCCAGCCATTTATAATTTTGATGCTATGCCTTATGAAAGTGTTATGCTAGGGTTCTATGCTATGTGGAAAGGACCAGAGAATGATCTCTGTGGTAAGTTAGGTATTCAGAAAAGAAATGAAATAGGGATGGGATATAGTCGGGATGGTTTTCATTTTTATCGTCCCAGTTATGAACCTGTTATGGGAGTAAATGAAACGGAAGGGGCATGGAATTGGGGAAATATGCAGTCTGTTATTGGCGTACCTCTCATTGTTGGTGATTCTTTGTATTTGTATTCTAGTGGAAGAATGAAGAATAAAGTGATGTGGGATGGATTTACTTCTACTGGGTTGGCAACTTTACGTCGTGATGGGTTCGTTTCCATGCATACAGACACAGAAGGGGTACTTGTTACCGAGAAAATAAAGTTTGATGGTAATCATTTTTTGTGAATGCACAAGCAAAGGATTTGCAGGTGGAGATAATGGATGAAAATGGTAATGTGATTACGGGATTTTCCAGAGAGGATTGTAAGGAAATGAATGATTTGAACAGTACTAAACAATTGGTAACTTGGAAATCAGGTAAAAAACTTGCTGCTCTTTCAGGCAAGATAGTTAAAGTGAAGTTTTATGTTACTTGTGGCGATTTATATGCTTTTTGGATTTCTCCATGGGACACAGGAGAAAGTAGGGGATATACAGGTGGTGGTGGTCCGGGACTCAATCCTTGTGGAATCGATATTAAATAACTGATATGTGTAAAACATAGTTGTGTTACGTCGTGTATTTTGTTGGTGGCTGCTTCATGAGAATGAAGCAGTCATTTTTTGTATTACAGATAAATTTTGCTTGGTTGAGCTAAGTCAATATTTAAGTATGAGGAAAATGTAGACATAAAAAAAGGAGCAACGCCTTGCTCCAACCTTTGTTAACCTTAAATCTAATACTATGAAAAACACGTTGCAAAGGTACGTGTTTTAGTGGATTTTGCAAATAAAACAACTAAAAAAATATGTTTTCTAACACGTTTTAATACTTTTGTCCTATTTGTTAAGGATGAGGACTTTTTTTATTTACTTGTATTTTGTCTTTTTTACATATAAAACCGTATATTTGTTGCCACTTTTGCAAAAGGATAAAAACGAATGGTTTCAGTAGATAATTTGAAAGTAGAGTTTGGAGTAACGCCTCTGTTTGAGGATGTGTCATACGTTATCAATAAGAGAGATCGTATTGCGCTGGTCGGGAAGAATGGGGCCGGTAAGTCTACTATGCTTAAGATATTGGCAGGAATACAGGCGCCTACTTCAGGTAGTGTTTCTGTTCCGCGTGATGTGACGATAGGCTATCTGCCTCAAGTCATGATTCTGAGTGATAAACATACTGTGATGGAAGAGGCGGAGATGGCTTTTGAACATATCTTTGACTTGCAGGCTAGTATTGAGAGAATGAATCAGGAGTTGGCGGATAGAACAGATTATGATTCAGAAAACTATCATAAACTGATTGAGAAATTCACCCATGACAATGAACGCTTTTGATGATGGGAGGTACCAATTATACAGCTGAGATAGAACGTACATTGATGGGGTTGGGATTTAGCCGGGAGGATTTTAACCGTCCTACATCTGAGTTCAGTGGTGGATGGCGTATGCGTATAGAGTTGGCCAAGTTGCTGTTGCGACGGCCCGATGTGTTGCTGTTGGACGAGCCTACCAATCATCTGGATATAGAAAGCATTCAATGGTTGGAAAACTTTTTGAAGACAAGTGCGGGAGCCGTTGTATTGGTGAGTCACGACCGCGCATTTATTAATAATGTGACCAATCGTACGATTGAAATCTCTTGCGGGCATATCTATGATTATAAAGTGGCTTACGATGAGTTTGTGGTATTGCGCAAAGAGCGTCGTGAGCAGCAATTGCGTGCATACGAGAACCAGCAGAAGCAAATTCAGGATACGGAAGATTTCATAGAGCGTTTCCGTTATAAGGCTACCAAGCTGTCCAGGTGCAGAGCCGCATCAAGCAATTGGAAAAATAGTTCCTATTGAAATTGATGATGAAGATAATTCAGCCTTACGGTTGAAGTTTCCGCCTGCCATGCGTTCCGGCAATTATCCGGTCATTTGTGACGGGGTGAAGAAAGCATATGGCAGTCATATCGTTTTTCACGATGTGACTTTGACTATTAATCGAGGTGAGAAGGTGGCTTTTGTCGGAAAGAATGGGGAAGGTAAGTCCACTTTGGTGAAATGTATAATGGACGAAATCCCATACGAAGGTAAACTGACCATCGGGCACAACGTACAGATTGGTTATTTTGCTCAGAATCAGGCTCAGATGTTGGATGAAAATCTGAGTGTCTTTGATACGATTGATTATGTGGCAAAAGGGGATATTCGTTTGAAGATTCGTGATATTCTGGGAGCATTCATGTTTGGAGGTGAGGCTTCTGATAAAAAAGTAAAGGTACTGTCGGGTGGGGAGCGGAGTCGTCTTGCATGATAAAACTTTTGTTAGAACCGGTGAATTTCCTTATTTTGGACGAACCTACCAACCATCTGGATATGCGCTCAAAGGATGTATTGAAAGAAGCTATCAAGGAATTTGATGGAACGGTGATTGTTGTTTCTCATGACCGTGAGTTCTTGGATGGACTGGTGACCAAAGTTTATGAATTCGGAGGTGGAGTAGTAAAAGAACACATTGGCGGCATTTATGATTTTTTACAGAAAAAGAAAATAGAGAGTCTGAATGAGTTGCAGCTTTCGGCTTCTCCTACTGTGTCTGCCACTAAAAAGGAAGAACCCGAAACGGTCAGTGAGAACAAATTATCTTATGAGGCGCAAAAGGAATTGAATAAGAAAATTCGCAAATTGGAGAAACGAATTGCGGATTGTGAACAAAAAATAGAAAAGCTGGAACTGAGATTAGCGGGGTGGAAGCCGATATGGCTACTCCCGAAGGTGCATCGGATATGGCTTTGTATGAAAAGCATCAGAAACTGAAAAAGGACTTGGATCAGACGGTAGAAGAATGGGAGGCCGTTTCTATGGAATTAGAAGAGATGCAGGGAAGTTAATATGTATCATATATATAGAACAAATGAAAGCAAAACATTATTTACCAATGGCTGTATTGGCTCTGGCAGTAGCTGCCGGATGCGACAGTAAAAAGGAAGCGTCATGACTTCGGGTATAGACTTGACAAATTTGGACACTACGGCTGTTCAAGGAGCTGATTTTTATCAGTATGCTTGTGGCGGATGGATGAAGAAACACCCTCTGACCAATGAATATTCCCGTTTTGGCTCATTCGATATGCTTGCTGAAATAATCGGGAACAACTGAAAGGATTGATTGTGGAAATTGCTGCCGGGCAGAATGCGCAAGGTACAATAGGTCAGAAAATAGGGGATATCTATAATTTGGCTATGGATAGTGTGAAACTGAATGCGGATGGAGTAACTCCTATTCAAGCTGATTTGGAAAAGATTGCTTCAGTGAAGGATAAATCGGAAATAGTTCCTTTGATGGCGGAACTGGCTCATAGCGGTGTATTCCCTTATTTCAGTTTCTATGTGGGTGCCGATATCATGGACAGCAAGAGCAATTTGTTTCAATTGTATCAAGGGGGTATCAGTCTGGGCGAAAGAGAATATTATTTGGACAATGATGATGTGACTACCAATATCCGTAATAAGTATAAAGAACATATTGTAAAGATGTTCCAATTGGCTGGTTTTGATGAGGCTGCCGCTAAAAAGAAAATGGAGGCTGTAATGGATATCGAAACCCGTATTGCAAAAGCTTCTTTCAGTGCGGTGGAACAGCGTAACCCTGCGGCCAATTATCATAAAATGTCTTTGGATGAATTAAAGAAAGAGATTCCGGGCATTGACTGGGATGCTTTCTTGAATGGTATAGGCGTGAAAGGGGTGACTGAACTGAGTGTTTCTCAAGTGGAGCCGATTAAAGAGGTTGAGAAAATTATCAATAGCTTGCCGGTTGAAAATCAGATCGCTTATATGCAATGGAATCTGATAGACAGGGCTGCCGGTTACTTGAGTGATGATTTGGTAGCACAAAACTTTGATTTTTATGGAAAAACACTATCCGGTAAACAGGCTAACCAACCTCGTTGGAAGCGTGCCGTAAGTACTGTGAATGGGGTACTGGGTGAAGCGGTAGGTCAGATGTATGTGGAGAAATATTCCGGCAGCCGCAAAAGAACGTATGGTGCAGTTGGTAAAGAATCTGCAGACCGCATTGGGAGAACGTATTCGGAATTTGGAATGGATGGGTGACAGCACAAAGATTAAAGCTATTGAGAAGTTGAATTCTTTTTATGTAAAGGTAGGCTATCCTGATAAGTGGAGGGATTATACCGGTTTGAATATTGAAAAAGATTCTTATTGGGCCAATGTGAAGCGTGCTACAGAATTCGAACTGGATTATATGTTATCCAAGGCAGGAAAGCCGGTTGACAGAGATGAATGGGGAATGACTCCGCAGACTGTCAATGCATATTATAATCCGACCACGAATGAGATTTGTTTTCCGGCAGGTATTCTTCAATATCCGTTTTTTGACATGAATGCTGATGATGCATTTAATTATGGAGCTATTGGCGTGGTTATCGGTCATGAAATGACTCATGGATTCGATGATCAGGGACGTCAGTTCGATAAGGATGGTAATTTGAAAGATTGGTGGACAGCCGAAGATGCCAAACGTTTTGAAGAACGTGCTCAGGTAATGGTGAATTTCTTTGATAGCATTCAGGTTTTGCCGGGACTCAATGCCAACGGTTCTTTGACTTTAGGTGAGAATATAGCCGACCATGGTGGTTTGCAGGTTTCTTTCCAAGCGTTCAAGAATGCGACAAAAGATGCTCCCCTGCCGGTAAAAGACGGATTTACTCCGGAACAGCGCTTCTTCTTGTCATACGCCGGAGTGTGGGCTGGCAATATCCGCGACGAGCAGATTCGTTTGCAAACAAAGTCTGATCCACATTCATTGGCAGATGGCGTGTGAACGGAGCACTCCCTCAAATAGGTGCATGGTTATGATGCTTTTGGCATTAAAGAGGGGGATCCTATGTATTTGGCTCCTGAAAAACGTGTCTCTATTTGGTAAGCTTTGTATGTAAAAGATAATAAGAAAGCATGGTAATTGCTGAGAATTCGGCATTTACCATGCTTTCTTTTTGGATTTTACATGATAAACACCTATTTTTGTGCCCGATGAAACGGAGACGATATATAGCATGGGTATTAATGTTGGTCAGCATAATCATGTTGACTGCATCTGTTCTGCCTCATCATCATCACCGGGAAATCCTTTGCTTGCAGCATGATATGACTTTGTGCGGCTGTCAATGTTCTGTACAGCATCAGCAGCATAATAGTTCCGATGAGAATCATACATGTAATGCCGGATGCGTGACCAAGTTTAAAAGTGTAACTCCGGATCGGGCTCAGGACAGTGTTTCTCCTGATTATTCGTTTTGTTTGTTGCTATATACGGTAACGGATGTATTGGCGCTTTCATTGCAGTTGACAGAACACAACACATTACCTTATAATTACTATTTAGAAAAACTGCATTCTACGTGTCTTCCCCACGTAAAAGGGTTGCGTGCTCCTCCTTGCGATGTTCTTGCTTAACAGATAGAAAGTTTATCTTTTTATCCGCAACTTTGTTGCATTTTCTTTACGCTAATTTTGTATTTAATAAAAAAGTAAGAACAAATTATATCATCATGAAGAAACTTATCTTTATGGGAGTCTTGGGATTATTTCTTTTAGGCTCTTGCAACAGTAAATCGGAACATGACCATGAGGGGCATAGTCATGAAACGGAAAAAGCACATAATCATGATTATGAAGGCCATGATCACGAGCATGAGGAACACGATCATGCGAGTGAAAACCACGAAGGACATAACCACGAGGCAGAGATGGCAGCCGGACATTCCGATGAGATAATCCTGGCTCCGGAAAAAGCGAAAGCAGCTGGAGTAGAATCGGAAATAATCCAGCCTAAATCATTCCGTCAGGTAATAACGACCAGCGGACAGGTACAGGCGGCACAAGGTGATGAAAGCGTAGTAGTTGCCAATGTAGCCGGTGTGGTTTCTTTCCGCCATCCGGTAACGGACGGTATGAGTGTGAGCAAGGGGGCTCCCATTCTGAATATCTCTGCTGAGAATATGCCGGACGGAGACCCTGTAAAACGTACCCGTATCGCATATGAAACCGCCAAAAAGAATATGAACGTGCCGCCAAGTTGGTAAAAAGTCAGATAATATCACAGAAAGATTTCAATGCCATTAAGGAGAGTTATGAAAATGCATTATTGGCATACGAGGCTATTTCAAAGAACCAGACCAAGACAGGTGTGTCCGTTACAGCTCCTTTAGGTGGCTATATCAAGAATTGTCTGGTGAAGGAAGGTGATTATGTGTCGGTAGGCCAGCCTTTGGTGAGTATCACTCAGAACCGTCGTCTGTTCCTTCGTGCAGATGTTTCCGAGAAATATTATGGTTATCTGCATAGCATCCAGTCGGCAAACTTCAAGACTCCATACGATAATAAGGTATATGAGTTGGGTGAGTTGAAAGGGCATCTGCTTTCTTATGGTAAAGCATCCGGTGGTACTTCTTTCTATGTACTGTTACTTTCGAATTTGATAATCGGGGAGATGTGATTCCCGGTTCGTATGTGGAGGTGTATCTGCTCTCGTCGGAAATGCCGATGTGCTGGCCTTACCTGTTACAGCATTGACCGAAGAACAGGGCTTGTATTTTATTTATCTGCAATTGGATGAAGAAGGGTATAAGAAACAGGAAGTGACTTTGGGGGCTAGTGACGGAAAGGAAGTTCAGATTCTTACGGGTTAAAAGCCGGTGACCGTGTGGTAACAAAAGGAGCCTATCAGGTGAAATTAGCATCGGCCAGCAATGCGATTCCGGCTCATAGTCATGAACATTAATCAAGCCGCCCTATGCTAAATAAAATTATACATTTTTCCCTTCAAAACCGTATATTGGTTCTGGTGGCGTCGGTTTTGCTGCTTATTGGCGGTACTTACACGGCTTTTCATACGGAAGTCGATGTGTTCCCCGATTTGAATGCGCCGACTGTAGTGATTATGACTGAAGCGAATGGTATGGCTGCCGAAGAGGTGGAACAATTGGTAACCTTCCCTGTAGAAACTGCTGTGAATGGTGCGACCAATGTGCGCCGGGTGCGTTCATCTTCCACCAATGGCTTTTCCGTTGTGTGGGTGGAATTTGAATGGGATACTGATATCTATCTGGCCCGTCAGATTGTTAGTGAGAAATTGTCCTTGGTCAGCGAGGAATTGCCCGAGAATGTAGGTAAACCTACCATGGGACCTCAATCCTCTATTTTAGGTGAATTGCTGATTATCGGTCTGACTTCGGATACTACTTCCATGCTCGATCTCCGTACACTGGCAGACTGGACTATCCGTCCGCGCCTGCTTTCTACGGGAGGTGTGGCACAGGTTGCCGTGCTAGGAGGTGATATCAAGGAATATCAGGTGTTGCTTGACCCTGCCCGCATGAAACATTACAATGTTACGTTGGCAGAGGTGATGAACGTTACCCGTAACATGAATCAGAATGCCAATGGCGGAGTGATTTATGAATATGGAAACGAATATATTGTTCGTGGGGTGCTTTCCAGCCATGATGTGGCTCAGTTGTCACGTTCCGTCATTAAGACGGTGGAAGGGGTGCCCGTTACATTGGAGGATATTGCCGATGTGAAGATCGGTTCGCAGGAACCAAAACTAGGTACTGCTTCGGAGAGAGGAAAACCTGCCGTACTGCTGACCGTTACCAAACAACCCAAGACTGGGACTATTGAACTGACAGAGCAATTAGAAGCCGCATTGAAGGATTTGCAGAAGAATCTTCCGGCTGATGTGCACGTTTCTACAGATATTTTCCGTCAGAGCCGTTTTATTGAAAGTTCTATCGGCAATGTGAAGGATTCGTTGTATGAAGGTGCTATTTTTGTGGTGATTGTTCTCTTCCTGTTCCTTGCCAATGTACGTACCACGGTTATTTCATTGGTAACTCTTCCGTTGTCATTGATTGTTTCTATATTGACTCTTCACTATATGGGGCTCACCATCAATACCATGAGTTTGGGTGGTATGGCTATTGCCATTGGTTCGTTGGTGGATGATGCTATTGTGGATGTGGAAAATGTATGGAAACATCTGCGCGAGAACCGCTTGTTGCCCGAAGGGGAACGTAAAAGCGTGATTGAAGTCGTGTTCAATGCTTCGAAAGAAGTGCGTATGCCTATCTTGAACTCTACCTTGATTATTGTAGTCAGCTTTGTTCCTTTGTTCTTCCTGACAGGAATGGAAGGTCGTATGCTGGTTCCGCTGGGCATTGCCTTTATTGTGGCGTTGTTTGCTTCTACGGTAGTGGCTTTGACACTGACTCCGGTACTGTGCAGCTATCTGTTAGGTAATAATAAAAGTAAAGGATTACCCAAAGAGGCATTTGTAGCCGTATGGATGAAAAAGCATTACCGCAATACCTTGTTATGGTCCTTGAATCATAAATCCGTAGTATTGGGTTTTACAGGTGGACTGTTTGCGGTGGCATTGGTTATGTTTTTTGCATTAGGACGTAGTTTTCTGCCATCTTTCAATGAAGGTTCGTTCACCATTAATATCAGTTCATTGCCGGGAATTTCTTTGGCAGAATCGGACAAGATGGGACACCGTGCAGAAGAGTTGCTGATGTCTATTCCCGAAATACAGACCGTAGCCCGTAAAACGGGACGTGCCGAACTGGATGAGCATGCATTAGGGGTTAACGTGAGTGAAATTGAGGCCCCGTTTGAATTGAAAGACCGTTCCCGCCAGGAACTGGTAGCCGATGTGCGTGCCAAGTTATCTACCATTACCGGTGCGAATATCGAAATAGGCCAACCTATCAGCCACCGTATCGATGCCATGCTTTCGGGTACCAAGGCCAACATTGCCATCAAACTGTTTGGTAATGATTTGAACAAGATGTTTGCCATCGGTAATCAGATAAAGGATGCCATCAGCAGTGTGGAGGGTATTGCCGACTTGAATGTGGAACAACAAATCGAACGTCCGCAGCTCAAGATTGTTCCCAAACGCGAGATGCTTGCCAAATTCGGTATTTCCTTGCCGGACTTTGCCGAATTTGTATCTGTAAACATGGCGGGTGAAGTTGTTTCGCAGGTATATGAAGAAGGCAAAGCGTTTAATCTTATTGTCCGTACCAAGGACGAGGTGCGTGATGAGATGGAGAAAGTGCGTAACCTGATGATTGATACCGGTGACGGTCAGAAAATCCCTGTCAACTATGTAGCCGATGTGATTTCTGCCATGGGACCGAATACCATCAGCCGTGAGAACGTGAAGCGTAAGATTGTGATTTCAGCCAATACCAGCGGCCGTGATTTGCGCAGCGTGGTGAATGATATACAGGAACGGATTGATGCGCAAATCAAGCTTCCCGAAGGATATCATGTGGAATATGGCGGTCAGTTTGAAAGCGAGCAGGCGGCCAGCCGTACGCTGATGCTTACTTCGTTTATGAGTATCGTGGTTATCTTCCTGTTGCTTTACACCCAGTTTAAGAATGCAGCCCAAAGTGGAGTCATTTTGTTGAATTTACCTTTGGCGTTGATTGGAGGGGTATTTGCATTGATGATAACAACGGGTGAGATAAGCATTCCGGCTATTATCGGTTTTATCTCGTTGTTTGGTATTGCTACCCGTAATGGTATGTTGTTGATAAGTCATTACAATACGTTGCGCGAAGAAGGTATGGATTTGAAAGAAAGCATCTTCACGGTTCGTTAGACCGTTTGAACCCTATCCTGATGACTGCATTGTCTTCCGCGTTGGCTTTGATACCTTTGGCGTTCCGTGGCGATTTGCCGGGTAATGAGATACAAAGTCCGATGGCGAAAGTTATTCTGGGAGTCTTTTGACATCGACTTTCTTGAACGCTTTCATTATTCCGATTGTTTATGAACTGATGAATCGAAAGAAGAAATAATAGAAATATATGAAACGAATCTTATTTATAATAGCCTTCTGCTCTCCCTTGCTGGCGCAGGCCCAGAGTATTGAGCACATTTTTGAAAAGCATCGAGCAGAATAATAAAGAGCTCAAGGCGCAGAAACATGCAGCCGATGCAACCAAGATGGAAAACCGGACAAACAACAACTTGCCTGACCCTACAGTGAGCTACAGTTCTTTTTACAGTAATGGTGCCGAAGGGGGGCACGGTACGGAACTTGTCGCTTCACAAGGTTTTGATTTCCCTACTCAGTATATTGTCCGCAATCGGCAGGCTACTTTGCAGAACGAAGCGGTGGACAAGCAACAACAGGCTGCTCGCCGAGATATTCTGCTGAATGCGAAGAATCTCTGTCTAGACCTTATTCTGTTGAATCAGGAAAAAACATTGATGGATATCCGTATGAAAAATGCAGATGAATTACAGGCACTTTATGAAAAGCGTCTGACTACCGGTGATGCGAACATATTGGAAGTCAATAAAATCAAAATGGAACGTATGAATGTGCAGACGGAAGTTGCCCAAAACAGCGCAGCCCACCGCACTGCCTTGCAATCTCTGCTTGCCATGAACGGCAACATGCCTTTAGAATTTGCTGAAACCACATACCCTGCCATACAGGAAATCAATGATTACAATGTCATGCGATGAAGTGATGGCATCAGACCTTGACTTGCAGGCCGCCGTCGCCACTGCCCGTGCCGCCGAGAAGCAGGTTTCGGTAGACCGTCAAGGATGGTTGCCGAAACTGGAAGCCGGTTTTCGCCGTAATACGGATGATGCGGTTTCGAATGAATGGTTTTGTGGTAGGGGCTCCTTGCCTTTGTTTCAGAATCGTAAAAGGTAAAGATAGCCAAGGCACAGGCTATCAGCGCACAATTGATGCAAGAAAATGCTAAAGATCAGGTTGAAGCTTCTCTGATGTCTCTCTTCAATGAGATGCAGCAGTTGAAGGATGCCATGAATGCGTATGATGTTCCTTTGATGTACCGTTCGCTGGATTTATTGAAACAGGCATTGACCGAAGGACAAATTTCATTGATTGAATATTTTGTGGAAACGGAAAGTATTTATAAGAATCTTCAGGCGTATATGCAGATTGAGAATCAATACCAGAAGGTGATGGCGAACATTTACAAGAATAATCTGTAAAGCTGACAGTCTGTTCTTTTAACGCAGATAGGGTAAAAACGGATGGCAGGATGGTACGGATAGTCAACAAACTATATCCGTGTTATCCTGCTTTTTCATTTAAAAAAGCAGACTGTCGCTGTCAAAAATGTACCGAAGCGGATTGTGTTTTTTTTGTCCGTAATCTTCCGGCTGATCAATGTTGCCGATAAGGTTTCTATTTCCTCCAGTCTCACATTATACTCCGTCCGCCAGATGGTCTGTCAGCTGGTTTCCCAGGTTGGCTGAATCGTCCTATGATGATACTCTCCTTAAAGCCGAAGTACTTTGGCTAGAAATTCGAAGAATGCCGGTTACGTCCTTTTTTTGATTCTTAATAAAAGCTGGAAACGATTGTCGTTCAGAATGGCATAAAAAATGTGCCGGAAGAATTGGGCTACCTTTTATGACAGAGTGACTTCCGACACATTTTTCTTGTTTATTTCTATTTATTTCTTTTTTTTCTTGGCTTCTTTCGCCCATTCTTTCGCTCCCTGCTCTTTCAGTTTCGCGGTGAAAGCCTTTGCTTTTTCCATGCTTGCGTTTTCGTCTTCGGGTGAAGCGTATGCATGTTTGTAACCTTTGGTCACGTTCCATTCACCTCGTGTGAAGTCCGGGAAGGCTACTGCCGCACAGCCGTTGTCCATAGAGATAGCTCCCAGTTCGGCCAGACAGCACCATTCGGCCAAGTCATATACATCCATGTCCAAAGGCAGTCCGTTTTGCAGACAATATACCAGACGGCTATCCATGATGAAGTCCATACCACCGTGGCCGCCGACTTCTTTTGCCATTTCACCATATTTCTTTAAAATAGGATGCTGGTATTTCTCAATAAGCGCTTCCATTTCTGCCTGGGGTAAGAATCCGTGAGAGTTCAAATCGTCTACTTTGGGTTGCACGCCCGATGCGGTCAGTTGTGCTGCATCCAAAGCATATCCTTCAACGGGATATTTATTGGCAAACCCTTTGCTTCCTGTCAGTTGGTACAGGCGGTTGTAAGGTTGGGGAGTCATTACATTATGTTGGATTTCAATAACTTTTCCATTTGCTGTGCGAAGCAGGGTGGTGGTATGGTCTCCGTTACGGAATTCTTTACATTCTTCGCCGGTTCTCTTCTCCACTAAATCTTTACCAACAACAGATTTGGTGTCCATAGCTACTAAAGTGGTTATACGGTCACCACGATGGATATCCAATGCTTGTGCTACAGGACCCAAGCCGTGAGTGGCATATACATCACCCCGGTGTTTCATGTTATAATCTAAACGCCATCCTAGTTTGTCTTCTTTGCCGTTTTTCCAATAATGATCCAGAACGGGCTTAAATTGTGAATGTAGGCTCCTTGGGCACGGATTATTTCGCCAAATACACCTTGTTGTGCCATATTCAGTGTATTCATCTCAAACCAGTCATAGCAACAGTTCTCAAGAATCATGCAATGCTTGCGGTTTTTTCACTCAGGTTGATTAAATCCCAGCATTCTTGCAGGTTCATGGCCGAGGGAACTTCAATAGCTACATTTTTACCGTTTTCCAATGCGCATTTGCTACCGGGAAATGATGCAACCAGTCTGCGGCGATATAAACTAAATCTATGTCTGTACGTTTACATAATTCTTCATATCCCTTTTCTCCGGAATAAATGGCAGCTTTCGGCATAGATGCTTTCTTTAGGATATCCTGACATTTTTCTGCACGGGATGCTTCATAATCACAAAGTGCCACAATTTGTGTGCCGGGAATATAAGTGAAGCGCTCTACGGCTCCGGGACCTCGCATTCCCAATCCGACAAATCCTACGCGGACTACTTCCATTTTCGGGATGGTTAAGCCTAATACACTTTTCTGGCCGGACGGACGTTCAGGAGTGTCAATCACAATGGTTCCTTTGTCCCATGTCCAGGAATCTCCTGAACTTACGGTTTGTGCTGTCGTGGTTTGTGGTAAGCACATGCATAGGGTTGTACCCATACATAAGCTTATCATCAATGATTTAAAGGTTCTCATACTTTTGAATTTAAAGATTAAAATTTAAAAAATAATAGGTTTGTTTCTTGAGTCAACCACTTGAAACTTAATTATATTTCATGTTAATAATAAGAATATTTTTTATTTTTGCGCTCAAAGATAATTAATCTTTTTTGATTATGGATATAAGTTCGTCCTCTTTTTTCTGAGAAAAAAGGTGAGTTAATAAATAAAATGAAGGAAGGGAAAAAGTGGAATCAAGACAGAAGTTGTGAAGATATGAGTGAAAATCTAAAAATAATCAAGGTTTGTTGATTGAAAACGATCAAGAAAGGAAATAATTTAGTCCAAAAGATCGTTTAGTAAGGAGATTTGGCGGGATTTTTTTAATTTTGCACTTACAACTAATTAACAGATAAGAAAATGCCGTTAAATTTACCCGATAAACTACCTGCTATTGAATTGCTGAAGGAGGAAAATATCTTCGTCATAGACAATTCACGTGCCAGTGCACAGGATATTCGTCCGTTAAAAATCGTGATATTGAATTTGATGCCGTTGAAGATAACGACAGAAACGGATTTGGTACGTTTGCTTTCCAACACTCCCTTGCAGTTGGAAATATCATTTATGAAGTTGAAAAGCCATACATCGAAAAATACGCCGGTGGGAACATATGAAAGCATTCTATCATGACTTTGATTTGATGCGTGGCGAGAAATATGACGGGATGATTATTACGGGGGCTCCGGTAGAGCAGATGCCGTATGAGGATGTGAATTATTGGGATGAGATTACTACTATTTTTGATTGGGCGCGTACTCATGTTACCTCAACTCTTTATATTTGTTGGGCGGCCCAAGCCGGGCTTTATCATTTCTATGGAGTTCCCAAATATCCGCTGAAACAAAAAATGTTTGGTATTTTCCGTCATCATATCAATGTACAGGGATTGCCCATATTCCGTGGTTTTGATGATGAGTTTTTTGTACCACATAGCCGTCATACCGAAATACACCGTGAGGATATTCTGAAAGTAAAAGAGTTGGCTTTAATAGCTGAGTCTGATGAGTCTGGGGTTTATATGGCTATGGCTCGTAATGGGCGTGAATTCTTTATTACCGGGCATTCGGAGTATTCTCCTTATACGCTTGATACGGAATATAAGCGTGATTTGGCGAAAGGGTTGCCTATTGAAATGCCTGTAAATTATTATAAGGACGATAATCCGGACAATGCCCCGGTGGTGCGTTGGCGCGGACATGCCAATTTGTTGTTTTCTAATTGGTTGAACTATTATGTATATCAGGAAACCCCGTTTGATATAAATCAGATACGATGATCAGACAACGAAAAATAGAATTATTAGCTCCTGCTAAAAATCTGGAGTGCGGTATTGCAGCTGTTGATCACGGTGCTGATGCCATTTATATTGGTGCTCCCCGTTTCGGAGCACGTGCGGCTGCGGGGAATTCATTGGAGGATATCGCTGAGTTGGTGCGGTACGCTCATGTGTATAATGTCCGTATCTATGTGACGGTGAATACGATTCTGAAGGATGAGGAACTGAAGGATACGGAAAAAATGATTTGGGATTTATACCGTGCCGGAGTGGATGCTTTGATCGTGCAGGATATGGGATTGTTGGAATTGAATCTGCCCCCTATACCGTTACATGCCAGCACACAGATGGATAATCGTACTCCTCAAAAAGTAAGATTCCTGGCTGAGGCAGGTTTCCGTCAGGTGGTATTGGCTCGTGAACTTTCTCTTGTTGAAATAGGAAATATCCATCATGCTTGTCCTGATGTGCCTTTGGAGGTATTTGTACATGGTGCTTTGTGTGTAAGCTATAGTGGACAATGTTATGTTAGTCAGGCTTGTTTTGGGCGTAGTGCCAACCGGGGGGAATGTGCCCAGTTCTGTCGCCTTGCTTTTGATATGATAGACGCGGACGGTAAATCTATAGTAAGGAATAAGCATCTATTGTCTCTGAAAGATTTGAATCAGAGCGAAGAGTTGGAGCAATTGCTGGATGCCGGAGCTTCTTCCCTGAAAATAGAGGGACGTTTGAAGGATGTATCTTACGTTAAAAATGTAACAGCTTACTATCGCCAGAAGCTGGATACTATTTTCAAACGTCGTAAAGAGTATATCCGTGCTTCATCGGGAGAAGTGAAATTAGAGTTCAAACCTCAATTGGATAAGAGTTTCAGTCGTGGTTTTACTAATTATTTTCTTTTTGACAGGAATAAGGATATTTTTTCTTTTGATACTCCCAAGTCTTTAGGGGAGGAGATGGGAACAGTGAAGGAAATTCGTGGTAATTATCTTACCGTAGCCGGAATCAAGTCTTTTAATAATGGAGATGGTGTTTGTTTTTTGGATGAGACTGGTAAGTTGCAGGGATTTCGCATAAACCGGGTGGAGAATAATAAATTATTTCCTCAGGAGATGCCTCGGATAAAGCCCCGTACGATACTTTATCGTAATTTTGATCAGGAATTTGAGAGGTTGATGTCGCGTAAATCAGCTGAAAGGAAAATTGCTGTCATTTTAAAATTGGCTGAAAATAATCGGGGTTTTACTCTGTCTCTGACCGATGAAGATGATCACAGTGCCAGTGTGGTGCTGGAAAGGGAGAAGGAACGTGCCCGTACTCCGCAGGAAGATAACTTGCGTACACAACTTGGAAAGTTAGGAAATACTCCATTTGAAGCGTCAGATATAGTGATTGACTGGTCGGACAATTGGTTTATTCCAGCTTCTATGCTTGCCGAACTTCGCCGTAAGGGAATAGAGAAACTGCTGGAAGTGCGCCGTATTAACTATCGGCAGGAAATTTACAAGTTGCCTCGAACGCATCATGCTTTTCCTGTGAATGAATTGACTTATTTGGGAAATGTGATGAATGCTGATGCTGTTTCCTTCTATAGGAATCATGGCGTGCAGCGTATTGCTCCGGCTTATGAAAAGGCTCCGGCAGAAGAAGCAGTATTGATGTTTTGCAAGCATTGTTTGCGTTATAGTATGGGATGGTGCCCCTCTTGGCATAAAGTGCGTTCTCCTTATAAGGAACCTTATTATCTGGTTAGCTCGGATAACAGGCGTTTCCGTTTAGAGTTTGATTGTAAGAATTGTCAGATGAAAGTCTATGCTGAAAAGTAAGTACATCGGATTACTGTTTTTGGTATTGGCTATTTTGATGGCTTGCCAATATCCTTCACCTGTTACTTCGAGTGAGGATATGCCGCAAAAGACAAGGGATTCTGTCAATTATTTGGTGGAACGGCATTATACATTAAACAGTAATTTTGAGGTTACTTCAGATTCGCTTATGTTACAGCAACTACCATTGGTTGATGTGCTTCCTGTTTTTAAAGGAGAACGGCTGGTGGTAGCGGAGTTTATGATACAACCTGCTGATAGTGTGGATTCTGTATGGGTGAGTCGCACGGGACCAGGAAACAATGGGATGGGTACATGAAAAGGAATTGTTGGAGAAAGTAGTCCCTGTGGATTCAGTGTCACAGTTTATTCATTTTTTCAGTAATTCTCATACCATCGCTTTCTTTATCATATTAGGCTTTTTCGGTATTTGGTATATTCATAGGGCTATTCGTCGCCAGAAGCTGCAATTAATTTGGTTGAATGATATTGATAGCGTTTTTCCTACAGTTCTTTCTTGGTTGGTAGCTACCGCAGCTACGCTTTATGCTAGTATTCAGCATTTTGTTCCAGGAACTTGGGAGCAGTTTTATTATAATCCTTCTTTGAATCCTTTTAGCTTGCCTTTTATTCTTTCTCTTTTCATGTTTAATATTTGGGGAATTATTCTTGTGGGGTTGGCTACTTTAGATGATTTGTTTCATCAGACACATATTGAAGCTGCATGTTTTTATTTGTTGGGATTGATGTCCTGCTG
>ENA-OQCS01000113-OQCS01000113.1-human-gut-metagenome-genome-assembly--contig:-NODE-113-length-38177-cov-6.107674_pt1 | contig 38177 bp, 46 predicted proteins | sample MGYA00242757_ERZ504575 | MGnify/ENA primary metagenome ERZ504575 (study PRJEB26092, sample SAMD00036297) | human gut metagenome | host: Homo sapiens | study: EMG produced TPA metagenomics assembly of... | reverse complement strand
TCGCCTTCAAGGGTATTCAAAACAGAAACTCTTTGAGGCTCAAACAACGCACCAAGCCGGCTGCGAATCCGTAAAAAACGTGGCAAAATTCTAATGCTGCTCTTCCGATCGTTTATTTATTTTTATCATATACCTAAAGTCTATAGAGTGGACAATTCACAAGATTGAAAATTTAAGTGGGTGTGTATGGAGAACAGCATTGATTGTAAAATAGGAAATTTTCAGACAGAAAGTAACGTTATTATGCTTCATAAACATTCCAACAAATCAAAATTGTATAAAAAAAGAAGCATCAAATATTCTTGACAGTATTACTAGGAAATGATATTATACGAATAATTCCTACTGGAAAACTATGAAAAAGAAAAACTATAAGAGAGGATGTGTAACAAAATGAGCATTAACACAGCAGATTTTGCCGCACTAGCAGTTACAGTTGTTTTGTTTGCGGTTATCTATTATTTGGATTATAAGAAAGGCGTAGACTTCGGACTTTTAACATTATTAGGAACAGTTTTTGGAATCGCAGTTGGTCTGGGATTTGGAAATCATTTTACATATGTTGAGATTTTCGGACGGATCTATACCAATGTATTGACAGCACTTGTTGTACCAATGCTGTTATTTAGTATCATCGCAAGTATCACAAATCTAAGCGAATCCATTCATTTAAAGAAAATCGGTGGAAAGTCAATCTTTTATCTGATCTTAAATACAGCGATCGCAAGTACGATTACAGTGATCGCAGCAGTCATCTTAAAAGTCGGTGATGGATTTGCTTACAAAGTAGCTGATGGATATCAGAAAGTTGAAGTTCCATCTGTTGTTGATACGATCGTAAACTTATTCCCAAGCAACTTCGCAACAAACTGGAGTGAAGGACAGATCATTCCGATCGTCGTATTTGCAATCATCATTGCATTATCTTACAATGCAATTTCCAAAGAAAATGAATCCGTAAAACCATTTAAAGCATTTATTGATGCAGGGAATCAGGTGATCGGACAGGCAATTGACTGGATCATTGGATTTACACCATATGCAGTATTATCTTTCTTGGCAAGAGCCGTTGGAAGAAGCAGTGTCACGGAATTGCTGCCATTATTAAGTACATTAGTATTATCTTATATCTTATGTGCAGTTCAGGCATTTGGAGTAGAAGGATTATTAATTAAATTTGTAGCAAAATTAAGTCCTGTTAAATTCTTTAAAGGAATCGCACCAGCTCAGTATGTAGCATTTACGACACAGAGCAGTGTTGGTACGATCCCGGTTACATTAAGACAGTTAAAAGAAGCACTTGGAGTTGATGGAGATGTAGCATCATTTACGGCAGGTCTTGGAGCCAATGTTGGAATGCCAGCATGTGCAGGAATCTGGCCAGCATTAACAGCGGTATTTAGTGTTCATATGTTAGGATATCATTACGGAATTGCACAGTATGCATTTCTGATCCTGATCACATTAGTAGTATCTGTTGGAACAGTCGGGGTTCCAGGAACAGCGACGATCACATCAACAGCTGTATTTGCAGCACTTGGCTTACCAATTGAATTAGTTGTCGTATTTGCACCAATCTCAACGATCGTTGACATGGCAAGAACGATGACAAATGTAACAGGAGCAGCAACAGCAGCCGTTATCACAGCAGCAACAGAAGGTCTGGTTGATGAAGAAGTTTACAATTCAGATCAGGCAAAACATGTTGCAGTAAACAACTAGGATAGAAGAAATTCTATATATATAATCACTGTATGAAAAGACACTTGATCGTAACGTATATTTTATGTATGTTATGAGCAGGTGTTTTTTCATTTCATGTAATTAATATAAGTTGAGGCGGCTAAAATTTCGTGCTATCATAATCAATATAGATAAGAGCACGAGGTTTTTTCATATTATAGAAAATTGATTCAAGGAGGTGATTGTATGGGAAATTATCTAAATCCAGGGAATGAAAAGTTCAGAAGAATGATTCAGTCTGAAATTTATGTAGATAAGACAGGGATGATAAAATATACGAATTCCGTACTAGATACAGCACAAAACTATGTCTGTGTCAGCCGTCCAAGAAGATTTGGGAAGTCAATGGCTGCGAATATGCTGACAGCTTATTACAGCTGCGGTTGTAATTCAAAAGAATTATTTGGAAAGTTTGAAATTGCAAAAGATAAAGATTTTGAAAAATATCTGAATCAATATAATACCATATTCTTAAATATGCAGGAATTTCTAAGTCGAAGTCATAATGTAGAAGAATTGATCGATCGTGTGAAGAAGCTTGTGATCAGAGATTTGAAAATGGAATACCCAGAAGTTGATTATTTTGACGATACAGATTTGATTGAGTGTATGCAGGATATTTATGCACAAATGCAGTACCCATTTGTTGTGATCATTGATGAATGGGATTGCATTTTTAGGGAATATAAACAAGATAAAGAAGCACAGGAAAAATATTTAGATTTTCTACGGGACTTATTAAAAGATAAGGCATGTATTTATCTATCTTACATGACAGGAATTTTACCGATTAAGAAATATGGAACACATTCGGCACTGAATATGTTTGATGAATTTTCCATGATCGCCCCGGGACCTTTAGCGTGTTATGTCGGGTTTACAGAACAAGAAGTCAAAAAGCTCTGTGAACAATACGGAATGGATATGGAAGAAGTTAAGAACTGGTATGATGGATATTCATTTGATGGAGTACCGTCTGTGTATAGTCCAAGATCGGTTGTAAATAGTATGAGATTTCGAAAGATATCAAATTACTGGAATCAGACAGAGACTTTTGAAGCATTACAGATGTATATTGATATGAATTTTGAGCATCTAAAAGATGATGTTTTAAGTATGATCGCTGGAGAAAGTGTAGCGGTAAATACGGAAAGTTTTACCAATGATATGGCAACTTTCAGAACGGAAGATGATGTGCTGACATTATTGATCCATCTTGGATATCTTGCATATGATGATAAGACGAAAACAGTCAAGATACCAAATAGTGAGATTCGGGCAGAATATGTAAATACGGTTTCTGTTTCAGATTGGGGAACTGTTTCGAAAGCATTGAAAGATTCAGCAGATACATTAGATGCAATCTGGCAGGGAAGAGAAAAACAGGTAAAAGGAATCAGGGAGGTATAATAATATGGGCAGATTTGTTAATCCAGATAATAGTGCGTTTCAAGCAGCACTAAATTCCAGAATTTATGTAGATAAAACAGGATTGATCGCATGTATGAATGAAGTTCTGGATTCTACAGATGCGTATATTTGCAATAGCCGCCCAAGGCGTTTTGGAAAATCATATGCAGCGAATATGCTTGCTGCATATTACAGCAAAGGAGCAGAATCAGAAAAGATGTTTTCTGATCTTGAAATAGGGAAATCAGAGGATTTTAAGAAACATCTGAATAAATATGATGTGATTCATATTGATGTACAATGGTTTTTGATAAACTGCGAAGATGCGGATAATGTTGTGCCATATATCACAAGAGTTGTGCTGGATGAATTGCGTGAAGTTTATCCAGAGATTTTACGTCAAGAGGTGGTATCTTTGCCAGATGCTCTTTCTCTGGTTAAGGATAAGACAGGACAGAAATTTATCATTATCATTGATGAATGGGATGTGCTGATCAGAGATGAATCAGCGAACAAAAAGGTGCAGGATGAATATATCCGATTCCTAAGAGGTATGTTTAAGGGAACAGAACCAACGAAATATATTCAACTCGCTTATCTTACAGGAATCTTGCCGATCAAGAAAGAAAAAACACAATCAGCACTTAATAATTTCCGAGAATATTCCATGTTGAATGCAGGATGTTTAGCTTCTTATATCGGTTTTACAGAAGATGAAGTAAAAGCACTTTGTGAGACATATAAGAAGGATTTTACAGAAGTCAAACGCTGGTATGATGGATACCAATTAGGAAAATATCATGTTTATAATCCCAATGCAGTTGTAAGCCTGATGGCGGATGGAAATTTCCAGAGTTATTGGTCAGGAACAGCTTCCTATGATTCGATTGTTCCATTGATCAATATGGATTTTGATGGATTGAAGACTTCAATTATTGAAATGTTGTCTGGGGCATCTGTTGAAGTGGATGTTGGTTCGTTTCAAAATGATATTGCGCATATCGTAAATAAAGATGATGTCCTTACTTATTTGATTCATATGGGATATCTGGCATATTCGAATGTTAATAGAAGAGCATTTGTACCGAATGAAGAGATAAGACAAGAACTGATTCGTGCAACGAAAAGAAAAGAGTGGAATGAAATGCTGAAATTCCAGCAAGAATCAGAGGATTTACTGGATGCAACTTTGGATATGGATGGAGAAATAGTTGCAGCTCAGATTGAGAAGATCCATGAGGAATATGTTTCAGCAATTCAATATAACAATGAAAATTCACTCAGCAGTGTATTGGCATTAGCTTATTTGAGTGCAATGCAGTATTATTTTAAACCGGTCAGGGAATTTCCTACAGGACGTGGGTTCGCAGATTTTGTGTTTATTCCAAAAACAGAATATCGAAATGATTATCCGGCACTTGTTGTGGAATTGAAGTGGAATAAGAGTGCTGTTAGTGCATTGCAACAGATTAAGGATAAAAAATATCCAGATTCTATTCAAAAATATGCAGGTAATGTTTTGCTTGTGGGAATTAATTATAGTAAAAAAGAAAAGAAGCATGAATGTATGATTGAAGAATACTTGAAAAATAAGAAACAATAAAATCCATGAGAACAACAAACCAAAAAATCGTGTTCTCATGAATTTTTATATTTTACAGATATTTTACGAAATCCCAGAGGCAGAAGCGACCCGCCGCAGGCGGAGAATCCTGTAAAGCAGGATTCTTTCTTGAAATCATATTATGCTCCTTTTCTCTTTATACAATCTTAATACAAGAGAACATATCCTTACACTATCTTTTTATCATAAAAGATATTATAATGATGATAAGATTAAAAGGTCATAAAATAATTTGAAAAAGAGGTAAGATCATATATGCCATGGAAGATTCATAATAAAAGACATTTAACATCATTTCAGGTGATCATATTAGGATTTGCAGGAGTGATCCTTTTTGGAGCATTCATCCTAATGCTGCCAATTTCATCGGCTCAAGGAATCATAACACCATTTCATAAAACATTATTTACGTCAACTTCTGCAGTATGTGTGACAGGGCTTGCAGTCGTGGATACTGGAAGTTACTGGTCTGCTTTTGGACAGACAGTGATCATGGTCCTGATACAGATCGGAGGTCTGGGAGTTATAACAACAGCAACAGCCGTAGTTATATTATCAGGAAGAAAAATATCGATCATGCAGCGAAGTACGATGCAAAATGCGATCTCTGCACCGAAAGTAGGGGGCATCGTTCGATTGATGAGTTTTATTTTAAAAGGAACTTTATTGATCGAATTGATCGGTGCGTTATTCATGATGCCTGTTTTTTGTCATGATTTTAGATTACGGGGAATTTGGATGGCGATCTTTCATTCTGTATCAGCTTTTGTAATGCAGGATTTGATCTTCTTGGAACAAAAGGGCATCCATTTGTATCATTGACATCATATGCGGTAAATCCAGTGATCAACATTGTGATCATGTTACTGATCATCATTGGTGGAATTGGATTTTTACATGGGAAGACATTTATCTTCATAAATTTCGGTTCAAACATTACCATATGCAGAGCAAGATCATTCTAACCACAACATTATGTTTGATCTTGTTACCAGCTGTTTTCTTTTTCTTTCAAGATTATGGAAATCTATCAGGGACTCACCGGCTGCTTGCATCATTGTTTCAAGCTGTGACACCGAGAACCGCTGGATTTAATACGACAGATCTTTCGGTGATGACAGGACCATCAAAGGCAATGATGATCTTATTGATGTTGATCGGAGGTTCACCAAGTTCTACAGCAGGAGGTATGAAAACAACAACATTTGTTCTTTTACTTTTAAATGTACTGGCTACCTTTCAAGTCGTGATGATGTGACAGCATTTGGAAGAAGAATCGATGTTGGTGTGATAAAAAATGCAGCAACGATCGCAATGATGTATTTTATCTTATTTTTTGCAGGCGGAATGACGATCAGTGTGTATGAGGGACTGCCGCTTTCAAGCTGTCTGTTTGAAGCAGCATCTGCAGTTGGAACAGTAGGTTTGACATTAGGGATCACACCAAAACTTCATATTCTGTCACAGATCATTTTGATCATACTGATGTATTTGGGACGTGTTGGCGGTTTGACGCTGATCTATGCAGTATTTTCAAATAAAAATAAACGAAAAGCAAAACTACCACTGGATAAGATCATAGTGGGATAAAAGAAAGAGGGAATTGATGATGAAGAATATTTTATTGATCGGACTTGGACGTTTTGGGAAACATATAGCGATACAGTCAAGTCAGCTTGGACATGAGATCATGGCAGTTGATCTGGATGAGGAAAGAGTGAATGATGCACTTCCATATGTTACGAATGCACAGATCGGGGACAGTACGAATGAGGAATTCTTAAAATCCCTGGGGATTGCAAATTATGATATCTGTTTTGTTACGATCGGTGGGAATTTTCAAAATTCGTTGGAAACTACCTGTCTGTTAAAAGAACTTGGAGGCAAAATGGTTATTTCCAGAGCCGAACGAGATGTACAGGAAAAGTTCCTTTTACGAAATGGAGCCGACAAGGTAGTTTATCCAGAAAAAATGGTGGCAAAATGGGCAACGATCCGTTATACCGATGATCATATTCTTGATTATATGGAAGTTGATGCCTCACATGCGATTTTTGAGGTAGAAGTTCCAAAGGAATGGATCGGAAAGACAGTGGGAAAACTTGATATTAGAAGAAAATATGATATTAACATCATGGCAGTAAAAGATGATGGAAAAGTAAGTATGGCAATATCTGCGGATACCTGTTTTAAGGAAGATGTTACATTATTGGTATTAGGAGAATATAAAGCGATCAAAAAGTGTTTTTGTATCTGATGTCATGAAAAAAAGAGGTGAGAGCTTATGTCAGATTTTATTTTAGCAGTATCTGTAATCCTGATTTTTGCATTTGTATTGTGGTTTTTAAAAAAAATCAATTATTTTCTTGGAGAAGACCGAAAAATATTGATAGAGAACCAGATGATGAGGACAAAGAGATATTAGTTTCTGGCAGGTTTTTAAATAAAAAAGGAAAAGATCAGATGATTGGTGAGAGGTATATTTGGCGTGTTCATGGATTATGATGTATGATAATGATATAATGCATTCAACAAAGGAAGGGGTGATGAGATGAGTACAGAAGAATTTGTAGAGTTAAACAAAGAAAACGAACACATTCTTGTTTGTCTTTCATCTTCACCATCGAATGAAAAGATCATACGTACAGCAGCAAAAATGGCAAGAGATATGCGGGCACGTTTTACGGCATTGTATGTACAGACAGGGAAAAGAGAAAGGGAATCGGACAAAAGAAGACTGGAAGCTCATGTACAATTTGCAAAGGAATCTGGTGCGGAAATCGTAATGACACATGGGGAAAATGTTCCGGTACAGATCGCGGAATACGCACATTTATCAAATGTCACAAAAATCGTGATCGGACAAAGCAGTGCAAAGAGAAATCACTTTTTCAGCAAACAGACATTAACAGAGAAGTTGATCGAGGCCGTTCCTGATATTGATATCCACATTATTCCAGATGCAATGAACTTAGATAATTATCGAAAACCGCATGGTGCGGTTTATGTAGGAAAGCCTACGATGAAAGACAGTTTATTGACATTATTTATATTTGCAGTTTGTACGTTGATCGGTCTATTCATCCAGAAACTTCAATTTACAGATACAAATATTGTTACAATTTATATTTTGGGTGTTTTATTAACGTCAATTCTTACAGATGGATATTTATACAGCATTGGAGGTTCTGTCTTAAGTGTATTTTTGTTTCGCTTTTTCCTTACGGAACCAAGAATGTCATTTCAGACGTATGCAGTTGGATATCCGGTAACTTTTGTGATCATGTTAATATCTTCTGTCATTACTGGAACACTTGCAGCAAAATTAAAAACACATGCAAGGCTTTCAGCACAATCTGCATTTCGGACACAGATTTTATTTGACACAGACCGGTTACTTCAAAAAGCAAAAAATGATACGGATATTTTAAGTATTACATGTACACAGCTTATCAAATTATTAGACCGCAGTATTGTAGCATATGTTGTGGAAGACGATGAATTGTCAGCACCACATATATTTTCGAATAAAAAGAAAGAACAGACAGAAGATTTATTGACAAGCAGGGAGCAGGAGATCGCAAAATGGGTGTATGAAAACAAGCAGCGTGCTGGAGCAAGACCGAACGTTTTAAAGATGCACAGTGTCTATACCTTGCCATTTGCATTGGGGATAATGTGTATGGTGTGATCGCAATACCAGTTGACGAATATACATTAGATTCTTTTGAATATAGTATCCTTCTTTCTGTGATCAATGAATGCGCACTTGCCATGGAAAATAAAAAGAATATCATGGAGAAAGAAAGAATCGCCGTTCTTGCCAAAAATGAACAGTTAAGAGCAGATCTGCTTCGTGCGATCTCACATGATCTAAGGACACCGCTTTGTTCCATTTCTGGGAATGCAGATATGCTGTTAAATAGTGGAGAACGTCTTGATGATATAACAAAACATCAGATTTATACAGATATTTATGATGATTCAGAATGGCTGATCAATATCGTTGAAAATTTGTTATCGATCACAAGATTAAATGATGGAAGATTAAAACTGAAATTTACAGATCAATTGTTAGATGAGGTGATCGCAGAATCATTACGACATATCAGCAGGAAACATGAAGAGTATCAGATCATTACAGAATGCGATGAATTGATACTTGCACATATGGATGTGCGGCTGATCCTGCAAGTGTTGATCAATCTGGTTGATAATGCAATTAAATATACACCGAAAGGATCAACCATCCGCATTTGTGCCATGAAAGAAAATGGAAAAGCAAAGATTCAAGTAGAAGATAACGGCCCTGGGATCTGTGATGAAATGAAGCCGCATATATTTGAAATGTTTTATACAGGGAAAAATACGATCGCAGACAGTCATCGAAGTCTTGGGTTAGGTTTGGCACTTTGCCGTTCGATCATAGAGGTGCATAACGGGAAACTGGTGTTGGAGGACAATACACCACATGGTTGTATTTTTTCTTTTACACTGCCATTAAGTGAGGTAACATTAAATGAATAAAGCATTAATTTTAGTCGTGGAGGATGACCGGCCGATCCGTAATCTGATCGTGACAACATTAAAAACACATGATTATAAATATATTACAGCAGAGAATGGAAGTTCAGCTATTTTAGAGGCATCTTCTCATAAACCAGAGATCATTTTATTAGATCTTGGATTGCCTGATATGGAAGGTGTGGATGTGATCAAAAAAGTAAGAACATGGTCTAACGTACCAATATCGTTATCAGTGCAAGAAGTGAAGATGTAGATAAAATAGAAGCACTGGATGCAGGAGCAGATGATTATATCACAAAACCATTTTCAGTTGATGAACTGCTTGCAAGGATCAGGGTTACACAGCGCCGATTAGCATTGATCCAGTCAGGCGAGGAACAAGAACAAGCAGTCTTTGTAAATGGAGAGTTAAAGATCGACTATACAGCAGGATCTACATATTTAAAAGATAAAGAACTGCATTTAACACCAATCGAATATAAATTATTATGTTTGCTGTCTCATAATGTTGGAAAAGTATTGACTCACACTTATATCACACAACAGATCTGGGGCAGTTCACTGGAAAATGATGTTGCATCACTTAGAGTGTTTATGGCAACATTACGGAAGAAATTACAGCCAGATAAAGATGGCATGCAGTATATACAGACACATATAGGTATTGGATATCGGATGCTTAAGATATAGTAAATAAAGAGTGTCTGCATCATTAAGTGATGCAGACACTCTTTTAGATTCCAATATATGAAAACGCCCAAAAGAGGCAAAAAAGAGATTGATTTATTACCTACTATTTAAAAACGTGTTCTGAAGGAATTTTTACGCACAACCTCCGCATGCAGCACATGCAGAAGGAGTTGCAGCGCAGCCTCCCTGGGCGGTTTCTCTTAGTTCAGCTGGCAGTCGTTTACCAACGATATACATTGCGTTTAACATTTCGTCAAACGGGATGAGCTGATGGATTCCAGATAAAGAAATCTCAGCTGCGATGATCGCATTTGCAACACCTGTGGCATTACGGTTCTGGCATGGATATTCCACCAACGCCAACGGGGTCACAAACAAGACCTAACATATTCATTAAAACGGTAGAGGCAGCTCCAAGACATTGTTCTGGATCACCGCCAAGCAGTTCGACAGTGGCAGAAGCAGCCATCGCAGAAGCAACACCGACTTCCGCCTGACATCCGCCGACAGCACCTGCAACCGTTGCATTTCTCATAGCAAGATATCCGATCGCACTGGCATTAAACAGTGCCTGAATGATTTGTTCATCATCTAATTTATGAACTTCCTGAAGTCCAAGTAAAAGTCCAGGAACGATTCCGGCAGACCCTGCGGTTGGGGATGCTACGATCAACCCATGGATGCATTCGTCTCAAGAGTCGCCATCGCATAGATCATACTTTTCTCTAACAGATCACCACAGATTCCAATACCAGAATGATATCGGGAAGCAATCTTCTTTGCTTCGCCACCGATCAGTCCACCCATGGAACGAACCGGTTCTTTGATCGGAGTAAAAGCAGCATTTTTCATGATCTCAAGAACTCTTGCCATTGCATCATGAACCGTATCAGCTTCTTTTTCCCCTTCTACGATCTCACGCTGTCTCATCACTTCGGAGATTAGAAGATCATGTTTTTTACATAAATCAAGCAATTCATTTGCGTTTTTAAAATCCATAATATTTCAGTCTCCTTTCTACAGCTGAATGATCATAACATCTGAGACATTTGGGCTTTTCTTGATCTCATCTGCGATGTTTTCAGGAAGAAGACCATCGGATTCAACGATAGAATAAGCTGTATTTCCTTTAGATTCTCTGAAAAGACGCATAAAAGCGATATTAACATCCTGATCACTCAGACATTTTGTGATATAAGTAACAACGCCAGGTTTATCTTTCTGGATCGCGATCAAGGTACTGTATTCCCCGGTAAAATCAACTTCTACATCATTGATACGGCAGATTCTGGCTTTTCCACCGCCTAAAGATTCCCCACGGATCAAGATGTGATCTCCGTTTTCATTTGTCATTAAGATATCCACTGTATTTGGATGGACATCAGTTTCTATTTCATTTGGTACAAAAGAGAAATCAAGTCCAATGTCTTTTGCAATCTCGAAAGAATCACGGATTCTCATATCATCGGTTCCAAATCCCATGATTCCACCTAATAAGGCACGATCCGTTCCGTGTCCATGATAAGTTTTTGCAAAAGATCCATAGAGTGTAAACTGAACTTTTTTCAGTGTACCATTTAACATTTTTCTTGCGAGAAATGCGATCCTTGCAGCTCCGGCTGTGTGGGAGCTTGAGGGACCAATCATATTTGGCCCCATAACATCAAATGCACTGATAAAAGACATAAATTAAGCCTCCACTGTATCTTCTTTTAAAATAAATTTCTTGTAAATAGAATCTACGACGATTCCAATCGCATTATCTCCGGAAATGTTACATGCAGTTCCGAAAGAATCCTGTGTGATATAAAGTGCAACCATTAAAGCACAGATTGGTCCGTTTGTATCTCCTGCTGTTGTACCAAATACCATGTAAAGGAAAGGCAATGCAGTCATGATAGATCCACCTGGAGCTCCAGGAGAAGCGACCATTGCAACACCAAGTGTCATAATAAATGGAATAACAGTTGCAAGGCTGATCGGTAATTGATTCATCAAACATACAGCAGTTGCACATGCTGTGATCGTGATCATAGAACCTGCCATGTGGATATTGGCACAAAGAGGTACTACAAAGTTACGGATCTGAGCACTGACACCGTCATTCTTTGCACATTCCAGATTGACAGGAATTGTAGCAGCAGAAGACTGAGTTCCTAAAGCTGTAGTATAACCAGGAACCTGATTTTTAATAAGAGATAGAGGATTCTTTTTGCTGAGAGAACCTGCAATTATAAACTGAATCGTGATACATACAAAGTGCATGATGATCACTACAAGAAATACTTTCCATAAGATTCCAAGGATCGCAAATGTTTTTTCCTGATTTTGTCATATCAGTAAATGTACCACAGATATACAATGGCAATAAAGGAATGATCGTTTTGTGAAGTACTTTATCGATGATCGTTGAGAAATCGCTCATTCCGTTGTAAAGGCTGTTTCCGATCTCTTTACCCTTCATTGTGGATAAGCATAATCCTAAAATGAAAGCAAGAACAACAGCAGATAATGTATCAAACAGCGGTGTGATCGTCAGTGAAAAATAGGGTTTCAGTGATGCATCAGCAGTCGCAGCAATCTGATCTAATGCCCCAGAAGTCATAAAGTGTGGGAACAGATTGGATGATACAAGGTAAGAAGCTGTACCAGCAAGTAAAGTTGAACCATAGGCAAGAGCAACGGTAATTAAAAGCAGCTGTCCAGCACCCTGTGACAGATCAGCGATCCCCATGGTTACATAAGCAAGGATCATTAGTGGAATGATGAATTTTAAGTAGGTACTGAAGAATCCAGACAATGTTACAACAAAGCGGCAGAATCCAGTTGGAAGGAACTGTCCAAACAGGATACCAATAATGATGGCAATAATAAGTTTTGGTACCAGACCAAGTTTAAATTTTTTCTTTTCCATTTTTAATTACTCCTCTAAAAGCATAATCACATATCATCGTAGTTTGTTTAATGTGCACAAAAAATGTTTGACGTCTTTATGCTTGTATTGTATCATTCACATATAGATGAATCAAATTCATAGATTTAATAATAACATTGAAAATTATTCATAATAGTACAAAGGAGAAAAAATGGAATTCCGTCAGATACAGACATTTATGCAGATAGCGCAAGTTAAGAATTTTTCAAAAACCGCAGAATTATTAGGTTATTCACAATCTGCCGTGACAGTGCAGATCCGTCAGTTAGAGACAGAATTGGGAGTTCGGTTATTTGACCGTACAGGCAAAAAAGTGATACTTACACCGAAAGGAAAAGAATTTTTAATACATGCAAATAAGATCATTGATGAAATGCACAAGGCAAAAGATGCAATGAATGATACCGCAGAGTTAAAAAATCCATTACATATCGGAACGATCGAATCACTCTGCACTGTCAAATTGCAGGAAATCGTACAGCGGTTTCGGGAAGAACATCCACAGGTTAGAATTCAGATCACGATCGGTTCTCCAGAACGTTTAATTCAGATGATGGAACACAATGAACTCGATGTCATTTATATTCTGGACACACCAAGATGGGACAAAAACTGGGTGAAGGTCATGGAAAAAGCGGAGCCTGTGATCTTTGTATCTGCACCAAATTATAAGTTGGCAGGGAAAAAGAATATTGAGGTTGAGGAAATCTTAAATGCACCGTTTTATCTAACAGAACGAAATGCAAACTACAGACAGGCATTAGAACAGGAATTAGCTCTGCATAAACAGACATTATCGCCAGTACTTGAATGCAGTGATACTGCGTTTATCAAGAAGATGCTAAAGACAGGAAAAGGGCTTTCTTATCTCCCATTATTTGTTGTAGAAAAGGATATTGAAGAAGGGAAGATTGCAAAATTAGATGTGAAAGATATTGATATTACAATGTATCGACAAGTGTTTTATCATGCGAATAAATATATGACAAAAGAGATGGAGAAATTTGTGGAGTACTGCAAGTTGTGATTTGTTGGTTGGATAACATGTTAGAAATAAAATGAAAATAACGCATACAAATGTAAATGGATACTTGATTCCGAATCTCACCTATAAATCCGGTGAGCAGATGGAGTAAGAATGAAATACCGTATTCAGAAGCTGATCTATCGAGATCAGGTACAGAGTGGCGTGATTAAAAGAATCTATAATCTGTTGATCACACAGCCAAAAGTCCACAGAGAGGCATATGAACTAAATAAACAGCCTGTGCGGATATTCCCTGCAAAGCGCTGGAGAATTGCATCAGTAAGGAGGAGTTAGAGAATGAATTTAATGGAAATAGGTAAAAATCAAGAGAGCTTATGCGGATACAGAAACAACAGATACAAGCTCTGGAAGAGGAGGAACAGAAATGGTTTGGATAGCCAGTGTTTCATTTATAGCAGTATTGGGAAATTTGATAAGAGAATATCTTCCACTTAATTTAATACTTGTTGTCCTGCTTATAAATGTTGGAACTATTTTGCTCAGAGTATATCTGAAAAATAAGTATTCTGAAATGTATGATTGAATAATATTATAGTTTCTGAGTATGGATATAAATAATTTTATGATGTAATCTCAAAGATAAGATAGTATAATAGGATACAGAAAATCTTTGGGAGGTAAAAAAATGCCAGATGCTAGAGGAAACAAGATCAGCTGTTCTAATTATCAGTGTGAGATCGAACTGACTGTGGAAATACTGAGTGGAAAATGGAAGGTACTTCTTATATGGAATCTTCATCAAAAGGGGACCATTCGGTACAATGAATTCAGAAAACAGATTCCTTCGATCACTCAAAAAATGTTAACACAGCAGTTAAGAGAATTGGAGAAGTATGGAATTATTTCCAGAAAAACTTATCCTACTGTACCGCCAATGGTGGAATATTCGCTGACAGAAATAGGTAAAGAACTGATTCCCATCATGGAAGCCATGGATCGTTGGGGAAAGCAGTATGTGAAGGAATATCATAAAAATAAAGATGATGAATAATTTTTTTGCTTCATATCCTACCAAAAAGTGCGTTTCATACTAAAAAGTGCCTTCTTCACAAATAAGAATAATAAGTTAAAATAATAACAAACCAAGAAATACACACCTTATGTCCCAATAAATAGGGTGTGTATTTTCATGAGAAAAGAAAAAAGGAGAAGGTAAAATGGACACAGAAAAGAAATTAAGGAAAGGATTATTATTAGGTATTTTGGTAGGAATTGCATGGGGACTGGACGGTGTATTAATGGGGAGACTTGGACTGAATTCGATTTTTACGGATTCTGCCTATGCATTTTCTAAGGGGATTTCAGAAAAAAGCTTTCTGTATTCTCCGTTAGTGACAGCTTTTTTTCATGAAAGCTTCTGCTTTCTATGGGTTGCAGTGGTCCTGATCTATCACAAACAACTGAAACAGGTATTTCAGTTACTGTTTACAACAAAAAAAGGGAAGGCAACAGCAATTGCGGCTCTGGTTGGTTCTCCGATTGGAATGAGTGCATATCTGCTAGCTATCAAGTATGCAACTGCACCATATGCTTCCAGTATTTCTGTAATTTATCCGGGCGTTGGTGCGATATTGTCTTATCTGATTCTGAAAGAACGTTTATCCCTTCGGCAGTTACGGGAATAGCGATCAGCCTGACAGGATCATTTATGCTGGGTTTCCGTCCGACGGGAGATATTCCAGATACTTTTCTGAAAGGAATTCTATTTGCAGTTATTGCAGTATTCGGATGGGCTTCTGAAGGAGTTATCATAGGATTTGTCATGAAATACAGCAAGGGAGAGGATCATGTGGAAGCAACACCACAGCAATGTCTTTGCCTGAGATATTTTATTTCGATGATTGCCTATGCACTGGTAGTTCTTCCGGCAATTCAGGGATATCCAATGGCAAAAGAAATTGTGACATCAGGTCTGGTAGTGAAATATGCAATGATTGCAATTTTAGGAGCGATTACGTATTTATCCTGGTATAAAGCAGTGGACTTAGTGGGGTGTGCTATGGGAACCGCATTAAACAGCACGGCCGCTCTTTGGACAATTATATTCAGTGCAGTATTATTTGGAAGTAAAATCTCATTGTGGCTTGCAATATGGGGACTGGTTATCGTTGCAGGTGTGTTTGTTTTTGCGATTGATCCAAAAACATGGAAGAAAAATATATCAAATAAGAAGCAGAAGTAGGAAATTAGGAGGTATATTATGTTAAAGCAGAGCGTAATTGATAATATGAAAGAAATTGCAGAACACTGTATGGGAGAAGAAACAGCTGCATGTGTTGCAACGTGTCCTATGCACACAAATGTAAAAGAATATGTTCGATTAATCCGAGAAGGAAAAGGAGAAGAGGCAATAAAAGTTATCCGAGACCAGCTATTTTTACCAGGAACTCTGGGAAGAATCTGTGCACACCCTTGCGAAGGAAAATGCAAATGGAACGAAGGGAAGAGCCCTATGGCGATTGCGTCCTTAAAAAGATATGCAGCAGATCATTTTGACCGAGAAGAAGACTGGAATCTTTCCTGTGAGGACGAAAATGGGAACAAAGTAGCAGTGATCGGTGCCGGACCATCCGGATTGCAGGCAGCATTGGAACTGAGAAAAGAAGGCTGTCAGGTTACCGTATTTGAAAAAATGCCTGTAAGAGGAGGAATGCTTCGAATCGGCATTCCGGCATATCGTCTTCCAAGAACAATTCTGGAACGAGAGATCAGCTACCTGGATCGTCTGGGGGTAAAATTTGAATTAAATTGTGAAATCGGAAAGAATAAACCGTTTAGTGAAATTCTAGAAAATTTTGACAGTGTCGTTGTCGCAGTGGGAAAACAGCAGGGGCGTGTTGACAGAGCTGGATCACTGGGATGCAAAAGGAATTTTCAGCGCTGCGGGATTTCTGAAGGAAGCTGCCATGACTCAAGATGTGAAAGAGTCTGGAAAAGTTATTCTTGTTGTAGGTGGCGGAGATGTGGCCATGGACTGCGCGAGAACTGCAAGGCGTCTTAACGCAGCAGAAAAAGTTTACTCTGTCTGTCTTGAGGACAGCTATGATACCATGGCTTCTTCAAATCACGAAATCAAAGGGGCGTTGGCAGAGGGAGTAAAATTTAATCATTCTCAGGCTATCCAGAAAATTTATACAGACGAAAATGGCAGGGTATCTGGTGTTACACTTAAAAAATGTTTATCTATGTTTGACGAAAACGGAAGGTTTGCTCCTGCTTATGATGAAGAGGATACAAGAGAACTGAAGGTGGATACCATTATCTTTGCCATTGGACAGGGCGTGGAAGCTGAATTTGCAGGGGAGGTTCTGGAACAGCGCCCTAATTCTACCTTCGCCTGTGACAAGGATACATTGCAGTCAACAAAGAACGAAAAGATTTTTGTTGCAGGAGATGCTTCCGGTGAATCTGTGATTGCTATTCAGGCGCTTGCAACCGGAAGAAGAGCTGCTCAATCTGTAATTCGATTTTTGAGAGGAGAAGACCTGTGGTCCGGAAGAGAATTAAAAGATACCTGGACATATGAAACAAAATTGCAAATGCCGGTTGACTGGGATGCGACTACCGGTCAAAGAGAAGATATGCAGGAGCTGGATCCAAAGAAGAGAATTTGTTCTTTTGATGAGGTGGCTTTGGGATATACAAAAGAAGAAGCAGAAAGAGAAGCAGCTCGATGCAGACAGTGTGAGTGTAAGCTCTGCATGAAAGAATGTATCATGCTGAACGATTACACAGAGTGCCCGAAAACTTTGTTTAAAAAGTATCTGGAGGAGGGATATGAAAATCTGGATCGTATGATTGCATATTCCTGTAATGAGTGCAGCCAATGTACACTGAAGTGCCCGAAAGAATTTAACATGAAGGGGATTTTCACGGCGTTAAAAGAAGATTATGCAGAGAAAAATAACGGTCTTGTCCCGTTGAAAATCTTAAAAGAGAGTGATCGTACGCAGGAAAAGGAATGCGGAGACGAATACTGTACCAGAGTAGATGGCAGTTTGCAGAAAAAAGAAGTACCTGAGAAGCAGAAAACAAAATATGTTTTTGTTCCTGGATGTACTGTGTCTGCATACTCTCCAAAGGGAGTAGAAAACATTGTGAAACACCTTAAAGAATGTCTGGGACATGAAAATGTAGGCGCATTATTACAATGTTGTGGAAAAGTCACCCGCTTTATTGGCGAAACAAAAAAGTTTGAGGAACGAAATAAAAAAGCTATTGATATTTTAGATGATATGGGAGCAGAAGTGATCATAACAGTATGCCCTTCCTGTTACAAAGTATTTAAAGAAACTGCTAAAAATCAGAAAGTGATTGCATATTGGGATTTGATGAAGAATCTGATCGGTATTCCGGAAACAGCAAGAGGAATCGGAACAGGCTCTGATGTAGTTTTTAACATTCATGATTCCTGTGTGACTCGAGATGAGACATCTCATCACGAGAGTGTGAGATGGGTTTTGGATGAATTGGGTTATAACTGGACAGAAATAGAACGAAACGGCAAAAACACCAGATGTTGTGGCGTTGGCGGTATGGTATGTAGCTCAAATCCAGAATTATATGAGCGTATTTATACAAGAAGAGCGAATGACTTTGATCAGCACAATATTGTAACGTATTGCGGATCCTGCAGAGGAACCATGCAGACAGCTGGAAAAGATGCTGTACATATCCTGGATTTGCTTTTGGCCAATATACAAAGGATCATGAGAGAACGCGTGGATATCAGACCGAACAGGAAATGTGGGAAAAAAGATTAGAAACCAAAGAAAGATTGAATCATTTGCGGTAAGATTATTAAATGTTAGAGCTGATACAACTTATGATATCATGTGAGTAACAATCGGGATTTGTAGAATTCAAAAAATTTAATATGAAATGTGAAATAGAGCGTATGGAAATTAACTATATGCTCTATTTACCCATTTTTAGAAAAAGTGATTAAAAAACTATTGACAATTTGTTACCGGAAAGAGATATATGCTTAAATACATATAATATCGAAACTCTGTCCGCAGAAAAATGTCAGACAATCATAAATCGGAGAATTTAGATCCGATTTGTAATGATACAATCTTATTGTCAATCGGATCTGTTTTAGTGACTATATAAAAATAGTTGGGGTCTAGATACGCTATAAGATTACATAGGGCAGTGTGCGAGGCAGCTCAAGATTCGCTCCAAAGTATTTTGGGGCGTTTTTTTGTTATAGTTGATAAGTAATAGCAGGAATGAACGCAAAAATGTGATCAGACCGGAGAAATATCCTTTTCCATATGCCATCATTCGAATTGCAGCAAAAATATTAATTCCTGAAAATAGAAAACCGAGTCCATAAATTCTCATTCCGGATACTGCAATAGGAAATACAGGGCTGGATGTATCTGCGAAACAGGAAACAGCAACTGGAGTAAGAAAGTAGGTCAGTGCATAAATGACGATTGGAGCTACTGTGAAAAAGCGATGAGCATAGTCAGAATTGCTGAGAGATTCGTAAGAATCATCAGGGAAACGAGGCATCCAAGCAAGATAGCTGCAAGAAAAGGAGCGATCTGCTTCCTTTTTTCTGTTTCCTCCAATGTGCAAAGCTGTGACAGCACTGCCGCCGGTAGCAAATACAAGTGCAATTCCGGTCAATACATTTACAATAGGATAAACAATGTTAATAGAAGCCAACGCATTGGTTCCGACATATGCAGAAACAAAAACACCATCAATAATGGTATAGACTGTGTTAAATAATGATGTTAGATACGTCGGGATAATAAATTTTAATAGTTTTGTGAATCGAATTTCTTTTTCAGAAGCAAATATTAAAGTATTTTCCATAAAAATTTCAAATTGGAGAAATAGCCCGTTTTTTTGATATGCCAGCATCTACGTTTAGGTATTGGGAGGATAAAGGAATTTTACATCCCAGGAAGAAAATTGAAAATCAATATCGGGAATATACAATTGAAGATTTAATGACAATTTCAGATGTGATTTTTTATAAAAATCTTGGGTTAGAGTTAAAGGAAATTCGTGGAATGGATGCCGCAACGCCTGAGTAGCATGGAGAATTGTTTTCTGAGAAACTTTTAGAATTGGAACAACAACAAGAACAACGTGGACTTACTATACCGGCGGAAATGAGTTCCTTATTTCCACAATCCAGTATTCTTTGGCAAAAAAGGCAAATCGATATGTAACTTTTTTGATGAGGGAAGAAGTGACAGAGGGGTTTCCTAATAACCTGCACGAACACTTATCACGTATTCAGGAATCACACCGTACCGGTGTAATCATCAGCCGCTTTTTGCTCTGTGCATAGGAAAATGGAAAAACATATGATTTTTATAAGACGTTTGTAGAAATTATATGAGGTACAATATTTGTAGTTAATGTGAAGACACAGACCAACTATCAGAATCGTGGTAGCGGATAGAGGTATCGTCGCTGGAATTTGATTTTTCATCCGGATAAGTCTCTAACTGGAAGAGATGATCATATCAGGATTAAATTCATCAATCCAGAAGAGAATTTCCATTAGCTCTGAAGCATTCACAAAATCTTCACAAAAAATTAGCACTCACCTATTGACAGTGCTAATAATAGGTGTTATAGTACAACTAGAGCAAGAGGAAAGGGCTTAAGAGAGAAGCCAAAGAACCGAAGGCTCCATAAGATACAACAAGTCATATTGAGAACTTCTCAATATGCTTCACATAAAAGGCAAGTGTCAGGAATTACCCTGACACGCCCAAACATTATTATAAAGAAAAGGAGAGATGACTTATGATGATGATGCCTAGTATTTTTGGAGGAAACTTATTTAACGATGACTGGATGGATTTTTCTTTCCCAGATATTGATAAAGAACTGTATGGTAAACACGCAAAGAACTTAATGAAAACTGATGTGAAAGAAAAAGATGGAAACTACGAAGTAGCGATCGACCTTCCAGGATTTAAGAAAGATGAGATAACAGCTGAACTGAAAGACGGATATTTAACGATCAGTGCAGCAAAAGGATTAGATAAAGACGAGAAAGATAAAGAAGGTAAATATATCCGTCGTGAACGTTACGCAGGAAACATGAGCAGAAGCTTCTATGTTGGCAAAGATATCACAGAGAAAGATATCCACGGTAAATACGAGAATGGTATTCTGATGCTGGATATTCCGAAGAAAGCTCCGGAAAAGAAAGTAGAAGAAAAGAAATTCGTAACGATCGAAGGATAAAAGAACTTTCCCCGGGATGATCAGATTCCCGGGGAATCTTTCTATCTATTGAGAATGAAAGGAAAAGAAGGTGAAACGAAATGGCAGCAAAACGTGATTTATATGAAGTTCTTGGAATCAGTAAAACTGCAGATGAAAAAACGATCAAGAAAGCATATCGGAAACTGGCAAAGAAATATCATCCAGATATGAATCCCGGAGATAAAACAGCAGAACAGAAATTCAAAGAAGCGACCGATGCTTATAATATATTAAGTGATCCAGAGAAGAGAAAATTATATGATCAGTATGGTCATGCTGCCTTTGATGGAACTGGAGCAGAGTCTGAGTTCTATAAGAATTACCAAAACTATGGTGGTGCTCATGGAGGATATCAGGAATTCCACTTTGAAGGTGGAGATGGCGATGATATCTTTGGTGACATCTTTGGAAGTATGTTCGGTGGCGGAAGAAACAACAAAGGATTCCATCGAAGCAGTTTCCATCAAGGAGGTTTTGGCTCTTCTGATGGATTTGGAGGTGGTGGATTCGGAAGTGGATCCTTCAGACAGAAAGGTTCCGACGCACACGCAGATATCTCTATTAGTTTTGATGAAGCGGTTACGGGCTGCGATAAAGTCATTCATCTGCAAGATCAAATGGTGCGATGCAGTCATTACAGGTTCATATACCAGCCGGAATTGATACAGGAAAAAGTGTCCGTTTAAGAGGAAAAGGAAATCCAGGAATCGGAGGCAGTGAAGCAGGTGATTTATTCCTGAAAGTAACAGTCGGTGAAAAACAAGGATTTGAGCGAAAAGGAAATGATGTGTATACAACGATCAATGTTCCATTTAGCACAGCTGTTTGTGGAGGTAAAGCAGTGATCAAGACATTATATGGAAATGTTATCTGTAAGATCAAAGAAGGAACTCAGTCAGGATCTAAGATCAGATACGTGGAAAAGGAATGCCGCTTATGAAGAATCCATCCCAGAAGGGAGATCAATACGCAGTTGTTCAGATTCAGGTTCCAAGAAATGTCTCCCAGCAGGCAAAAAACAAATTAAAAGAATTCGAAGCACTTTGTGGTCAAAGAGGAAATGCCTCTTATTAAACATGAAACTTCTTGATAATAGATAAAAAAAGGTTGTTATTTGAAGACAAAAGCAGATAACAGCCTTTTTGCCTTTATAAATTGTGTCAAATAAGGTACAATAAAACCATATATGAAAGAAGGTGGGACGAGATGGACGTATCAGAGAAAATGAAATATAAATTAGCAAATGCAATGAAAGAGTTGTTGGTGCATACGCCAGTAGATAAGATTACAGTGAAACAGATCGTAGATCAGTGCGATGTAACTCGTCCAACCTTTTACCGGCATTTTAAGGATAAATATGATCTGATCAACTGGTACTTTGATGTATTGGCTCAGATGTCGTTTAAACAGATGGGTATCAGCCTGACATTAAGAGAAGGGTTGCTCAAGAAATTTGAATTCATCAAAGGTGAAGGACAATTTTTCGCAGCAGCTTTTTCGAGCGAGAGTCAGAACTGTCTGATGGAGTATGATTATCAGTGCATTTATCAATTCTATTGTGATATCATTCACAAACAGGGAGTTGATAAAATTCCAGAAGAATTAGAATTCTTATTGAGAATGTATTGCCGAGGTTCAATTGCTATGACTGTAGAATGGGCGACAACAGGAATGAAGATGTCGCCGGAACAGCTCGCAGATCAGCTGATCGATGCGATGCCTCCAAAGCTATATGATCTGTTCAAAGATATATAAAGATAACAAAATGTTACACTTTTGATGAAGTGTAATATTTTTTACATTTTGCCAAATGTGTAACTTGTATTTATGGAAAAACAATTTTATACTGAAGATAGTTAAAAAAATGTCAATATAAAAGGAGTGTATAAAATGGTAAATCGTATCGTATTAAATGAAACATCTTATCACGGAGCAGGAGCAATTCAGGAGATCGCAACAGAAGTAACAAAACGTGGATTCAAAAAAGCATTTGTTTGTTCTGATCCAGATCTTGTAAAATTCGGAGTTACAAAGAAGGTAACAGATGTATTAGATAATGCAGGACTTGCATATGAAGTATATTCACAGATCAAACCAAATCCAACGATCGAAAACGTACAGACAGGAGTTGCAGCATTTAAGGCAGCAGGAGCTGATTACCTGATCGCTATTGGTGGTGGATCTTCTATGGATACAGCAAAAGCTGTTGGAATCATCATCAACAACCCAGAATTTGAAGATGTGAGAAGCTTAGAGGGAGTTGCAGATACTAAGAAACCTTGCGTACCAATTATCGCAGTTCCAACAACAGCCGGAACAGCTGCAGAAGTAACGATCAACTACGTTATCACAGACGTTGAAAAGAAACGTAAATTCGTATGTGTAGACCCTCATGATATTCCAGTGATCGCAGTGATCGACCCAGAAATGATGTCTTCTATGCCAAAAGGATTAACAGCAGCAACAGGTATGGATGCATTAACACATGCCATCGAAGGATACACAACAAAAGCAGCTTGGGAAATGACAGATATGTTCCATATCAAAGCCATCGAACTGATCTCTGACAGCTTAAGAGGAGCTGTTGAGAATACACCAGAAGGAAGAGAAGGAATGGCAATGGGACAGTACATTGCAGGAATGGGATTCTCAAATGTAGGACTTGGAATCGTACATTCTATGGCTCATGCATTAGGTGCAGTTTATGATACACCTCATGGAGTAGCGAATGCAATCTTACTTCCAACAGTTATGGAATACAATGCAGATGCAACAGGAGATAAATACAAATATATCGCAAAAGCAATGGGTGTAGAAGGTGTCGAAGATATGACACAGGAAGAATACAGAAAAGCAGCCGTTGATGCGGTTAAAAAATTATCAGCAGATGTCGGAATACCAGCAGACTTAAAAGAAATCGTGAAAGAAGAAGATATCCAGTTCTTAGCAGAATCCGCTTATGCAGATGCATGTGCACCTGGAAACCCTAAGGATGCAAGTGTTGAGGATATTATTGGATTATATAAATCTTTACTGTAATATTTAAAAATGTGATAAAGTATAAAATGTAAGGTAGCAGATTCCAATTTCGTCGGAAAAGGAATCTGCTACCTTTTTGATTTTCACAGGAGTGAGTTTTTTCAATACAAGAAATAATAATTTTTATTGTGGTTTTGAAATAACAGTTTGTAATAAAACAGCCACAATAAACACTAAAATTTCTGTTACAGGAAATGAGATCCAAATCCCATTTATCCCAAACATATGATTAAACAGCCACATCAAAGGCACCAATAAAATTCCCTGCCGTAAGATGTGGATCAACATACTAGATTGGATCTTCTCAATTGCCTGCTGATAAGTAGCGATCATAATAGAAAATCCACAGAAAACCAAACCAATCGACAGGATTCGCATGGCTGGGACTCCGATTTTGATCATTGATTCAGAAGCTGCAAACAGGAACAAGATCTGTTTTGGTAAAAACAGAAGCAGGCATGTTCCACCGATCATCATAACAGTTGCCGCCTGTGTGCCAAAATGAAAAGCTTCTTTTAAACGTTCTGGCTGTTTGGCACTGTAGTTGAATCGCATGACAGGCAGACATCCTTGAATCAAGCCATTTACTGTCATGAAGATCATCTGTTGTACTTTGAAATAGGCACCAAAAAGGCAACAACAGTATCTGAATAAGCTGTTAAAAACAGATTGGTAAATGTCAGCATAAAAGATCCAAGAGCATTCATAACAAATGAAGGAAATCCATAGGAAAACAGATTCTTTAACATATGAAAATCAACATGGAATCCTTTGATCTTGATACGAACTTTCTGTTTTGTAAAAACAAGCAGAAGAAAAGCAATCACCATAGATAAAGCATATCCAAGGACAGTAGCCAGTGCAGCACCACGGATTCCCATCTTAGGGAATGGTCCGATTCCAAAGATCAGTAATGGATCGAAAACAAAGTTAAAGATAACTCCTGCGATCTGAAACCACATAGGAGTGATCATATTTCCAGTACCCTGAAAGACCTTTTGGATGGCGATATGTACCATGTTTGGAACCTGCATAAAAGCACAGACGGACATATACTGCATCGCATAGTCAAAAATAGCTGGATTGTTTGTGAATGCTGAAAAGTACGGTTTCATGATCAATAGTGCAAGGATATTGATACAGATACCGACGATCAAGCTACCAACAATCCAAGTGTTGTTGCACAGTCAGCAAGGTCTTGTTCTTTCTCTCCAAGATAACCTGCGATCAAAACGTTGATACCGACCCCGATCCAGATGGACAGGGAGATCATAAGGGTTGTGATCGGGAAGGAAAGAGAAACTGCCGCAAGTGCATTTTCATTGATATTAGCCACGAACATGCTGTCAACAAGGTTGTAAGAATATTGCAGAAACATGGAGCACATCGGAGGAAGGGACATCTGCAATATCAGCTTTTTGATGGGAAGATACCCCATCTTGTTTTCATTTGCCATAAAAAACTCCTTTTGTGTAGTTAAATAAAACGTCACCCCTTGAAAAATCCGACATTTTACAGTAATATTATTCTTAGTATCATTGTACACAAAAACTGTGTATATAACCATAGAAAAGGAGACATTTTGCAATGGCAAAAGATAAGAAATTAGTAGAAGCGATCACTGCGATGGAAGATGATTTTGCACAGTGGTATACAGATGTTGTTAAGAAAGCAGAATTAGCAGATTATTCAAGCGTTCGTGGATGTATGATCTTACGTCCGAATGGATATGCGATCTGGGAGAATATCCAGAAGTTTTAGACGCCAAATTTAAAGAAACAGGTGTGGAAAATGTTGCAATGCCAATGTTTATTCCAGAAAGCCTTTTAAAGAAAGAAGAAGACCATGTCGAAGGATTTGCACCAGAAGTTGCATGGGTAACTCATGGTGGAGATAAAGAATTACAGGAACGTCTTTGTGTAAGACCTACATCTGAGACATTATTCTGTGATTTCTATTCAAAGATCATCCAGTCTCACAGAGATTTACCTAAATTGTATAATCAGTGGGTATCTGTTGTACGTTGGGAAAAAACAACGAGACCATTTTTAAGAACTTCAGAGTTCTTCTGGCAGGAAGGACATACAGCACATGCGACAGAAGAAGAAGCTGAAGCAAGAACGGTGCAGATGTTGAATATGTATGCAGATTTCTGTGAACAGTACCTTGCAATTCCAGTTGTAAAAGGACAGAAGACAGAGAAAGAGAAATTCGCAGGTGCACATTCCACATATACGATTGAAGCATTAATGCACGATGGAAAAGCATTACAGTCTGGAACAAGCCATAACTTTGGTGATGGATTTGCGAAAGCATTTGATATTCAGTATACAGATAAAGATAATAAACTTCAGTATGTACATCAGACATCATGGGGAATGTCTACACGTATCATCGGAGCGATCATCATGGTTCACGGAGATGATTCAGGTCTTGTATTACCACCAAGAATCGCACCAGTGCAGACAATGATCGTACCGATCATGCAGAAGAAAGAAGGAGTGCTTGATAAAGCAGAAGAGATCAGAAAGAGACTTGCTTCTTCTTACAAAGTAAAGTTGATGATTCTGATAAGAGCCCAGGATGGAAATTCAGTGAACAGGAAGTACGCGGAATTCCTACAAGAATCGAGATCGGACCAAAAGATATCGAGAAGAATCAGGCAGTGATCGTTCGTCGTGATACAAGAGAGAAGATCATTGTATCTTTAGATGAGATCGAGACAAAACTTGGTGAAGTATTAGAACAGATGCAGAACGATATGCTTGAGAGAGCGAAGAAACATCTGGAAGAACATACAGTAGAGGCTAGAAACTGGGATGAATTCAAAGCCCACATCGAGAAACAGGATGGTTTCGTAAAAGCAATGTGGTGTGGAGAAACAGAATGTGAAGAAGCGATCAAAGATGAGACAACAGCTACAACAAGATGTATGCCATTTGAGCAGGAACATTTAAGTGACGTATGTGTTCACTGTGGAAAACCTGCGAAGAAGATGGTTTACTTTGGAAAAGCTTACTAAGAGTATAATGATAACAATTGCCGGGGATTATGAAGATACATTTCCGGCAATTCTTCCGTTTGTGAGATACATTTGTAAGAATAGTAAATAAATATGAGAAGCAGATATAAGAACAAAGAAAAGGAGAGGTGATAGGATGAAGATCAAGATGCCCGCACAGGCAGCAAAGGTAATACAGACATTAGAACAACATGGATTTGAGGCATATATCGTTGGGGGCTGCGTCAGAGATTCCATACTAGGAAGAACTCCGGGTGACTGGGATATCACAACATCAGCTTCACCTCAGGAAGTTAAAGAAATCTTCGATCATACGGTAGATACAGGAATCGAACATGGAACAGTTACGGTTCTTATGAATCATGAACCATACGAAGTAACAACCTATCGTGTCGATGGAAAATACGAAGATCATAGACGTCCCAATGAAGTGCATTTTACAAAGTCATTAAGAGAAGATCTGTTACGAAGAGATTTCACGATCAATGCGATGGCATATAATGACAGTGAGGGGATCATTGACATGTATGATGGTATGACAGACCTTAAAAATCAAACGATCCGCTGTGTCGGGGAAGCAAAGAAACGATTTGATGAAGATGCATTGAGAATTTTAAGAGCTCTAAGATTTCAGGCTCAATTAGGATTTCAGATCGAAGAAAAAACCGAAGAAGCAATTAAAAATCAGGCAAAATTTCTAAAAGATATCAGTGCTGAGCGAATTCAGGTAGAGCTTGAAAAACTGATCACATCGGCACATCCAGAAGTATTGGTCAATGCATATAAACTAGGTGTGACGAAGATCATTTTTCCAGAATTTGATATTATGATGGAAACACCGCAGAATAATCCGCATCACAAATACAATGTTGGAATCCATACGATCGAAGCAATGAAACAGATCGAAGCAGAACATATTTACCGGTGGACAATGCTGCTTCATGATGTGGGAAAACCAACGGCGAGAGTTGAAGGTCCAGATAAAGATCATTTTAAAATGCATCCGGTGATCGGAGAAGAGATGGCAAGGAAGATCCTCCGAAGATTAAAGTTTGACAACCAGACGATCAAGCAGGTAACGACTCTTGTCAGATGGCATGACGTATGATTGCTCTATAGAAGAAGTCAATAAGAAAACAGTCAGACGATGGGTCAGCCAGTTAACCCCAGAGTTGTTTACAAGACTGATGGAGGTCCAGAAAGCAGATATCAGTGCACAAAGTGATTATCAGAGAGATAAGAAAGAACAGGTATTACAAGAAACAAAGAAATTATTCGAAGAAATCATTGAAGAGAAAAACTGCCTTTCCATCAAAGAATTAAAGATCAATGGAAAAGACTTGATGGATATGGGAGTTCCACAGGGAAAAGAAATCGGTCAAATTTTATCCTGGCTGTTAGATCAGGTATTAGAAGATCCACAGTTAAATGAACGCGAAACATTAACGCGGATGGCAGAAGAAAAGAGGGATGAGAAATGATCCTGTTATGGATATTGGTCTTAATTATTGTATACATCAAGATGATCGATCCGGGAAAGAAAAGAAAACATCCGGTATTAAATGTAAAATACTATGCACACAGAGGATTTCATGGAGAAGAAGGAATTCCAGAAAATTCCATGGCAGCTTTCAAGAAAGCAAAGGGATCAGGCTATGGAATAGAATTAGATGTTCAGCTGACCAAAGACGGTGTAATGGTAGTTCACCATGACTATGATCTTAAGAGAACATGTGGAGTAAATAAAAAAATCGCTGATCTTACTTATCGTGAATTATGCAGATATCGTTTGATGGGAACGAGAGAAAGAATTCCAAGGTTTGTGGAAGTTTTAAGAGAAGTTGATGGCAAAGTACCATTATTAGTAGAATTAAAAATGGAAACATGCAACCGTAAATTATGCAAGAAAGTTGCAAAAGCTTTAGATCAATATAAAGGATTATATTGTATGGAATGTTTTCATCCGTATGCGCTGTATTGGTTTAAGAAAAATCGTCCAGAAGTGATCCGTGGGCAGTTAAGTGAGCAGTTTTTGAAAGAAAAAGAAGAAGGGACGTTTACTCGCAAAATCGGTTATTTTATTGTGAAGAATTTATTGACAAATTTTATTACAAAACCAGATTTCATAGCCTATCACTATAAATATAAAGACTGTCTTCCACTCAAAATCTGCCGCAGATTTTACAAGATTCCAATTTACGGATGGACATTTCGTGACAAAAAAGCATATAAAGAGAATGAACCTTATTTTGAAGGATTTATTTTTGAAAAATTTGTGCTATAATCAAATGATAATGATGAAATACTTTTTATGATGATAAAGGAGTTTAAATCAATGAAAAAGAATGTAGTAGTGATCTTTGGAGGAGATTCCTCTGAACATGATGTTTCATGTTTGTCAGCAACAACAGTCATCAAGAACATGGACACTGAAAAATATAATGTGATCTTAGTTGGTATCACAAAAGAAGGAAGATGGTTATTAGTAGATAGTGTTAAAGATATCGAAGATGGAAGTTGGAGAGAAGGAGAAGTGAAAGCATTTATTTCTCCTGATACAACAACTCGTTCTTTAGTGATCCTTGCAGAAGGTACATATAACTTCAGAAAGTTGATGTGATCTTCCCAGTTCTTCATGGGATGAATGGTGAAGATGGAACCGTTCAGGGATTGTTTGAATTGTCTAAAATTCCATATGTTGGATGTGGTGTATTGGCATCAGCAGTTTCAATGGATAAAGTATACACAAAGATCATCGTCGATCATATTGGAATCGATCAGGCAAAGTTTGTTCATGTCAGAGAAAGCGATTTTGAACATTTAGAAGAAGCAATGGATCGTGTGGAAAAGGAAATTCCATATCCGATCTTCGTAAAACCATCTTGTGCAGGATCTTCTAAGGGAGTTTCCAAAGCAGAGAATAGAAAAGAATTGGAAGCGGCATTATACGAAGCAGTGAAACATGACCGTAATATCCTTTGTGAGGAAACAATTGTCGGAAGAGAAGTGGAATGTGCGGTGTTAGGTGACAGAACACAGGTGAAGAGTACATGTGTTGGAGAAATCCTTGCGGCCGAAGAAGCGGCATTCTATGATTTTGATGCAAAATACAACAATGCAGAGTCTAAAACGGTTGTTGATCCAGAGATGCCAGAAGAATCTAAACGCAAGATCAAAGAAGATGCAGAAGCAATCTTTAGAGCTGTTGACGGATTTGGATTATCAAGGGTTGACTTCTTCTTAGAAGAATCAGGAAGAGTTGTATTTAACGAGATCAACACATTGCCAGGATTCACATCGATCAGTATGTATCCAATGTTATGGAAAGCCTGCGGACTTGATATTCCTGAGTTACTTGATACATTGATCGATCAGGCAATGACAAGATATCGTTAGGAGGAATTTGATATGAATGCACCAATCGGGGTGTTTGATTCTGGAGTTGGCGGGCTCACTGTTGCAAGAGAGATCATGCGCCAGCTCCCGGAAGAAGTATGATATATTTTGGGGATACTGCACGTGTACCTTATGGAACGAAGTCCAAAGATACGATCGTGCGCTATTCCAGACAGATCGTCAATTTTCTGTTGAGTAAGGGTGTTAAAGCAGTGGTCATCGCCTGTAATACAGCGAGTGCGCTCGCCTTAGCTGATTTACAGGAACTTTATAATGTGCCGATCATCGGTATGGTACAGCCAGGTGCGATCGCAGCAATGAATGCGACGAAGAATAAGAATATCGGGATCATTGGGACAAATGCAACGATCAAGAGTGGACAGTATGGCCAATATTTAAGGAAACTAGATCCATCTGTAACTGTCGTTACAAAAGCATGTCCATTATTTGTTCCGCTAGTAGAAGAAGGACTGATCGATGACCGTATTACAGAAGATATGGTATCCAGATATTTAAGAGAATTTAAGCAGTATGATATTGATTCTCTGATCCTTGGATGCACGCATTATCCATTGTTGATCAATCCGATCCAGCGATTTGTAGGGGATAAGGTCACACTTGTAAACCCTGCCTATGAAGTTGCGAAGACTTTAAAGCAGATGCTCGCACAGAGAGATATGGCGGCATCAGAAGATCATACTGCGAAGTATGAATATTATGTCAGTGATATGGCAGATCAGTTTTTATCATTTGCCGACAAAGTACTTCCATGCCGTGTGGATCAGGTACAGCCGGTAGATATTGAGAATTATTAGGAAGTGAAGATAAGATGACAAAAGATATATTAATTAATATTTCAGGACTTCAGATGGATGTAGATCCAAATGATCCGATCGAGATGATGACGACAGGTGCCTATTACCTGAGAAATGGAAAACATTATATTTTATACGATGAACTTTCTGAAGACAACGAGATCGTAAAAAATGTCATAAAGATCGGACCAAAGAGTGTGGAACTTACAAGAAAAGGAGGACAGTCTTCTCATATGGTCTTTGAAGAGGGAAAAGAAAACCTCTCTTACTACGATACACCATTTGGAAGTCTTTTGATGGGGGTCAATACAAGTAATATTGACTGGATCGAAGAAGAAGAACAGATGCACCTTAAAGTGGATTATGATCTGAGTATGAACTCTGATCACGTCTCAAAATGTAAGATAGATGTGAATATCCGGCCGAATGGAGAATAAACATGGAGCAGAATGAAAAAGGTTTGATGCAGTGGGAGAAGGATTTTTTGATCTCGATCACGATCCTGATCATTGCGACCATCATTGCGCATATTTTTTTCTATCAGACAGCTCACAACATTAATGTGCCAATGATTTATACATTGCAACTTTTTTATCTCAAGATATACAAAAGGATATGGATGGGGAATTGTTTCTTCACTGTTAAGCGTTATTTTTATTAATTGGAGATTTACGTTTCCATACTTTAAGATTAATTTCATGATTGACGGATATCCGATGACATTTCTTGGAATTTTAGTGATCGCAATCATCACGAATATGACAACAACAAGCTTAAACCGAGAGAAAGAAGCAGCTGTCAAGAGAGAGAAAGAACTTGCAAAATTAAATGAATATAACAAGCAGATCAATGAGCTTCAGATTGAGAAAGAAAAGGAGAAGATGCGCTCAAATTTATTAAGAGCAATCTCACATGATCTTAGGACTCCGCTGACTGGAATGATCGGGGCAAGTTCGACGTATTTGGAAGCCAAAGACCAGCTGGATGAAGAAGCAAAAGATCAGCTTGTCATGGGAATCAAAGAAGATGCAAACTGGTTGTTAAACATGGTGGAAAACCTGCTTAGTATCACGAGGATCCAGAGCAATGGAAGTGACACACAGCCACATGTAAAGAAAGTACCGGAACCTCTCGAAGAAGTTGTAGCAGAAGCGATCCAGCGTTATCAGAAGCGATATCCAGACAGTGAATTAAAGGTAAAGATCCCAGAAGATTTTTTAATGGTTCCAATGGATCCGACTTTGATCGAGCAGGTAATTATGAACCTTTTGGAAAATGCATGGGTACATTCTGGAAGTGATGCACCTATTGAACTTGATATCAAAGAAGAAGGTAACAAAGTTGTATTCTATATCCGTGATCACGGAAATGGTATCGCACCAGAGCGCTTGGACCAGTTGTTTGACGGCTGTGCAGGTGCATTAGACCATGAAAGCCGTAAGGGCATGGGTATCGGATTAAGTATCTGTAAATCAATCGTTATGGCACATCAAGGTGATGTCTATGCAAGAAACTATGAGGATGGAGCAGAGTTTAGTTTTAGTCTGCCAATGGATGAAAAAGAATTGACGGAGGAAAAGGAACTATGACAGAGATAAAATTTAATGTATTGATTGCTGAAGATGAAGAAAACATCGGCAATTTTATATCAGCGATCTTAAAAACCAATGGCTACAAACCAATCATAGCAACTACAGGAAATCAGGCGATCCAGTGTGCGGAATCATACTGTCCGGATGTAATCTTATTAGACCTTGGACTACCGGATATGGATGGAATCGATGTGATCTCCGAGATCAGAAAATGGGCAGTTACTCCGATCATCGTGATTTCTGCAAGGAACAGAGAATCAGAGAAAGTAAAAGCCTGGATGCCGGAGCAGATGACTATATCACCAAACCATTTGGCAATCAGGAACTGCTTGCTAGAATCCGTACTGCCCTAAGACATAGAAGACAGCCAATGGGAGCAGAGACGAAGACACCAATGTATCATGCAGGTCAGTTAAAGATTGATTTTGATAAGCGAAGAGTCTTTCTTGGAGAAGAAGAAATCCGTCTTACACAGATTGAATATAAACTGGTATCCCTTCTTGCAGAGAATGCAGGAAAGGTTATTACATATGAGTCTATCATCAAAGATATCTGGGGACCTCATGCAGATACGAACAATAGGATTTTGCGAGTAAATATGGCAATATCGCCGCAAGATTGAGAAAAATCCAGCAGTTCCAAGTATGTTTTTACAGAAGTCGGAGTCGGATACCGTATGCTTGAGAACGAATTAAATAGTTAAGATTGTGCTAAAAAAGATACATTCTTTGCATAAAAAATGCTAAAAATATTATTGACAAATAAAAATAAGGCGTTTATAATTCCAACCATAACAAAGGCGTATGAGATGACACAGATCATTCTTCATAACGCCTTTTCTTTTTATCAAGAAGGATTTCTAAAATCCTTCAATCAATTCATTGAGTAAAGACACGCGCGTTTCTCCTGAATGAAAAAACAAAAACTTTCGAAATGGGAGGACAAAGATATGACAAAAGAAATTATGAACGCAGTAAATACCAGATCTTTGGGGTATGGTTTCTGATCGGAGCCGCATTGGTATTCTGGATGCAGGCCGGATTTGCAATGGTTGAAGCCGGATTTACAAGAGCTAAGAATGCCGGAAACATTATCATGAAAAACCTGATGGACTTCTGTATTGGTACTTGTGTATTTATTCTGATCGGTTTCAGTTTATTACTCGGGGAAGATATGATCGGATTGATTGGAAAACCTGGATTTGACATTTTTACATCTTATGCAAATTTTGACTGGTCAAGTTTTGTATTCAACTTAGTATTCTGTGCAACAACAGCAACAATCGTATCCGGAGCCATGGCAGAGAGAACAAAATTCTTATCTTACTGTATTTATTCTGCAGTAATCTCTGCACTGATCTATCCAATTGAAGCACATTGGATCTGGGGTGGTGGATGGTTATCTCAGATGGGATTCCATGATTTCGCAGGATCTTGTGCAATTCATATGGTTGGTGGATTATCCGCACTGATCGGAGCAAAATTCTTAGGACCACGTATTGGTAAATTCACAAAAGATAAAGATGGAAATATTACAAAAGTAAATGCATTCCCAGGACATAATATTCCACTTGGAGCATTAGGAGTATTTATCTTATGGCTTGGCTGGTATGGATTCAACGGTGCAGCAGCAACATCTGTTGAACAGTTAGGATCTATCTTCGTAACAACAACAATTTCACCAGCAGTCGCAACAGTTGTTTGTATGGTATTTACATGGGTAAAATATGGAAAACCTGATGTATCAATGTCATTAAATGCATCTCTTGCAGGACTTGTAGCGATCACAGCACCATGTGATGTCACAGATGCTTTTGGAGCAATTGTGATCGGAGCAGTTTCTGGATTACTTGTTTGTTTTGGAGTATGGTTATTAGATTATAAATTAAGAATTGATGACCCAGTTGGAGCCGTAGCAGTTCATTTTATGAACGGTTTATGGGGAACATTAGCAACAGGATTATTTGCAACAAAAACTGCACCAGGAAGTGAATTAAATGGACTTTTCTATGGTGGTGGATTTGGATTATTAAAGATTCAGATCATCGGTATTGTTTGTGTCTGCGCTTGGACAGCCGTGACGATCAGTTTAACATTTACAATTATCAAAGCAACGATTGGTCTTCGTGTAACAGAAGAAGAAGAGATCATCGGTCTGGATGGACCAGAACATGGTTTAACATCAGCATATGCTGGATTCAGTATGATGGATATTTCTAACACAATGATCATGGAAGAAAATGCAAATACTGTTCTTGGAGAAGAAGATTATGAAAGAGCTTCTAAAGTACAGAAAGCAGCAGCTGTACAGGTCAGCAAAGCTCCAGATCTTGTACCTACAGGAATGTATAAAGTTGTTATTATCGCAAAATTAACAAGATACGACAAGTTAAGAAAAGCAATGAACGATGTTGGTGTAACTGGTATGACAGTCACTCAGGTTATGGGCTGTGGTATCCAGAAAGGTGCCGGAGAACGTTACAGAGGTGCTGAAGTCGATGCAACATTACTTCCAAAAGTTAAAGTTGAAGTTATCGTAGGAAATATCCCAGTAGAAAACATCATTGAAGCTGCGAAGAAAGCTCTTTACACAGGTCATATCGGAGATGGTAAAATCTTTGTATACAACGTAGATAAAGTTATTAAAATACGTACAGGAGAAGAAAATCTTGCAGCATTAGCAGACGTTGAATAAGAATTAAATTTAAATTGTATGAGTTGAAGGTCATCGAGTATTTAGAGAAAAAATGAAAGATAGCATGTGAGCAACACGAATTCCATTGACGGAGTTTTGACAGAACGCTTATCCGCTGGATCTCCTGCGATAACTCGCGTTCAAAGGTACTGAAACCAGTAGTCTTTGACGCTCAAACAATCGCCCGATCCAGCTGCAATGTCATTAAGTTAAGAAAAACAGAGATAAAAGATAAGTTTTAAATTTATCTTTTATCTCTGTTTTTATATATTGACAAACTCAGGATAAAGAGTGATGTATTAGGTAGGAGGTGAATGATTATGAAGTATACACAGAAAGTAAAAAAACGTTATTTAACTATATTAAATGATATGGCTAAAAATCGAGATTCGTATGTTAAAAATCCAGAAAAAGATTTTACAAGAAAAAGAAAACTATCCTTTCAAGATACCATTAATACGATTGTTACTTATGATGCTGGCAGCATTGGCCGTTGCATAAAACGCTACATTCCAAAAGTTGAAAAAACTCCAACTACTTCTGCATTTCTTCAACAGCAAAAAAATTAAAATTGTCTGCATTTCAAACTCTTTTTTACAGATTTAATGACCCGTTTCCAGATAAAACTTTGTATAATCTTCATATTTTATCTGTTGATGGTACTGGTGTCACGGTCCCTATGGACAGAATAAATGAAAATAAAGAATACGCACGCGTACGTACCAATAAAGACTGTACCCGACCTGCTTATCAGTTTCATGTTTCCTGTATCTATGATCTTATCAATGAAAGATACTGTGATGCTTATATCGAACCTTTTCGAACACATAGTGAAACTCACGTATTTTCTGTGATGTTGGAACGTAAAAATTTTCCGCAGAAAGCTCTGTTTATCGCAGACCGTGGCTATGAAAGTTATCTGCTGATGGCACAGATCCAACATGATGGAAACTATTTCCTGATCCGTGCAAGAGAAGATTTTGGACAGGGCAGTATGATCAAAGGATATCCATTTCCAAGAGATGGTACTTTTGATAAAACAGTTACCTATATTTATACGAAAACACAAAACAAAAGGACAAAAGCTAATCCAGAGCTTTATAAAAGGGTCGCTACAAGAAATTCACCCTATTTTATAAACAAAGAACACCCTTATGTAAAAATGACATTGCGTTTTGTGATGATCGTACTTCCGAATGGACAGAAAGAATGTCTGATCACGAATCTGCCGGCAAATAAATTTCCACCAGAAACACTAAAAAAACTTTATTGTATACGCTGGAAAATAGAAACATCTTTTCGTTTGATCAAGTATTCTGCCAATCTTCTGGAATTTCATTCAAAAAAAATAGAGTTTTTGCAACAGGAGATATGGGCCAAGATGATCTTTTATAACTTTACGACCACGATCACCCAACATTTGCGATATAAAAGAGATCGTGGAAAGTATCAATATAAGCCGAATATGACCAATGCACTCCAAATGTGCAAGGACTATCTCCGAAATGCAAAAACTCCAAATGATGTAGAAGGACATATATTAATGGAAATGACTCCGATCAGGGATGGACGATCGTTTAAACGAGATAAGTCCAGACATCAGAGTGTTTTTACCACTTTCAGACACAACTAACATCAACTTTAATATAATCTTTTTGTAGGCAGAAATCAATCTGTCTTTTTGGAATGCAGAAATAAAAATCTCACCAACAGACATAATGAATATCTGTTGATGAGATAACAATACTGATTCTTAACTTAATGACATTGCGATCCAGCTGCGATTCTATCAAAACTCCTATGGAATTCGATCGTTGCTCACATGCTATCTTTCATTTTTTCTCTAAATACCTGAAGACTTTCAATCATAAAATTAAGAAAATTCAAGCTGATGGATATATGTTAAACATTATTGGTTTTCAATTTTTGTAGTGATAGACAGATGTTTATTATAAATGCTAATATAGTAAAACATTCACCCCCACCAATAACTCCAGTTCATCAAATTACCCTACAAATCGGTACTGTAAAAGTTCTTTTACCTTCTGTTAACGAATACAAAAATTATTAACCAATACCGTTTAACATACACATTGTGTAGTGATTTGAATAGCGTTCCGTTGTATGAGTCAGAAAGAACATGAGAAGAAATATTTATAAGAATCAAGGGTGACAACATGAGCACTTTTTGAATGCGTTTTTTACAAATTCGCAGCGCCCTGTGGTCGATTGTCTGAACGTAGCTGCTGGCATTTTGGCTCGCAGCAAGTGAGACAATATGTAATGACCCCCAAGTTTGTAGGATCGTGGATTTACCTGTATACTATGAATTGGAAACTAACAATGGTAACAGGGATTACCGCATACAAATTGGAGGTCATTATATGAATTATA
>ENA-OQCS01000112-OQCS01000112.1-human-gut-metagenome-genome-assembly--contig:-NODE-112-length-38396-cov-6.698085_pt1 | contig 38396 bp, 70 predicted proteins | sample MGYA00242757_ERZ504575 | MGnify/ENA primary metagenome ERZ504575 (study PRJEB26092, sample SAMD00036297) | human gut metagenome | host: Homo sapiens | study: EMG produced TPA metagenomics assembly of... | reverse complement strand
TGTATAGAAGTGAGAATGCCGGTGTGAGTAGCGAGATGTAGGTGAGAATCCTACACACCGAAAGCCCAAGGATTCCAGGGGAAGGTTCGTCCGCCCTGGGTAAGTCGGGACCTAACGCGAGGCCGAAAGGCGTAGTGGATGGAAAGCAGGCGAAAGATTCCTGCACCCGTATATGGAGCGAAGGAGTGACGGAGACGGATAGTGTGACCCTCTTAATGGATTGAGGGCGAAGCGAAGCGGCTGGTTACCAGGCAAATCCGGTAACTGAAAGGCTAGAGCGTGACAGGTAAGCGAAATCTTCGGAAAGTAGCGAAGCACATGATGACGGCTTCCAGGAAAAGCTTCTGGCAATGCATATGCGGCCCGTACCAAAACCGACACAGGTGGGCAGGGAGAGAATCCCGAGGTGAGCGAGAGAACTGTTGCCAAGGAACTCGGCAAAATGACTCCGTAAGTTAGCGAGAAGGAGTGCTTAAGCAATTAAGCCGCAGTGAAGAGGCCCAAGCGACTGTTTAACTAAAACACAGCTCTCTGCGAAGTCGCAAGACGAAGTATAGGGGGTGACACCTGCCCGGTGCTGGAAGGTTAAGAGGATCTGTTAAGAGCGATCTGAAGCAGTGATCCGAAGCCCCAGTGAACGGCGGCCGTAACTATAACGGTCCTAAGGTAGCGAAATTCCTTGTCAGGTAAGTTCTGACCCGCACGAAAGGTGTAACGATTTGGGCGCTGTCTCGGCAGCAGACTCGGTGAAATCTTAGTACCTGTGAAAATGCAGGTTACCCGCAACTAGACGGAAAGACCCCATGGAGCTTTACTGCAGCCTGATATTGAATTCTGGTCATACATGTACAGGATAGGTGGGAGACAAAGAGACGTGCACGCCAGTGTACGAGGAGTCGGCGTTGGGATACCACTCTTGTGTGACCGGGGTTCTAACCTGGTATCGAGAACAGGTACGGGGAGAGTGTCAGGTGGGCAGTTTGACTGGGGCGTCGCCTCCCAAAGAGTAACGGAGGCGCCCAAAGGTACGCTCAGATTGGATGGAAACCAATCGACGAGTGCAATTGCAGAAGCGTGCTTGACTGTGAGACTTACAAGTCGAACAGGGACGAAAGTCGGGAATAGTGATCCGGCGGTGCCGAATGGAAGGGCCGTCGCTCAACGGATAAAAGCTACCCTGGGGATAACAGGCTGATCTCGCCCAAGAGTTCACATCGACGGCGAGGTTTGGCACCTCGATGTCGGCTCATCGCATCCTGGAGCTGGATTCGGTTCCAAGGGTTGGGCTGTCCGCCCATTAAAGCGGTACGCGAGCTGGGTTCAGAACGTCGTGAGACAGTTCGGTCCCTATCTGTTGTGGGCGAAGGAGATCTGCGGAGAGCTGTCCTCAGTACGAGAGGACCGGGATGGACCTACGCTGGTGCACCGGTTGTTCCGCCAGGGGCATAGCCGGGTAGCTAAGTAGGGAAAGGATAAGCGCTGAAAGCATCTAAGCACGAAGCCTACTCCAAGATGAGATCTCCCATTCGCAAGAAGTAAGACCCCTTAAAGACGATAAGGTAGATAGGCCAGAGATGGAAGTGCAGTGATGTACGGAGTTGACTGGTACTAATCGGTCGAGGACTTAATCAGAAATATGTAGTTTCTTCAGAAAAGTTGTTCGGTTTTGAGGGATCGAAAGAGAACTCAAGATCCGGTGGCGATAGCAAAGTGGACACACCTGAACTCATCCCGAACTCAGAAGTTAAGCACTTTCACGGCGACAATAGTTGGGCTTGCCCCTGCGAAGATAGCTAGCTGCCGGGTCCTTTTTTTTTGATTTTTATTGATTATTATATGTAAATTTGATATTTTTTTTATCTAAGGGATATTGTATTGTGGCATTCAAGGAGGCCGTTCATGTATAAAGTCAGTATATTGATTCCAGTATATAATGTGGAAAAATATTTATCGAAATGTCTGGAATCTATTCTTTTACAGACATACAAAAATATTGAAATTATTATTATAAACGATGGAACAACCGATTCATCTTTAGAAATTGCAAATTTATATGCAAGTAAGTATGATTTCATTCATGTATATAGCTATGAAAATGCAGGTATTTCCACTACTCGAAATCGGGCATTAGAAAAGGCTACGGGTGACTACTATTTATTTGTGGATAGTGATGATTATTTAGATCCTAAAATGATAGAAAAAATGGTTGATCGGGCTATACAAACAAATAGTGACATCGTAACTTGCGGATATTGTATTGAATATAAAGGTTTATCCATACCTGTAAGTCCTATGCGAAAACAAACTATGGATTCTTTATCTGCACTAAGAGCATTGTCTCAAAATAAGGGGATTAATAATTATCCTTGGGGAAAATTATATGCGGCTTCTTGTTTTAAAAAACGTTCTATTTCCTGATGAAAAAAAAGGTTTTGAAGATACTTATACAGTGTTTAAGGCAATCTATAATGCGAATCGCATATCTATCATGCCAAATTGTTACTATCATTATGTGAAACGTCCAGGATCTTTAACCGATCATATGGATATTGTGCAGGCTTATGAAATGCGTGCAGCCTATGAGTATCAAGAGCTTTGTTTGCATCAATGGTTTCCCAAAGAAAACTTTTATTACGATATTAACTTTTATAATAGTGATATGGTAATTTTATACACTTTGATTTTTTTCTATTCGAGAAAGATCAACCTGTTTATGTACCAGCTGTAATTGATTGGTCAAAAATTAATATATTTTATAAAATAGGATATCGTGTATGGCGATTCATCGCGTGTATTAAGTTTGGGTGGTCTTTAAAATGGCAAGAGAATTAATTCGTAAGGCAACATTAGAAGATATGCTATATTATTAGAAATATATGATAGAGCAAGAAAATTTATGGCTTCTTGTGGAAATGTAAATCAATGGACAAATGGATATCCATCAAAAGACATATTGTCTGAAGATATCGCAAAAGGTGAAATGTATGTTTTAGAAGATGAGGATGGTATTCAGGCTAGTTTTGTATTTTACTGTGGAATTGATCCTTGTTACAACAAAATCTATGATGGTCAATGGTTAAATGATGAGCCATATGGTGTGATTCATCGAATTGCGACTCGTGGATTAAAAAAACATATGGCCAATATCATTTTAGAATATTGTTTTTCAAAAATTGATAATATTCGTATGGATACGCATACGGATAATAAACCGATGCAAAATTTTATGATTAAACATGGTTTTAAACATGTTGGTACAATTTATTTAAAAAATGGACAAAGTCGTCTGGCATTCCATTGTAATTTAAATGAAAATTAGGTAAACTTAAAGAGTTTAGGGAGATTATTATTTATGGCATTTGAATCATTAAGTGAACGCTTAAATAAAGCATTTAAAAATATTTCAGGACAAGGGAAACTGACTGAAAAAAATATGAATGACATGTTAAAAGAAGTGCGCATGTCATTATTGGAAGCTGACGTTAATTACGATGTAGTTAAGAGCTTTGTTGAAAATGTAAAAGAAAAAGCACTTGGACAAGAGGTCTTGGATTCATTAAATCCTGGTCAAATGGTTGTCAAAATTGTTCATGATGAATTACAAGTATTATTAGGTGAAGAAGATGCTCGTATTCACTTTAAGAAGCAAGGTATGACAACGGTTATGATGGTTGGTCTACAGGGTACTGGTAAAACGACAGCAAGTGCAAAAATTGCCAATTACTGTAAAAATAAATTAGCTCGTCGTGTTTTATTGGTTGCGTGTGATGTTGTTCGTCCAGCCGCAATCGAACAGTTACAAACTCTTGGAAAGAGTATAGATGTAGAAGTATTTACATGTGGACCAGAAACATCAGCTGTTGAAACAGCTAAACAAGCATTGACATATGCGAAAGATCGTCAAAAAGATTTAGTAATCTTTGATACGGCTGGTCGTTTACATATTGATGAAGCATTGATGCATGAGCTTCAACAAATGAAAGAACTTGTTGTTCCTGATGAAATCTTATTAACTGTGGATGCGATGACAGGTCAAGACATTGTTACAGTTGCGAAAGAATTTAATGAGCAATTATCAGTAACTGGTTTGATTGTTACAAAAATGGATGGCGATGCACGTGGTGGTGGATTGTTGTCAGTTCGATCTATCACAAATGTACCAGTATTGTTTGTATCCAATGGTGAAAAGGTGGATGATTTAGAAGAGTTCCACCCAGATCGTATGGCTGATCGTATTTTGGGAATGGGAGACATTGTCACTTTAGTTGAACAAGCTCAAGATAAATTGGATATTGAAGTTCAGAAAAAAACAGCTGAACGAATGAAACAAGGTGTTTTTACATTCAATGATTTATTAGCACAGTTAGGCCAAGTTTCTAAAATGGGATCTATGCAGAAAATGATGAATATGATTCCAGGTATTAATAAGGTAGCTAAAAATTTAGATGATGAAAAAATGAATTCACAAATGAAAAAGAGTGAAGCCATTATTTTATCTATGACGGAGTATGAACGTGAAAATCCATCATGTTTAAAAGCATCAAGAAAAAATCGTATTGCCAAGGGTGCAGGTGTGAAAGTCATGGATGTCAATCGTTTGATTAATCAATTAGAACAAATGCAGATGATGACTAAGATGATGAGTGGTAAGGTAAAACTTCCAGATATGGCTGGATTGCAGAATATGCAACGTGGCGGTGGAATGCCAGGTATGTCAAAGCATACTGGTAGTAAGAAACAGAAGGCTAAAAAGAAAAAGAAGAAAAAATAAAAAATATAAGGTGTAAAGTAAAAATACTTGACACCTTATATTATTCATGTTATTCTTTATGAGCTTTAATAAATTAGAAAAGGTAGGAATTTAAATATGGTTAAATTACGTTTAAAAAGAATGGGTAAAAAGGGTGCTCCTTTCTACCGTATAGTAGCAGCTGATTCACGTAGTCCTCGTGATGGTCGTTTCATCGAACAAATTGGTACATACAACCCAAGTAAAACTGAAAACAAAGTTACTTTAGACAAAGAATTAACAAAGAAATGGTTAAGCAATGGTGCACAGCCAACTGATACAGTTCGTTCAATTTTATCACACGAAGGTGTTTTAAAAGAAATGCACGAAGCTAAAAGTTCAAATAATGATCGATTTAGAAAAAACATTATTAGACATTTGTTTACCACTTGTAGATGATCAAAAAGCATTATCTGTAAAAACAATGGCAACTACAAATGAAAATGAAATTTTATTGTATGTATATGCCAATAGTGAAGATGTTGCCCGTTTAATTGGTCGCAAAGGAATTATGGCTAGCAGTATTCGTCAGATGATGTCTATTGCGGCACGCGATGTACACAAAAGAATTTCAGTAAAATTTGAAGCGTATTAGGATGTGATTTCACATCCTGATTTTTTAGGAGGATATATGATAAAAGTAGCTCAAATCATCAATACGCATGGACTTAAGGGTGAATGTAAATTATATCTTGTGACAGATGATCCCCAACATCGTTTTGAAAAAGGAAGAGTCTTACATTTAGAAGATGGTCGTACTTTAACTGTAGTGCGCTATCGCGAACAAAAAGGTTTTGGATATTGTTATTTTGAAGGAATTGATTCCATTGAAAAAGCAGAACAATTAAAGACAAAAAATCTATTCATTGCTCAAGAAGATTTACCAGAACTTGAAGAAGGTCAATATTATTATCATGAATTGATGAATTGTACTGTATATAATGAGAAAAAAGAAAATCTTGGTGAAGTTGTAGATATATTAGAAACAGGTGCCAATTTAGTACTTCGTGTAAAATCAAAAAATACAAGTTTTTTATTACCTTTTGTACCAGCATTTATTGTAGATGTAAATAAAGATACGCATGAAATCATAATTCGTGAAATGGATGGCTTACGATGAAAATATCAGTATTAACATTATTCCCAGAATATTTTGAACCATTAATGACGACAAGTATTCTTAAGCGTGCCAAAGAAAAAGATTTGTTTGAATTTGAAACGATTGATTTTCGAAAATTTACAAAAGAAAAACATGGTCATGTAGATGACACGCCTTATGGTGGTGGAGCCGGAATGGTTTTGATGTGCCAACCAATATTAGATGCATTAGAATCGATTCGTACAGAAAATAGTACAGTCATCTTATTAACACCTCAAGGCAAAACGTTTAATCAACAAATCGCAAAAGAATTATCCTTAAAGGAACATTTAATTTTTATATGTGGACATTATGAAGGCTTTGATGAAAGAATTCGTGATTATGTGGATATTCAAATGTCTTTAGGTGACTTTGTCTTAACTGGTGGAGAAAGTGCCTGTATGGTTATGTGTGATTGCATATTACGTATCTTACCTGGTGTTATTAGACAGGATTCAAGTGATGATGATTCATTTTCAAATGGACTTTTAGAATATCCTCAATATACTCGTCCTGAAGTATATAATGGAAAAAGAGTTCCTGATGTATTATTGAGTGGTCATCATGCGAATATTAAAAAATATCGCCATGAAGAATCTTTGAAACGAACTGCCTTATATCGTCCGGATTTATTAGAAAATTTAGAATTAGATAAAGAAGATCAAAAAGTAGTTGATACCGTGTTAAAAAACAAAAATTAATCTTGCGTAAAATGGGTTGACATGATAATATAAATAGGCGTTTACGCATAGGTAGTTCCGCTGGCACATTGTGTGAATGAACTGATAACCAAATATTAGAAGAAAAGGAGAAAAGAAAATGAACTTAGCATTAGTTAATGAAGTAACAAAATCACAATTAAAAACTGACATTCCAGCATTCCGTTCTGGTAGTACTGTTCGTGTTCACGTTAAAATCAAAGAAGGTGACAAGAGCCGTATCCAGGTATTCGAAGGTGTTGTAATTGAACGTGCAGGTGGAGGAATCTCTGAAACATTTACTGTTCGTAAGATTTCTAACCAAATTGGTGTTGAACGTAAATTCCCTTTACACTCACCAATCATTGACCACATTGAAGTAGTTCGTCACGGTAAAGTACGTCGTAACAAATTATCTTACTTGCGTAACCGTTCAGGTAAAGCTGCTCGTCTTAAAGAAGTTCGTTAATTGTTTAAAAAAGTCTGATTTTCAGGCTTTTTTTTCTAAATAGATTTATAATAGACTTATACAATTAGGGGGATAGAAAATTATGAAGAAAGCTAAAAAAAGTGAGTTAAGATATAACGAGGATGATGAACGTACATTACTCGAAGATATACTAGGGTTTATAAAAGTTTTTGTAGTAAGTGCTATCGTCATTTTATTATTTGTGAACTTTGTAGCACACCCAGTACGTGTTGATGGAAGAAGTATGTATCCAACATTAAAAGATGGAGAATTTGGCTTTACCAATGTTGGAGGTGTACTCTTAAATGGTGTCAAACGAGGTGATATCGTTGTCGTAACTATGGAAGAAAAAGGACAAAAAACACATTGGGTAAAACGTGTTATTGGTATGCCAGGAGATACTATAAGTTGCGTAAATGATATCGTATTTATTAATGGAAAAGTATTGGATGAGACGCAATATATTGATCCAGATTATCGCCAGTCATGTGTAGATCAATTCGGCTACTTCAACAAGGTACCAAATGCAGATAATACGGATGTTCAAGATTTTGAAGAAGTGAAACTAGGGGATGATGAATACTATGTGATGGGAGATAATAGACCCTATTCTAAAGATTCTAGATATGTAGGTCCTGTTAAAAAATCACAATTATTCGCAAAGAAAATGTTAGTCTTATTACCAATTTCAGATATAGGAGTGAAAGATTAGTGGCAAATGTACAATGGTTTCCAGGTCATATGACCAAAGCCAAAAGGCAAATGGAAGAAAATTTAAAAAAGGTAGATTTTGTGATTGAGATTCGTGATGCAAGAATGCCAGATGCCAGCAAGAATCCAATGTTGGATCAATTGATTCAAAATAAGCCAAGATTGATTCTTTTATCGAAGAAAGATAAGGCAGATAAAGAACTTACGAAACAATGGGTAAATGCCTTAGAAACAGAGAATCAAAAAGTGTTAGCGTTGGATTTTATTCATGAAAATTTCTCAAAACAATTGATTAAGGCATCAAATGAATTATGTATAAATTTAATTGAAAAACAGAAACGTAGAGGAATGAAACCTAGAGCATTGCGAGCTATGGTATGTGGAATACCAAATGTTGGCAAAAGCACATTTATCAATACGTTTGCGAAAAGAAAGGCAGCTCAAACAGGAGATCGTCCAGGCGTGACAAAAAGTCTTCAATGGATCAAAGTAGGACAAACTCTAGAATTACTAGATACACCAGGAGTTTTGTGGCCTAAATTTGAGGATCAACAAGTAGCTTGAAATTAGCCTTATTAGGTTCTATAAAAGATCAAGTTGTAAATATGGATGATTTAGCTTTATTTGCTTGTGAATATTTAATGAGCGAAAAATCAGAAATCTTTGATAGTGTATATCATGTAGAAATTGCGAATACACCTTATGAAACATTACAGAATATTGCCATAAAACGTGGTTATTTATTAAAGGGTGAAATTGATGAGAATCGTTTGATGTTAAGTTTTGTCAAAGATATTCGAGAAAATAAATGTGGCTTGATTACTTGGGAGAAACCACATGCTTGATAGACCTTTAGAACATGATTATTGGGATCAAAATCAAAGTGTTTTAGGAATGGATGAAGCAGGACGAGGACCTATTGCCGGTCCATTGATGGTTGCTGGTGTAATTTTTCCTAAGGGGTATCATAATGAGTTGATTGATGATTCTAAGAAGTTGAGTGAGAAAAAACGTGAAGCGTTGTTTAAAACAATTATTCAAGATGCTTTGTATTATCAATTTTAGTTGTGGATGAAAAGACAATCGACAAAAAGAATATCTATCGTGCCACACAAGAGGCGATGATGGAAATCGCAAATAAGGCACAATGTGATTTTGTGTTAAGTGATGCGATGCCATTACCTGATATTGATAAACCTTTTCAAGCTATCGTAAAGGGAGATCAAAAATCATTATCCATTGCGGCTGCAAGTATTTTAGCAAAAGTAACCAGAGATCGTTGGATGAAAAAACTAGATGAAATGTATCCACAGTATGGTTTAGCTAAACATAAAGGGTATCCTACAAAAGCACATATTGAAGCATTAAATCAATATGGACTTCAAGATTTCTATCGTAGAAGCTATGGACCTGTAAAAAAACTTGAAGAAATTAGACTTTTTTAGACTTTCTTTAGAAAAAGTCCAATCTACCTTATTTAAAGCAAAATTAGAATATTTGGCATAAAAACGGCATAAATTTATATTTAAATATGACTCTAGCTCTGATAAAATAAGAGGCTGGAGGAAAATATTATGGCGGTAAAAAGAGACAACGACACAAACAAATGGTATTACTACGGTTCTTACAGAGTAGGAAATGAAACCAAGCAATACAAAAAGCGCGGTTTTGACAGGAAGCAAGATGCGATTAAAGCCGAAATTCTATTTAAAGAATCTTTGAAAAATCCTGGATCTAAAATGACACTGAACGAAATGATAGATATCTACATGGAATTCTCCGAAAAAAGAATCAAAGAATCCACTTACAAAAATCATATTGTTATGTTCAAGGTGTGGAGAGATGCACTAGGCGATAAGCTATTGCAGAAAGTCACCACAAAAGACATCCAGGACGTCCTAGAAGAGCTTCTAAGCAAGAATAAGTTCTCATCAGTACATCAATACTACCTACGCATACAAGCGGTCATGAACTACGCTAATAAGCACCAATACATTACTGATAATCCATGCAGCAGAGTGGATCTGAAAAAGAATCCAAACCTGCACAAAGAAGAGATGATGTATTGGACTGAAGAACAATTCAATAAATTTATCGACAACGTAGATTCAACAATATTCCATCTGTTGTTTACGAATCAATTCTACATGGGCACACGCATTGGAGAGGCTCTTGCACTTCAATGGAAAGATTTGGATTTTGAGAACAATACAATCACGATCAATAAGACATGGAATGACAAAATAAAAAAATGCACAACGCAAAAACTCAAAACAGCTACAGACAAATTAGTATGCCACAGTTTTTGGCCGATGAATACAAGTCTTTAAAATCAAGACTGGACGTTCCAGAAGACTCTTTCATTTACGGAATAGATGTTCCATTCAGTAGAGCAAAGGTCACAAACCAACTACAAAATAGTGTAAACTCATTAAATAAACGATTAAAAGACGGAGAAAAACTTCCAATGCTACGAATGCACGATTTAAGGCACTCTAGCGCGTCATTTATGATAAACAATATGGTAACAAGGGGAAAGGTTAATTTCTCCGCCTACGATATCGCTAAGCGCTTAGGTGATGAATTAGACACAGTATTGCGTATTTATGCACACTGGTTTCCGCAAGCCGACAAAGATATCGTTAATTTCATGGATAAAAACAAGAACACCTGGATGTAAAAGTCCAGGTGCTTTTGCTTAAGGCTACCATTTTTTAACCATCATTTTCAATTTATTACCATTTTTGACAATATGCTAAATGCAATTTATAATTTGATTACAAAGTAGTCCGTGATGGATAAAGCAGGGTTCCCGAATGGGAGTATGGGCATAAGACTTAGAATTCTCTAGCTCCTGGGATTACTTTTTTTAAACTCTTTTATAGCAATCTCAATATAAATTTGACGTTCACACAAAGTTTTGATAATATAGATGAGCACATTTTTTTGTTGACAATAAACAAAATGTCATTTAAAATACAAATGTAAATTGACCCAGGGTCGGAAGAAAGGTTACATCATATTGGTGTAGCCTTTTTCTTTACTCAAGTATTTAATCATAGTTGTAAATCGTTTTTTGTTTGTGCTATCACGAAGAGCTTTTGTTTTTGGGTTGTAAAAGCGTATTAATATTTCTAAACTGTTGCAATGCATTACACAATTGCGAACTGCAATTAAAGTAAAGAATTTCGAAATGAAATCCGGTGTTTTATCCACACCAAAATCAATTCCAACGTTCTTACAATCCTTAAATATTTTGTCTTGCTCTCTATATTCTAAGCCACAATAAACTGTCAGAGTTTGACCCAAAGACATTCTGTCAAAGAAACAATACACATCATGATAGTTATTGATATTAGCTTTTATTTCGTCAATGTGTCTATTCATGTGATTGATACGCTCTTCGCTATAATGATTGTTATTAGGTATTCTTGTTCGAACTGCATCTAAAAAGCTTAAAATGTCGCTTTTTGATTCCAACGTGTACGTAGTTAGTACTCTGTAAGAAAATATTGATTTAAATAAAGTTTCAAAGAAAATGATATTTTTTGAATGATAGGATAATTTTTACGTTCATTTTTGTATAATTCATAATATTCACTAAATTCTACATCTCTTTCATATACATGATTTCCATTTTCTTTGATAACCTCTTTTTTGTTCGAGAGTTTAGCAAAGTGATGCTTAAACGGAGTGATGATATTGATATAGTTATATTTAAACAATATGTCTTTAGCATGCCTTTCGTCGATGGTATTAAAACAGACTCTCTTGTTTTCTTTTAAGTATTTGATTTGTTCATCTAAAGTTTTAGCTGGCTTATATGTTGACATCATATTCCTCCTTTTATTTTTTTATAATCAAAATCCAGATATATTTACTTATTATCCTTCTTAACTCTTTCGTATTCCATCTGTGTTACGTATCACTGTGTGCTGGCCTTTGTCGTCTAGGGATCTATAAATAGTAAGATGTTCTTTTTCATGGGGAGTAAGGAAAGTATCGATAAATCCTTCTGGATGTTCTCGAGCGCTGTTACGACAATCAGTAATACCATATAAAAAGTTTAAATCAACGTTAAAAAAATCGCATATTTGTTCTTTCATTTCATCGCTCGGCGCACGTTTACCTGATTCCCACATAGAAATTGTATTTCTCTTAATATTTAATCCATCTGCTAACGCTTGTTGCGATATTCTTCTTTCTTCTCTAAGTAATTTTATTGTGTCTCCGATAGTTCTCATAGTATCTCCATTCTGGCAAATTTATATATTAATAGCTTTCTATCTTAAGAATATCACAAAATGTGACAAAACAAAAAGAAAAACTTCACATTTTGTGAACTTTTTTGTTGACACAAATTACAACCAGAGGTATTATACATGTGTAGTCACAAAATGTGACGTTAGAAAGGATGGTAAAAATGCCAGATAGCAAAACTATTGGTACTCGAATTAAAAATTTAAGAGAATCGAAACATTATTCTCAAGAAAAATTAGGAGAATTAGTAGGTGTTTCAACTTCAACGATTTCAATGTATGAAATTGGGGAAAGAATTCCTAGAGACGAGTTAAAAATAAAGATTTCAAGAGCTTTAGGGAAATCTGTAAACTATATTTTTTTTAAAGAATAAAGTCACAAAATGTGACCTCAGACATTATTTAAAGTCTGATGCCAGGAATAAGTACTACCAACGACTACCACAGAAAGGAGAATCATCATGGAGCATAAAAACTATAGTGAATCACTTGATCCAATTGAAAGAGAATCATTCTAGAGAAATTGAATGATTGTAATGACATTGAGTATTTAAAGAAGGTGATTGAAGTTTGTAGAAGCAAGGCAATTTATTTGGCATTAAAAAAAGAAGGCCTTATTTAACCTTCGTAGTACTACCAACGACTACCATGGAAAGGAGGAAGACGCATGGCAAAGACATTATTAGGATACAAAGACGTGATGTCACTAGGAATCAACAAAGTAATGGCGTATCGAATGATTCATATGGTTCAGGAATCTGAGGAATACAAGAGTTCAAATGTATCTAAAGTCATTTGTGGTTCTAAGCAAGTTCCAATCAGTATGTTTACCAACGTTTTTCCTGAATTCAAAAAAGCATGTAAGGAGATGTGGGGATAAGCCAATTTACATTGGCGCAGCATCATAGAAAGGAGAAATTTAAATGGAAGAAAATAAAGTAAAAGATCTTATTAACGCTTTAAATCTAGTGAACGAACAAATGGTACAGAAAAAAGAAATAAGCACAATAGCTGTTGCCGTCAAGCTTGAGGGCTTGGATCAGATAAACGAGGAACTTGACAAAGTGCTTAACAAATTAGAAAAAGCCAACTCATTGGCAGATGAATTGGCTTCAAAAATTAAAGACTTATGTTCAAAGTAATCTCAGATTTGCAATGTGGGCAGACATTGCTACCTGAAGAAGCTTTAAAGGTATTGCCACATTTAGGGCACTTTACGTCAATGCTTAGATTATTGACTTGACTAGCAAGGTTTCTCTCTAAAGATTTTTGTAAGTCACGCTCAAGTCTACGCATATCTGATTTACTACCGATATTGTACTTTTTAGTCATTTGCTACACCTCCTTTCAAAAGAAGATTGTAGCACATAGAAAATCAGAAAAAGTATGCTTGCAGCATACAAAGGAGAATGAACATGAGCTTAAAAGTAGAACCCAAACAGGTTGATATTACAATCGACAACTATCAAAGAATCGAAAAGTTAAGCCAGGAGCTTCATGAAATGTTCGTAGACGGAGGCTTTAATATGGCTTTGGTAGAACAAAAAGAAGCTGAACTTCACAATGAAATCCAGCTTTTAAAGAAAGTAAAGATTAGTGTAACTCTTACTTAACGCACATAAATAAAAAATTTCTCTGGTCAGTACTTGAGGTGTTGCTTCGAGAGACTAAGAAAATCTCTTATACATAAACCTGCTAGTTTGTTCGTTCAAGTCCAATTGAATCCTGGATCAGTGCTCTACAGACCTTATCACATGCAGTTATTCAGGAGTAGATTGTTTCAAAATAAAACCCCTTAAATTTTCTAGCAGAATACTGTCGATACAAAAAGAATATCTCTTTTCGCAAAAAACAGATATTAGACTTAGTGGTTTGATCATAAAAATGTACATATAGAAAAAACTATAATCTAGCATAAAAATAACAGCATTTTATTAAAGAGGTGAGTACAGCCTCCAAAACTACTTAAGTATACACTTACAAAATATCGTTAAAGATATCCCCAATAACTGAAACGATAAATTCCAATATTCGAAGAATCAAATTCCAAAGTCTATGAGTATCAATACAGTGAAGTGGCACCTCAAGTGCTGCACCAGAACGTAGTAGAACATAGTAAAACGTAGTAGAAACGTAGTAGAACGCAGTAGAAAGGAGTAGAACATGCAAGAATTATTACCACTCGGAAGTGTCGTAGTTCTTAAAGAAGGAACTAAGAAGTTGATGATTATAGGAAGACTTCAACAAAATGTAAAGACAAAGAAAATGTATGACTATGCAGGATGTCCATGGCCAGAAGGTTATATGGATAAAGACCATTGTTACGTATTCAATCATGAAGATATTGATCTTCTATATTATCTTGGAATGCAGGATATTGAAGAGTTCAATTTCAGATTTAAATTGGATGAAGTAATGGAAAAAATAGAAGTGAAGGATTTAAACATGCCAAGAGCAAACGCAACAGCCAACAAAGCAACAGTTAAGAAAGCAGATGCAGTAATGGAAAATCAGTTGGAGATTCCTGATTTCAAATTTGGACAACCAGTCAACAAACAACCGGAAGTGAATGTTCAGGTTGTATTCGAAAAGGGTGGAATCAGCAAAGATGAAAAGGATGATTTATTCATTATGTATGCATTCGCAATCATCATTACAGTGCTGAATTTTATCTTGTTGTACAAACAAGTGTGGTAAAGAAAGAAGGTTCCTATGGAATTTAATGTAAAAAAAGACCACTCATGTGAAAGTGGCCAATCAAAAAACTAACAAATTAATTATATACATATAACTCAAATCTTGCAACCTGGGTATTTCCGTAAGTGACGTGGTCTGCTAGAAAAAGGATCATTCTTTTCACAATTCAGTACCTACTTAAACATTGTCATAAATAATGCAAGCACGTCAGAAAAAAAATCCATAATTGTAACTTGTAAAACTTCCTAAGATAAAGCAAAAAAACACGTTTGAATTTGGGCATAAATAATTAGCAGATTGTGATATCCAGGTTGCAGGGTTTGAGTATGAATGAATAAGGAGAAAATCAAAAATGAAACAGTTCGTATTAAAAAACAACGCAAATAAAAGAGGTAAGTGCTATGTCCATTAGAGCAGGTAGATACAACACGAAGCTGCATAAGTATGAAGACATTCTTCTTCCTGATGAATGCAGAACGTATGAAGATGATATGGAAAAGATGGTGCCATGTGCACAATGCGGAAGAATGTTCAAATTCGGTGAAATGTACACATCGAGAGAAGTACATACTGCACATGGATTTGGATATGCGGTATGCGCAGAATGTTACGATGGCGAAACGGACAGATTTCTAAAAGAACATGAACATCCAAGGAGGAATAGCGATGCCATTCTTTAAGGATATCGACGATTGGAGAGAATGGAACGACAACCGTTATATAGATGATTCTGGTGAACCAGAAGAAAAAGAGGATGAGTCAAATGAAGATGAATAAAGTAATCAAACATAAATTACCAGCTACTCATGAAGAGTGGCTGGATAATCGTCTAAAAGGAATTGGCGGTTCTGATGCCGGTTCTGTTCTAGGTATGAACAAATACAAATCGGCTTATGCACTATGGTGTGAAAAGACTGGCCGAATCCATAAGAACATTGACAATGAGCGTATGCGATTTGGTCGAGATGCGGAAGCTTATGTGGCCAAACGTTGGGAAGAAGAAACTGGCAAGAAATGTCGAAAAAGTGGATTTTCATTTCAATCTGTAGATCATCCATTCATGTTGGCCAACGTTGACAGATTGGTCGTTGGAGAAGATGCAGGTCTAGAAATCAAGACAACGTCTGAATACAACAAGGATATGTATCAGAAGGGAAATATTCCGCCTCAGTATTATGCACAGTGTATGCATTATATGGCGGTTACGGGTCTTTCTAAGTGGTATATAGCTATTTATATTCCAGGAGTTGACTTGTACTGCTACGAGGTTTTAAGAAGCGATGATGAAGTAAGTGCATTGATTGAGGCAGAAGAAGAATTCTGGAACTGTGTTGAGAACGATATTGAACCGCCAATCGATGGTTCGGATTCCACTGCACAAGCAATCAGTGAACTTCATCCAGTAGAAAATGATGAAGACAACATTGTGGATCTAACTCCATTGCAGACGGAACTGGATGCTTTGAAGCTTGTCAAAGATAAAATCAAGGAGCTCCAGGAAATTCAAAAGAAACATGAGAATGAAGTTAAGAACTACTTAGGTGATTCTGGTATTGGAACATCTGACAAATTCAAAGTTACATGGAAAACATCGGTATCAAATACATTCGATACTAAAGAATTCAGAAAAGATGAGCCTGAACTTTATGATCAATACTTAACTCAAAGAAAAATGAGAAGATTTTTAGTCAAAGAACAGTAGGAGGATAAATATTTATGACAACAACAAATCAACAAGGAATGATTGCAAAGACGCAGTCTAATAAAGTGGCCAAAAAAAAGCCACAAACAATTAAAGATTACATTTCTGTTATGTCAGGAGAAATCGCAAAAGCATTGCCTAGTGTGATGACTCCAGAACGATTTACACGAATCGCATTGTCTGCGGTATCTAATAATGCCAAGTTAGCATCATGTACTCCGCAGTCATTCTTGGCTGCAATGATGAATGCAGCACAATTAGGACTGGAGCCAAACACTCCGTTAGGACAAGCCTATTTGATTCCATATGGCGGAGCTTGTCAGTTCCAGATTGGCTACAAAGGATTGATTGACCTGGCATATCGTTCAGGCGAAGTCAAGATGATTGATGCGCAGGTCGTTTATGAAAATGATGAGTTTGAGTATGAGCTTGGTATGGATCCAGTACTTAAACATAAGCCTGCAAGAACAAATCGAGGTAAGCCAATCTATTATTACGCTACATTCAAATTAGTGAATGGTGGCCAAGGATTCCAGGTCATGTCGTATGAAGATGTTCTTGATCATGCGAAAAAATATTCAAAATCATTTTCGAGTGGACCATGGAAAACAAACTTTGATGAAATGGCCAAGAAGACAGTTTTGAAGAAGTTGCTTAAATATGCTCCTTTGAAGACTGAATTCGTTAAGCAAGTGAATACAGATGAATCAATCAAGACAACGATTGAAGAAGATATGACAGAAGTTCCAAACGAATTCTTTGATGCAGAATATCAGGAACAACCTGGTGAAGATCCAGTGACCGGAGAAATCAAAGAATAATGCGTTATCAGTTTGTAGTATCAGGAGAACCGGGGTCCAAAGGAAGACCTCGATTCTCTAATCGTGGTAAGTATGTAAGTGTACATACACCACCTAAAACAGTTGAATATGAGAATCTAGTGCGATTAAGCTTCATGGAACAGTGTGGCACTCCAAGCATGCTGGAAGGTCCCTGGAAGTGAAGATTTTCGCGTATTTCTCACCACCTAAGAAAGTATCAAAAGTGAAACTAAATAAGATGCTTGCAAATGAAATCCAACCACAAAAGAAGCCAGATTCCGACAACATTGCAAAGGTTGTACTGGACTCTTTAAACAAAGTGGCTTTCGAAGATGATAAGCAAGTATCAGATCTGCATGTCTTCAAGAGATATGCGCAAAAACCATGCGTAATGGTAGTTATAAATGAAATAGAACCAGAAGAAGAATAGAAAGGATTGCATATGTCGGAAATCAAGGATAATAGCAAAGTTTATTATTGGATCAAGTTGAAGACTGATTTTTTCGAAAGTGACGCAATCGATTTTCTTTTATCCCAGGAAGACGGATGTAAATACGTAACCCTATACATAAAATTGTGCACCATGACATCAAACACAAATGGTGTTTTAGCTACAAAAATTGGCAATATATTAGTTCCATACACTGTCGATAAAATTGCACGTGACACAAAGTTTTTTTCCGCAGACACAGTCAGAGCGGCCCTTGAATTATTCCAGAATTTAAGACTGATTGTAGTGTCTGAGAACAATGTGATGAAGATTGCAAATTATGAATCGATGATTGGATCAGAAACCGGATGGGCACAAAAAAAGCGATTGTATCGTGAAAATAAACAGAAAAATCCGTCTGAAAAGAGTCCTAAAAAAGGCTCAAAAAACACTCGAAAAACGAGCTCAAAAACAGAGAAAAAATCGAAGGACAAAGTGGAGGACATTGTCCCGGACAAAAAAAGGACATTGTCCGATAAGAGATTAGAGTCTAGAGATAAGAGTCTAGAGTCTAGAAATAAGTCAGTCAGTAGTCAGAAGTTAGATAGTGTGGCTGCGTCAAAAAGTGCAACAAACGAAAATGTGCAGACTGACTGGACTGACTGTTTTGTTAAACCGTCCATTTCAGAAATCGTGGACTACATCCAGGAACACAACTTGAACGTAGATGCCAAAAAGTTTTGGAAACACTACGAATCTACCGGATGGAAGACAGGCAAAGATCCTATCAGGGACTGGAAAGGGCTTTTGAAGAAGTGGAGCAAAGCGGACGTGAAGAAGATAATCCAGGAATCGGAGCAATCCAGCTGGATGAGAAATTCTATGCTAAACCAGTCCAAATGTCAGAAGAGCAACTGCATAGCGAATTAGTGCAGCTGCAGGAAAAAATCAAAAATGGAGAACTGTGAAAATGAAAACTAAAAAACAAGCCGAAAAACAAGAACTCAAATACGCTCCTGGTGATAAAGTCGTTTATCACTGTGCTGGAGTGGACAGAGAAGGACTTATCGCATACGTTGACGATTCAGATAACGTAGCACCATACCGAATCAACGGAATGAATATTCGTGAATCGGATATCGTCGAGAAAGTGGCAAAGCGACGTGGCAGACCTGCTGCCAAAAAGCGTGTAGAAGAAAAATCGGAGGTCGTAGTCAATGCAGAGTCTAAGCAGAAACCAGAAGAAGCACTAGTTGTCGAATCTTTCCAGGAAAAAGAACCGCTTCAGGAGTCATCGTGCAACGAGGCTCATGAGCAAGAGCAGGAGCCTGAACAAACACTTGTTGAGAAGTATCAAGCTTTCAAGAGCACGATCAACATGGCGGAATTCAACGACCTGGTCGACTTGGTTACTGCTGACACGAAAAAGATGCGCCAGATGATGGCCGAATCTATGCAGGCAATCGCGAATGATTGCGGATTGAAAGCGTGAGTCTATGCAGGATATCAACAGAGTGGTTCTGATTGGTCGCTTAGTACGTGATCCAGAACTCAGAAAAACAACAAACGGAACAAGTGTCTGTTCGTTTACCTTGGCGGTTAATCGAAGACAAAACCAGGATGGAACACAAGATGCTGATTTCATCAACTGCGTTGCATGGAACAAACTGGCCGACAACATCCAACTGTACCAGAAGAAAGGTAATCAGCTAGGCATTGAAGGCCGAATCAATACACGCTCATACGACAACCAGCAAGGGCAGAAAGTTTATGTTACAGAAGTCGTTGCAGAGAATGTAGAGTTTTTGACGCCTAGAAATGATTTTAACAAACAAAACACTCTAGGAGTTACAAATACCTATGGCACTCAAAATTACGCTCAGAATCAATCGTATGGAACTCAGACAAAGAATTACAGTCAATCGAATGTGCAATATGCGCAAAGCTTGACTCAACAAGCCGAAGTAGATGCTCTTGAGATTGCATCAGATGACCTTCCGTTCTGACGAAGAATGGCGAAGTTTTAAAGGAGAATAAACAATGAGCAAATGTAATAAATGTAAATATGAATATCATCCAATGATTGCAAAACCATGTTTGCTATGCAGAACGCAATATGGTGAAGGTAGTCTTGGCTATATAACGTTTGGTGATAAATTCCAACCAAAAGAAAGAACAGAAATTAAAGTTGATACAGAAAATAAAGCCGACATGGTATATCATCCATCACATTATCAACATGGTATCGAGCCAATTGAATTTATTGAATCGCACAACCTTAACTTCAATTTAGGAAGTGTAATCAAGTACATTGCAAGAGCACCTTACAAAGGTACTGAATTGCAAGATTTAAAAAAAGCAAAGTGGTTTATAGAAAGAGAGATTAAAAGACATGAAAAATAGTGATGTTGAATTAATCAAAGAAATGCTTCAAATGCAAGCTAAACTAGATGAAGCAATTATGAAGGAATACGGATTAAAAGAGATTGATGAAGAGAAGTTGAGCTTTGCAATCCTAGATGAAATTGGTGAGCTAACTCATGAATTAAAAGCCAACTGGTGTTGGTGGAAAAAGACACAAGCACCTGTTGATAAAGAAAAGGTTTTAGGTGAATTAGTCGATGTTTGGCATTTTGTATTAAGTTGGCAAAACAACTTTAATGGTGGTGAAGAAGGATTGCTAACAGATGATGAAATAATGGAAAAGGTTGACGACAATCGGTGGTCAATCGAAGAATACGGAAAAGGTATTGTTATAAAATTAGCGGATTTATCATATTCTTCGTTTCAGAAAGTAGAACCATTAATCGCGATTACAGAATACCTGGGCTTCACAGTTGAACAAGTGTATTCTGCATATTGTGATAAGAATAAGATAAATTATCAAAGATTAGAAAGTGGGTATTGAGATGTGGGTTAGAAGTCAGAATAGAATGCAATTACAAAATGTTAATCGTCTTGTAATTGAGCAATTTGAAATTGGAATATACATTGTAGGGAATGGTTGTACATTAGGAATATATTCAACCAAAGAAAAAGCTTTAAAAGTATTGGATGAAATACAAACTTGTATTATGACTGAGCATCAGTTTTATACCGAGGATGTGAATTGTATTGGTAAATATTTCACAAAAGAATATAAAGAAATTTATCAAATGTCACAAGATGAGGAAGTTGAACTATGATTCCAAAAGAGATAAGAGAGAAAATTGAACAAAAGCTAAAAATTGATAAAGAAATCAAAGAATGGCTTAGTGAAAATTCTTGCGTGCAATATGGTGAAATCCTTTGGGAATACGCAGAGATTGTCGATAAACCTAAAGGAACGGAGCAGGATAATGGAGAATATTGTAGCCAAAGCACAGATGGTTATGACAGTTATTGGGGACATTATTACTATCCATTAGACAATGGTAAGTATTTGAAAGTTTATTATGAGTGTTAAGAGGTGGAAGAATGACAGAAAAGATGAAGATGATTAAATTTTGTCCTGATTTAACTTCAAAAGAAGAAGTTGTACCAATTACGATTGGCACAGGAACATTTACAAGACCAGTACTACATAAATGCTTACAAAATAAATGTGTAGCGTATAAGTTTGGCGAATGTTTAAAATACGATAATTGTACGGAATATTATTTAGAAAAAGATGATACAAAGGAGAAAGAAAATGAATAAATATCAAAAAGCATTAGATAGAATTGTGAGCACAATCATAGAAGAAGAAGCAGACGGATATTGGCAACCAAGAACCGCAGGAGATTTCTGTTGGGAATCAAGAGAAATTTTGCAAGAATTAGTTGATAAAGCAGATTCATTTGAGTGGATTCCTGTTTCTGAAAGACTTCCTGAACCACCAATGGAAAATCCAGAGTTAGATTACAGTCCATTGGATATGTATCTAGTATCTATAAATAAAGAAGGTTACCCAGTGAGAGCGTTATGGGACGGAAAAAACTTTGGTGATGGAATGGTTAAATTGGATGTCAAAGCTTGGATGCCGCTGCCTGAACCTTATAAGGAGAAAGAAAATGATTAGATTACAAAACAATTATGCAATCACTTCTAGCGGTGGTTCATTCGCTCTTGTAACGTTCGGAAAAGGTAAAGACAAAGAAGGAAATGAGATAGACGTACAAAAGCCTATCTCATACCATACAACGCTAGAATCGGCTTTACAGAGCTATTCTAACAATCGTATGGCAGATTTAGTAGCCAATGTAGATTTAGACTTGAAACAAGTTAAACAAGCTATAAATGAGCTTAAAGAGGAGTTAAAAGCGTATGAATAAATATCAAGAATTGTTGCAAGTTCTTGAAAAAGAACATCAAATTGCGTGCGAAGCAGCAGACATAGAAGAGACTACTCGTGCCAAGGTATATTTTCAATTGTTGGGGAATCTTGCGGATAAAGAAACACCAAAGAAACCTATAGATATTGAGTTTGGTCCATGTAGTGATTTGATGCTATCTTGTCCAACTTGCAAGCATGGAGTTGTGCCTATTCCAACATATCATGGAAACAAATATTATCCACGATGTCCATTCTGTGGGCAGAAGTTAAGAGAGGAAGATAAAGATGACTGCTAGAGAAATGTTTGAAAAGCTTGGATATATGTGTTTTAACCATGGTGCTACAGTTTTGTATGTAAACGATTCAGATGATGATGAAGAAATTAAAAGCATTAAATTTGATTGTATGGATTTTACGTTTGATGTCTTAACTAATTACAATGAATCTTTTAGGATTGATTTAGAACTATTTGATGCTATTCAAACACAAATGAGGGAATGGAGGTGGATATGATGAAAACAAAACAAGAATACATAGAAGCGTTAAATGGAATGGAAGAAGTATATGACAACTTGGATGGTTGTATGAGTGCAATGAACATGTTCAAAGAAGGTGTAAATTTACTTACAGGATTAATAAATGAGCATTTTGAAGAAAGGCAAGAAACTAATTTTGAACATTACAAAGATGAAATAAGAGATGCAGACTTTGATTTTGCAGTAAGAGACGGAAAAGTCATTCCATGTGATGGATGCCCTTGCAGTGAATGTCTTTTTTTCGGTAACCACACTTCATGCAGTGTATTGAGAATCGAATGGTTATACCAGAAATATCAAAGAAAGTATAAATTAACTCAGTCGAATGCGACTTAATCAAAGCGTTTGACCGTTGCAAAGAATGTTGTCTGCTTAATGAAATAGAATGTTTAAAAAAATTACGTGAAAAAGGATATTTCAAGGGCATTGATCCTTTCACCAAGGTACATGAAATCTTAGACAATTGTGAGGTTATTCAATGATTCGACAAGCAGGATTGATGCTTCCTAGAAAAGAATACAAGGAACCTTTATACAGGTTAAGACAAAATGAATACTGTATATTACTGAATTTCGAAGGAAATCTTGGAAATAAGCCAATAAACAGATATGTGTCTTTGTTGGAAGTAATGAAATATGGACTTTTTAGAAATGTTCCGGATAATGTGCCAATCAATGAAATTTTAAGAAATTGTGGGGTGGTTTGATGATCTACTTTATAATTGGCCTTATAGGCTTTTTTACAGGAAGCCTTGTGAGTTTAGTAATGTATTCAACAGTTGGGTCCAAAAGAATCAGTGATCTGGTATTCCAGAATGCAGCATTGACGTTTGAACTGGAGAAAACAAAAAATGATTTATTAGCATACAAATGTATGTATGCTAGTTCTTATGAAGGATTTGAGGAGACAAAGTAAATGAGTGGCGGAAGTTATAACTATGTGTATTGCAGAGTTGAAGAAGAATGTGTTAACAGAATGTTTGATTCGCAATTAAATAGCATGATGAAAGATTTAGTTGATGTGCTGCATGATTTAGAGTGGTGGCAATCGTGTGATAGTAGTGAAGAAAGATATCGCGATACAGTCAGAAAATTCAAAAAGAAATGGTTCAAACAAACTAAGATTGATGTACAAAAGCAAATCGAGTCAAAGCTTGAACAAACAAAAGATGAGCTGCTAAAAGAGTTTGATTATTTGAAGGATGTGGAATGATGAAAGTTTTTTTTAGTCGAAAACATAAATGACATTCATGATGAATTTGTAAGAGAAGCATGTGCTCGTTTAGATAGACAGATATGGGATCTGATAGGGTTTAGTACCAGATTTATTTCTATGGAATCATGCTTAGAACAAATTACGAATTACATCATCAAATTAGAACGTGAGAATTTGGACTAAAAGAGTATAAGAAACGCCAAGAAAAAGCAAACGAAAGAAGATATCACACTGGTGATGAATCATGGCATAGAGGGTCAGTTGTCGCAAAGAAGAAGTAGGTGGTTAAATTGAACAAATTAAAAGTAAATCAAATGTTGAATGATTTGAAGTCGGCAAACTATTGCTGCCATCGAATAATTGAACTGAACGAAGAACTAGAAGTTCTGAATCATAAAATGTTAGGGCTTAGTCATAATCCAATTAGGTTGACAAAGGAGCAGGAGAAATCCAATGCTCCTATGCCGACCTTTCATGGTTCTTATACAAGTCCTTTAGGAATGATGGAAGAAGAATCTCAAAAGGTGGCAGAAATCAACTATTATCGTAGACGTTTGAATGAATGTAAAGCGATAGAACTTCTATCTTTGCGTGATCAGAATATTTTGTTTGATCTATACTTTTGGAACATGAATGCATGGGATGTAGCAGAAAAATATGGTTATACAAAGAACGGAATGTACAAACATATCCGTAGGGAAATCGGAAAATTGGTTTAAAATACATTAAAACTGCATTTTGTCCCCTAGTGGACAAGAATTCCGTGGTAAACTAGTAATATAAGAAATTATGTCAAGGCAGAGGCCTTGGCTTTTTTTATGCAAGAAAGGAGGTGTTCCATGCCAGGAAGAGAACTAACAATCAAAAAATACAATCTAGATTTATATGATCCGTTTGAAACAGAAGGTCCATTTGAAATGCCAGTAATTAAAAAGACACTTCATATTCCTAATGAGTTAATTGGATTCAATGAAGCAATTTCTTCAAAGAATTATCAATCTGGAATTCATATGTTTATTGATGATTATCAGTTGAACGCATTTGGAACACTCCCGAACGATATGTGAATGTCTTAAAACAGTATGACTGTGTTCTTACACCAGATTTTTCTCTTTACATGGATATGCCTAGAGCTATGAAAGTATGGAATATCTATAGAAGTAGATTGATTGGGCAATATCTTCAAAATTTAGGGATATGTGTAATTCCAACAGTTTCCTGGGCAGAAAGAGAAACATACACATTCTGTTTTGATGGTATAGAACCAGGAGGAGTTGTAGCAATCTCAACTATTGGATGTATCAAGGATGAATATGCAAGATCAATTTGGAAAGATGGTGTAGATTACATGATTGATAAGCTTAAACCTACTGCAATTCTAATTTATGGCCAATCTATTGAACATGATTTCAAAGGCACAAAAGTTATTTATTATAAAAATAAAGTCATAGAGAGGGCAAGAAAGCATGGGCGGTAGAGGAGCAAGCAGCGGTGTCAGTGACAGTGGAAAGCCTTATGGGAGCGAATACAATACAGTTTATCAGAGTGGAAATATTAAATTTGTGAAGCAAGTCAATGCTAGTAATGCAAAAGCGCCAATGGAAACAATGACCAAAGGGCGAGTATATGCCACAGTAAATGATAAAGATGAAATTTCATCAATTTCTTATTATGACAATTCTAATAAACGCACAAAACAGATTGATTTAACACATGAGCATCAAAATATGAAGCCACATACTCATCATGGATATTATCATGCAGAGCGTGATGGGAAAAAGGGCGCGGCAAAGCTGACTACAGAGGAGAGGAAAATGGTTGACCGTGTAAAACGGTTATGGTTAAATAAAAATAAGAAAAGGTAGTCGTATAGGGGTGATTACACTTTGATGTATGCATATCACAAAATGATATGCACTGAGGAAACCTCCGTTCGAATCGGAGCGCCTTTTCGATTTGTTAAAAAATTTCAGTTTAAATTTTGAACACTATCTAAGCATCTTGTTAATTCAAGGTGCTTTTTTTATACATGAATAAGGAGGAAATATTATATGGGTGGAAGAGGACAATTTGTAAATCGGGGGGGGGACAGTTGGTTTAACTGTTACCACAGGAGATGGAACTGTATTTGAATATAGGCAAAAAGGGAAGAAAGTATTTTCTTTTTCTGGGGCATCATTTGCTGATAGTGGAAGTAGGGAAATTCCTAGGACCTTATCCGATATAGCTTCTAGGGCAAAATCTATGGGTTATAAAGTACAAAAGCTTACAAGCCGAGATTTAGCTAATAAAGATTCAGAACAACGTCGTCGAAAAAGACAAATAGCAAAAGAAGTAGATCAATTGTGGGTAAGAGGAGCTGGCTCACCAAGAAAAGGATGGAAAGGGCATTAAGACAGATATTTAATTTCAAAATAATGAAAGGAGGAATTATATGGCTAAGTTGACAGAAAAGCAGAAATTATTTGTTGACGAGTATTTGATTGATCTGAATGCAACAAGAGCATATAAAGTTGCATATCCTCATGTAAAGTCAGATGGTGCTGCAATGTCTGCTGCTTCAAGATTGTTAAGAAATGTTAAGGTCAAAGCTTATATTGATGAACAACTTGAAAAAGTCAGTTCGGGAAAGATAGCAGACGTTCAAGAAGTCATGGAATACCTCACAAAAGTAATGCGACGAGAAATGAAAGAGTCTGTTGTCGTTACAGTGACAAAAGAACATTCAGAGTATGTTGATACAGTAGATGGAAAGCCAAGAAAGAAAACAGTCAAAGAAGAAGTTCCTCAAATAGTCGAGATTCCCGCAAAGCTTTCTGATGCAAATAAAGCTGCGGAATTACTTGGAAAAAGATATTCACTGTTTACAGATAAAGTTCAAACAGAAATCGTAGTACCTAAGTTTGAAGGAGAGGATGAGCTTGAAGACTAAATCTATCAAGTTACCTAAAATAGTAGGGAAAGGATATAAATCCTATTGGAACTTCAGAGGACGTTATGCAGCATGCAAAGGATCTCGTGCTTCTAAGAAGTCAAAAACAACTGCATTACGCATCATATACAACATGATGAAATACGATAAGTCGAATACATTAGTTGTGCGTAAGACTTATCGAACGCTTAAAGATTCGTGTTTCACGGATTTAAAATGGGCGACAAGAAGATTAGAGGTTGAACACTTATGGGAATTTAAATATTCGCCTTTGGAGGCAACATATCTTCCAACTGGGCAAAAGATTCTCTTTAGAGGGCTTGATGATCCGTTAAAAATAACATCCATTACTGTAGATTACGGGTTTCTATGTTGGGTATGGCTCGAAGAAGCTTATGAAATAACGAGCGAAAAAGACTTTGATACATTGGATGAGTCGATTCGTGGTGAGTTACCGCCTTATCTTTGGAAACAGTGGATGATTACATTCAACCCGTAGATTTTGCGGCATATAAAAGTGATTTTATATGAAAACCCCTTTAATTTTTGGAAAACCCTACTCGAAAGAGAGGGCAATCAAAAGCTAAGTTTATTTTCGTTTGTTGCTTGGAATGAAAATAAAAAAAAGTTTAACGACTATCCTAACCGCAATTAATGCGGTTTTTTTAATGGAGTACGCTCAAGTGAGCGGAAATGGGGGGCATCTTGAAAATTCAAGATGGTGATATAGTCTGATCTCATTGGTAACAATGAGCTGCGAAAGCGGTGTAAGATTAACGACCTTACATGAACACAAATAGGAATGAACACCACTGGCTTAAAAAAAGATTCTTTGATGTTAAGAACGACCCTGATATATTAGCCATCACAACCAATTATAAGTGTAATGAATGGCTAGATGAAGCCGATTTAAGATTGTTCGATAACATGAAGGAGAAAAATCCTAGACGATATCAAGTTGCAGGTCTTGGAAATTGGGGTATCGTTGATGGATTGGTTTATGAGAATTGGAAAGAAGAAAAATTTACACTAGATCAAGTCATCAACTGTGATTCTGTAAATGGTATTGATTTCGGTTATACAAATGATCCTGCTGCAGTTTTTATAGGTTTCATTGATACAGAAAATAAAAAAATTTATGTTTGGGATGAAATTTATAAAAAAGGTCTTTCCAATAAAAAGCTTTATGAAGAGATTGAAAGCTCACATTATCAAAAGAAATCTTTTACGGCAGATTGTGCAGAGCCTAAGTCGATTGATGAACTTAGGGGGTATGGACTTCGTGTTGAGAAGTCACAAAAGGGAAAGGATTCCATTACACATGGGATTCAATATATTCAAGATTTTGAAATCATCATTCATCCTAGATGTGTTAATTTCATAACTGAAATTGGTAACTATACATGGGATGAAGATAGATTAGGAAACAAAATAAATCGCCCAATTGATGATTTCAACCACTTAATGGATGCAATGCGTTATGCAGTTGAAAAATATACATTTGGACGAGTTAAATTAAGGACATTTAAAGGAGGTATTTAATGAACGCATACATTATTAAACCGGATACGATATTTAAGCTAGCTGACGATAAAGACATCATTAATATTGAAGTGTTGAATGGATTGATAACAAAGCATAAGTCGTTAATAACAGACAGGTATAAAAAACTATATGATGCCTATATTGGAGATTATCCTATCTTGCATCAAGCCGACAAAGAAACATATAAACCCGATAACCGTGTGGTGGTCAACTTTGCAAAATACATTGTTGATACATTCAACGGTTTTTTATTGGCGTTCCTATCAAAGTATCTTCTAAGAAAAAAGAAATTGATGATTATATCAACTTGCTAGATAAATACAATGACCAGGACGACAACAATGCAGAACTATCTAAGATTTGTAGTGTTTTTGGAAAAGGATATGAATTGTATTTTAATGACGATTACGGAAATCTAGGAATCACTTATTTAGATCCAAGAGAAGGATTCATGGTTTATGATGAATCAACAGTTCAAAAACCTAGATATTTTGTAACTTATCAGATTGTTGATGAAGTAATGCGTGGATATATCTATGATAAAACATATAAGTATGAGTTCAACGATAAAGGTGGCCTTCATGTATTTAATGGCGTAGAGCATGGATTCAACGATATTCCTGCAACCGAATTTATTGAGAATGAAGAGCGTATGTCTATTTTGAATCAACATACAGTTTGATTAATGCCTACAACAAAGCAATGTCAGAAAAAGCAAATGATGTTGATTATTTTGCAGATGCCTATTTAAAAATCTTAGGTCCGAAAGTAGAAGATTCAGATTTGGTACACATTCGTGATAATCGAACAATTAACTTTGAGTCAATGGATGGAAGCGGTGATGGAATTGTAGTTGATTTCATGTCAAAGCCAAATGCAGATGCAACACAGGAAAATCTGATCAACAGATTAGAACGTTTAATCTTCCAAAACTCAATGGTAGCCAATATTAATGATGAGAACTTTGGAACGTCATCAGGTATTGCATTGAGATATAACTTCTTTCTATGTCAAACCTGGCAAAGGCGAAAGAGCGTAAGTTCACATCTGGCATGAATCGTAGATATCGAGTCTTATTTAGTAATGCGATCACACATCGTTCTGAGAATGACTGGCTTGAGGTTGAATACAAGTTTACACAAAATTATCCTGCAAACTTATTAGAAGAAGCTCAGACTGCTGCACAATTATCAGGAATCGTGTCTCACGAAACCCAGTTGTCGTTTATTTCGGTAGTTGAGGATACGAATGCAGAAATGGAACGTATCAAAAAGGAAGATGAGAATGATATGGTAGAAACTGAAAACCGAATCTTCCAAAATAATGAGGATTCACAAAACGATGAGCAGTAATACATATTGGCGAGATCGTGAACTGGAATGGAAAAAGAAACGTTTAAAGGATGAAAAGCAATATGCAGATGAAATACAAGAAATATATGCAAACATGATGGATTCGGTTGAAAAGGAAATCGAATCCTTTTTACTCGGTATTCAAATAAAGAAAACATTACTATGGCAGAAGCTAAAAAAAGAGTTTCTAACATAGATATTGAGGCATATAAAAGAAAAGCTAAAAAGTACGTAAAGGAAAAGAACTTTTCAGATGAAGCCAATGAACAGATGAGACTTTATAACCTTGCAATGAAAGTCAACCGATTGGAGCTTTTAAAAGCAAACATTGGATTAGAACTTGTGGCAGGCCATGACGAATTGAAGTCGTATACTGGCAATAAGCTAGAAGGAACCTATTTAGAAGAGATTAAACGCAATGCTTCTATCTTAGGTGATACAGTGATTGACAATGCGAAGATGGCCAAAACGGTAGCAGATTCATCTTTTAAGAACGCAACCTTTTCAGAACGAATTTGGGTCAATCAAGATCAATTAAAAAATAATTTATCCAGTGTTCTATCTAATGCATTAATCCAAGGCAAGAATCCAAGAGAATTCATTCCTCAGATTAGAAAGAAATTTGATGTATCAAGATGCAATGCGGAAAGATTGTTGCGAACAGAAATTGCACGAGTCAAACACAAGCACAGGCAGAATCTTACGAAGCTAACGGAATAGATGAGTATGAATATATTGCGTGTGGCTTAAAAGATGTGTGTCCATTGTGTAAAGAAATGGATGGTAAAACATTCAAGCTTAAAGACATGGAAATAGGCGAAAATGCTCCACCTTTACATCCAAATTGTCATTGTGCAACTGCACCTTATTCAGATAGAAAAGTGTATGAGAAATGGCTAGATGGCCTAGCAAATGGTGATCACAATCTAAGATTCGATGAGTGGAAGAATAAAAATAAAGAAATGACTAATCAAGCAGAAAATAATGTAAAGAATGTAAAGACTAAAGTGATTAAAAATCCATTATCAAATCTTAATTTAAATGGTATACTAAAGTTGGATTTACAGTTATTTGCAGATGGAAAAGATCGATACAATAAGTATGCATCGGAATGGAGTGAATACAGCCTTCAAGAGGCTATAACGAAATTTGTAGGAAAAGATTTCGACATTACTGAAACAGAGCAAAAAATAAATTATATCGGAAACAGCTATACGATTGTTGAAGACAAAATGGTGCTTATTTTAGGATTGAGGACAATAAAAAAAATTGGTTCAAGAAGATATGTTGATAAAAATGGAAATGACGTATCTAATGAATTTATAAATGGTAAACAAAAGGGACGAAGTAATAAGGATTATCAAAAAATAACTCACTTTAAAATACCAAACAAAGAGAAGAAAATGATAGGAGGGCATAGAAATGTTTCAAAAGTATATATCTGTTCCTAAGAACAGTGAAGGTATTTATGAATATGACACTGGTGTACAGGGAAGCAAAAACTTATCTTTTTATAGTCTTCCAAAAAATGAATTTGAATTTTTAATAAATAACAAAATATTTGGATATTTAAATGATAAAGGTTCTTTAATGATTGATGATTACGAGAGTGAAATAGTTCCATTTGATTTATTAAAACAAGAAATTCAATTATGGGACGATTTAAAAGACAAGGCACCTACATTAGTGAAAGCGGTAAAAGAAGCGTTAACATATAAAACCTTTATTGGATTAGATTTTTAATGACAGAAGGTCTAAAAAGAGTAAGAATGATTACAGAAAGATTAGGTAATTAAGATGTCAAATAATGATATGCATGTTTTGATTTATAAAATTTTGAATTATTTATATGAATGCCTTAAAAACGGTATTCATGTTGACTTAGCTGAGTTTATTAGGGATTGTAATCTTCAAAATGTCTCTGAACAATATTGGCAAAGTGTTATTGAAGAATTAAATCAACACGGTTACATAAAAGGGGTCATAATCAGAGATACAAAGACTCAGAAGGTTATAATGTTGAAGGATGATTTCGGAATTACTCTAGAAGGTGTTGAGTATCTTCAAGAAAATTCAATGATGAGTAAGGTTAAAGATTTTCTAGGAAACAGTTATGAAATAGCTCTAGAGGCAACAATTAACTACTTATTGTCGACTCATTTAAAATGATATTTTATTAAAATCAGGTCACTCAAAACGAGTGGCCTTTTATTATGCAAGGGAGTGATATTATGTGATAAAAATTAAGATTAAACAGACAGAAGTGATTGCCTGATTGAAGTACATGGCCATGCTCGTTACGCTCCGATAGGAAGGATATCGTCTGCAGCGCTATCTCGGTACTATTTGCGACATTGGCCAATTCAATCGACATGACATCCGATGCATTTTGCAGATATGATAGCCCTGATGAGAATTACAAGACGTTGTATATCTCAGAATTGGATCTTGCTGGAGAGTTAGCAATTAATTTCTTCAGAATAGGCTGCAAAGGCACAGAAGAAGCATATCCTGAATGTGTGGAATTGAGAGATGTGTAATCACAAATATTTGGAGCGTGTCGAAAAGGTTTATTTTGATCAATGGCTAGAATGCATCGTTGAAGTACGTAATCAACGGTGCATTTTTTGTGGAAAAGCCAAGACTTATAAAGCCTACATATCCACAGTTCCAAACAAGACCAAGCATTCACGTCGTTAAACTGTATGGGTTATAGGCCAAGCATTTAAGCCTTAAAAAGATATGGGAAATGACAAGCAAAGTATCAGAAACTTACGTATCAAATTCAGCGCTTGAACATTATCAAAAGGATGTGGAATCTCGATTTACTCAAACAAGTAAGGATTTTACTTGGACACTCAACCAAAATATTAAAACCACTAAAAATGAAATTGGTGGTCAAATTGATAGTGTAAGTGATACTTTAAATGGCTTAGCAAATGAAACTGCTGAAATCAAAAGCTACATGAGTTTTGACGGAGATGCATTAACTTTAGGTAAGTCAGGTAATACATTTAAAACTCAAATCACGAATCAGGAGTGGGCAATCTTAAAAGATACTGAAAAGGTAACTTATATTAACAATAAGACCATGTACATCACAGATGGACAATTCACACAGTCTTTGAAAGTTGGTGCATTTGGATTCGTGCCAAGAGCAAATGGCTCTTTGGACTTTAAAAAGATAAGGTAGGTGATTGAATGGCACAATTTAGTGGAAGCATAGGAATAAGCACAGGGCAGACAGATAAGTATTCGTTATTATTGGATGTTTCTGAAAAGTCTTACTCAATTGAAAATAACACATCTCAAATTGAGTGGTGGGTTGGTATTCGTTCAAATACTGCATATCATAATCACTATGGGTTGTCAGAAACGTATGTAGTTAATATCAATGGCACTGTAGTACACAATGCAGTTCATACACCTACAGTCAATAGTGGTGCTACTGTATGGGTAGCAAGTGGAACAACTACTGTATCACACAATGCAGATGGTTCCAAATCTATATCAGTCAGTGCATCATTTAACAATGCAGATAGAGGAACATATTTACCAACAACAGGCTCATGCAGTGGTAGTTTAAAGTTAACGACAATACCACGTGCAACTACTCCATCAATTGATAAACCTAGTTAGATTGTGGTAGTGCAATTAAGATTAGTGGTACAAGTGCATCAAGTAATTTCAGTCACAAAGTTTATGTAACTTGGAATGGAACAAAAACACAATTAGGAACAATAGCTAGTGGTACTACAACTCCTAGCTTTTCTTATACCATTCCTACCGATTGGGAAAAGAATATTCCTGATTCAACAAGCGGTATCGCTACGTTTACTTTAGAAACAATCAGTGGTTCAACGTCAGTTGGTTCTAAAACAGTAAATGCGACAATTAAAGTAAGAAGTGGTGTCGTTCCTAGTATCGGAACTGTATCAATATCTGATACAAATTCAATTTGCGTAGGAATAGGTCAATATGTCCAGAGTCAATCAAAGTTAAAATTCTCGATTGCTACAAGTGGTAATCAAGGCTCAACGATCACATCAGTATCGACTAAATTTAATGACCAAACATATAGCGGTAGCACGTTCACAACTCAAACCATTCAAAATAGTGGTACATTGTCGTACACAATCACAGTTACAGATTCACGTGGTAGAACTGCTACTAAGAGTGGTTCAGTAAGTGTAACTGCATATAATCCACCTAGTTTAACAAATGTAAGTGCAAAGCGTGCTAACTCAGGCTATGCAGTAGATGAATCAAGTGGAACGTATGCGTTATTACATTTCAAAGTTGGTTTTACAAGTTTATCGAATAAGAATGTAACATCATTCTATATCCAATATAGAGCTAGTGGTGCTAGTTCATGGACTAAAATTAATTCATGGGCTAATAACTACACTTTGGAACAAGATTACAAAGCAGGTAATTTATTTACCTCAACAACTACAACATATGAAATTGCATTCGGTGTTAAAGATTCGTTTATGAGTGATTACTCATGGCAAATCGTTACAGTTACACCAACTTATACATTAATAAACTTCGGCAAAGATGGCAAATCATTAACTTTTTTCGGTCAAGATGGTAATAATGCTAACCGATTAACTGTGAATGGCGATTTAGTATCAAACAAATACAAATTCAGTTCAGTGAGTGAAAATACATCATCAACTCACGTGTTGGTGGAGAATGGTAATGAAATTCAATATCGTGATTGGAATAAATTAGTTAATTCAATCAAGAGTGCGATGTATCCAGTAGGTTCAGTTTTATATCACTTACAACAATGTTAATCCTGGTACATTCCTAGGCGGAACATGGGAAAGATTCGGGCAAGGTCGAACGCTAGTCGGTGAAGGCACAGGAAACGATGGTAGTACAAGTATGTCCTTTACGTCCAATTCAACTGATGGAAAATACAAGAATACTCACTACCATGTTACATCATTTGGTTGGGATATGAATGCCTTTTATGCAGGTAAACCAGATGGAGCGAAGAATGGTGACTATAATAGAACATCAGTAATTCCAAACGGATATATAGTCAGCGCTAATTCTTCTGCAACTTCACAAAGTCGACTGAATTGGACGGATGATCGTACTATTAGCAACGTACAACCATATATAGTTGTTTTCTTTTGGAGAAGGACCGCATAAATTAAGCCGTCCTTTTCCAAAAATGTACTGTAATGTACGGTTGAATGTTATTGTGAGATGCATCCCCACCTGCATAATCAGTTCCTATAAGATATTGCTTATTATAATTTCCATAAGTTGAACCACTACTAGAAGTTGCTACCTTTTGAACAACTGGTGAATAATACTGATGATTATGTGAAGGTATCTCATCAACAGTCAATTTATGTTTATACTCACCACCAGCACTATTGGTAGTAAATGACATACCTTAACTATTTAATTCTGTGCCAAAAGTAGACGGTGATATATGGTTGCAATAATGGTATCTTTGCTTTTTTCATTTTGCCATCATGGTCGTGAACACCCATTTGATTACCATTGCTATTAAGAAGTGCACCGTAATATATGTAACCTATATCATCACGTACCATAGAATGATTGTATATACCACCTGTAGAATTCGCAGTAAATGACATACATTGACTACTTGTAATAATCGCAAAGTAACTCAACACATTTACGCTTTAATTCCATTTGTGGATGTACGTATATATTCATGGTGATTGAAACGTTTGAATGGCCGAGTAATTCACTTAATGATTTGTAGTCACATCCGCACTCAATGCATCTAGTGGCGAATGTGTGTCTAAGAGCATGGAACTTACGATGTGGTAGGTCAAGTTCTTTTAAGACTCTATTGTAGTAAAGCCTGTATTTGTTAGGTTCTATTGGTTTATCTCGATTTGTTAATACGTAATTATCTTCTTCTCCTTGAAGAAGGATTGCATAGTGCATTATCCATGTATTCAAAGGGATCATTCGAGTGCTAGAACGTGATTTAGGCGGTGTAATTGAAAGGTTGCTACCGTCTTCTTTTGTGTATGTTCGTATCATGGTTTTGCTTATATTTAATAACTTGGTTTGAGTGTTTATATCAGACCATTTTAGAGCGCAAAGCTCACCTATACGGATTCCTGTATGGATGCATAAAAGGATTCCAAAGTTTTTACAATTAATCTCAGATTGGAGGTGATTAATCAATGTTATTTGATTTTCTTTTTCAAAAATCTCTACCGCCTTAGAAGGATGGTACGGAAGTTGAATATCGACTTTGAATGGAAGTGTGAATTTTAAAACTTGAATAATGTCTTTGGCGTATTTAAAAGAAATACCGCCTTTTCCGTCTTTACGACCATTTTCAAGTTTTTGAAGAATAAACTCCTGCAGAATATCGTTGTTTAACTCTTCAATCTGATAATCGCCTAGTTTTGGCAAAATGTGATTGTGGATCACATTACAATAATTTGTGTAAGTGCTGTATTTTAGATAGATTTTCTTTTCCTTTAACCAGGATGTTAATTTGTCAGAATATAGCATTTTTGTTTACCTCGCTTTTTTTTATTAATAGGAGGATTTTATATGACTAAAGTTCATGAAATCAATTTAAATACAAGTTATGGAATTTCTTTACTGAGCATGACTTTATTATTCTTGATTTGACAGACAGACAAATCAATGAACAAGATTATGTGTTATTTAAACAAGTATCGTTAGACGAAGGAAAAGAAACGGATACTGGATTATTCAGAATGACACAGATTCGCAGCATCACGACTAATGATGGATTCAAAGAAGGCTATGTGATGTTAAACGTAACTAAATTATAGGAGGAATAAATATGATTGATTTTGCAGAGTTAAGTAAGTATTTCGTGCTAGTGGTGGTAGTGGCTTGTCTGATTGTTGGCTACATCTTGAAAACTTCATTTGAATCATTTCCAAATAAGTGCATTCCTACAGTACTTGCATTTGTTGGATTAGTACTTAACCTAGCAGTCAGTGGATTGTCAATTGAAAATGCGGTTTATGGTGCGTTGATGGGGTTAGCTAGTACAGGTATGCACCAAGCTTTCACAAGGTTTGTTGAAGGCAATTTAGAAGAAAAATAAAGTAGGTGGTTTGTATGGATTTTGTAATTACAAGCCAACAGATTGTATGGATTTGTGGATTCATAGCATCCATTTGGGGTGTTGTGAAGATTATCAAAGAATTAAAAAAGCCAAGTGATGATCTAAAAGCTAAAGTTCAAAGACATGATGAATTGTTGCACAAAGACAATGAGCGATTAAATTCACTTGAAAAGATTACACTCAATCAAGAAGGCATCAACCGCAAATTAGATGAGCATACTCGCATTCTGTCTGACCACGATGAACGGTTAGAAGAGGATAAAAAAAGAGGCGACTTGATGTTAAAAGCGAACATGGCCATCCTCGATGGAATGTTATCGGAAGATGATAAAGAAAGCCTAAAGGCTACACGAAAGGAAATTCAGGATTTTTTAGTCGAGAAGAATTAGGAGAACAGAATCATGGAAGAAAAAGAAGTAAAATTTGAAGAATTATCAGAAGAAGCTCAATCAGAGCTATCAAACGGAAAAGAAGAAGGTGAAGATGAATGTCATACTCAAGCTTAACAAATAAATATATTCCTGCTAGTGCAGACAACTATATGCGCGGTAGAGGAGGTTACAAAGTATGTAAGATTACACCTCATCACATGGCTTGTCAGTGGAGCGCTGAAAGATGTGCTCAATCATTCCAAGTAAGTGGAAGAATGGCTAGTGCAAACTATTGCATCGGCTCAGATGGTACGATTGTTTCAAATGTTGACGAAGAGAATCGTGCATGGACATCAAGTAATTACTACAATGATTGTCAATCAATCACAATTGAAATTGCTAACGATAATACAGATACGTGGACGATCTCACCTAAAGCATGGAATGCATTGGTAAATCTATGCGTGGATGTATGTAAACGATATGGATTCAGATTGAATTACACTGGTAATGCGAATGGCAGTTTAACCGAACATAGAATGTTTACTGCGACCGCTTGTCCGGGCCCTTATTTACATTCGAAAATGCCACAGTTAGCACAAGAAGTAAATGCTAGATTGGATGGTCAAACTGTAGCTCCAACACAACCAAGTACTCCAAGCGCTCCAAGTGGTGAGAAGTACTCTACTGGTACTCCAATTTGCACAAATACATTAAGTGTAAATTGCTATGGTACAGGTAAAGTTTATAAAGGCGATTGGAATGGTACGATTGGTAGAGTAATTAAAGGTGCTAAATATCCGTATCGTGTAGATCGTAATGGAGTAGCTATCGGATGGACAAATAACGCAGGTATTGATACAGACCCTCATATCCCTGGAGGAACTACTACAAGTACTCCTACAGTGTTGAACAGTATGCCTTCTGACTTTATCAGAGAAGTGTACATTCTATCCAAACACAACGTTGAAGATTAGAAAAGCACCTACAGAAAAAGGAATTGATACAGGATTATTCTACAATCAAGGAATGTCTGTCCGATACGACGGATATGTAAAACGTGAAGAATTCGTTTGGATCAGTTGGATTAGTGCATCGAGTGGAGAACGTAGATGGATGAAAGCTGGTGTATTAAATTCAAATGGATATAACATTAATCCGTATGGAAGATTTGCTTAAAATTTAATAAAATGATTCAAAATATAAAATAATGACACAAAAGTTGAACTATACTATTTTTAATGACTACTTGAGCCTACGTATAATGCGTAGGTTCTTTTTTTATTGATCAAATCATTGGCATAATTTTTCTTTTTTTGG
>ENA-OQCS01000111-OQCS01000111.1-human-gut-metagenome-genome-assembly--contig:-NODE-111-length-38723-cov-4.730982_pt1 | contig 38723 bp, 48 predicted proteins | sample MGYA00242757_ERZ504575 | MGnify/ENA primary metagenome ERZ504575 (study PRJEB26092, sample SAMD00036297) | human gut metagenome | host: Homo sapiens | study: EMG produced TPA metagenomics assembly of... | reverse complement strand
AAACGGAGAAGACCGTACAGCCTATGGTGAGCAGCTTTTGAAGAAGTTGGAAAAACAACTAAATACCAAAGGACTTAACGAACGTAGATTCCGGGAGTCCAGACGTTTATATCTTGTTTATCCACAGTTGAAAGAAGAGGTTTTAGGCTATGTTATGTCGGGTTCGGGAATTCGGCGGTTGCCGACCGCCGAATTTGAAACAGAGATTCGGCGGTCAGTAACCGCCAAATTGCAAATGGTTTCAGAAATTGCAAATAATGACTGGAAATTGGCTGCTGAAAAGCTATTTAACAGATTATCTTCTACGCATTTGAATGCAATATCTGCTATTGACAATCCTATTAAACGTGCCTTTTATGAAATGGAAACGATTAGGGGATGCTGGACTGCAAAAGAACTGGAACGGCAGATTGATTCATTGTACTACGAGCGTAGTGGATTATCTAAAAACAAAGAAGCTCTTTCTGCATTAGTACAGCAACAGGCAGTTCAACTACAGCCTGCGAATGTAATAAATACTCCCTTGACCTTAGAGTTCTTAGGGTTAAATGAACGGGCATTAGTTACAGAGAATGATTTAGAGCAAGCCATCCTTGATAATTTACAAAAGTTCCTTCTGGAAATGGGACACGGCTTCTGCTTTGAAGCTCGCCAAAAACGCATACTGATAGATGAAGATTACTTCTTTGCTGACCTCGTTTTCTATCACCGCATACTGAAATGCCATGTCATAGTGGATTTAAAAATTGACAAATTCCACCATGAATATGCATCCCAACTGAATATGTATCTAAACTACTTCAAAGCAGAAGTAATGCAGCCCGATGATAATCCACCAATCGGTATTTTGCTTTTGTACTGAAAAAGGAGATACTTTAGTTCGTTATGCCACAGCAGGATTAGACCCAAATATTTTTGTACAAAAGTATAAAATCCAGTTGCCCAGTGAGGAAGAAATCAAGAAATTTCTTTCAAAGGAGATAGGCTAACAACTTTCAATAAAAACAAAGGTTTAGTTCATTTTAGATATACAAGAGAAATGGACTAAACTTAATCTGTAACCTTTTCATTATAAAACCTCAAAAATTCCATTTCACCCACCTGCTTTAAAAATTTCTGATTTTCAATAAAGTCTTGTCCATACTTTAACCAACGTTTTTGTAAAACCTTTGAACTTAGTACAAGGAAATAGATGACATTGGTAGCAGTGTGTTATTCCTTTCTCAACGCAACACAGGTAAAATGTTCTACATTTTTCACAGCGGGTTTTGTTTTCCTCTGCTCCCTGACAATTTTTTTCATCTCGTGTGTAGCTTGGACAACCGCCACAGAACACACCACAAGCAGGAATACGACCATGATATGGTTTTATTACAGATAAGGTTTTTGCCATCCAAAAAATTAGTCAAATTCAATTTATTTGCCTGTCGTTTTTGTTCCTTCTTCACCACGTATTTTTGCTTCTCAAAGAATGGACGAGCAGTTAGACTCACTTCTGATGTGATTTGTATAATACCTTTTGTAATAGCATATCGTTCTATTTCTTCCAAAAGCATAGTTGCAATGCCTTTGCCTTGAAAGTCTGCGTGAATGGACATAGAGTGCAGATAGCCTTGCGGCGTAATGGATGAAAAACCTACAATCTGAGACAGTTGATTAACAGCCACAATAAAATAGTGAGTCTTTATCATTCCTCTATATTGGAAAGATCATCTCCACATGATGCCCAATCTTCAACTTCATCCTGTGAATAATCACGCCTGTTTACTACAAGCACGGTATTCTTATATAAATCTCTCAGTTCAGCACTATCAGATTGTTTGCGCTATTCTGATTTTTAAAGTCCATTTTCATCTTTTGGTTTTGTATCTTTCCGTATGAATGAAACTCGCCATTGATAAAATAGTGCCATTCTATGCGATTGATTTGGGTTGTACTCTCATAACGCATTGTTTGTTTTATCAACACATCCCGTCCATCATCCGTTGTATATTCGGCAATTACTGCCTGCACTTTTTCGCTCTCGACAATATACTGGATGTTGGGATTAAAGCAATCTAACAGAAATAAGCCTCCTGCTTTGAGATGATTTCTAACGCATCCTAACGCATTGAATAAATCTTCGTTTCTGTATAAATGGTGGATTGAATTAAATGGAATAAAGATTAGGTCGAATTTTTCTTGCAAGTCGAGCATTCTAATATCTGCTTCTATGAAATCAATCACTAATTCTGCTTCGATAGCCTTCATCTTTGCTTGTTCGAGCATTGAGGGTGTGTAATCTACTCCGCAAATGCTGTATCCATCTTTGGCAATGGGGATCGTAAGTCTGCCTGTACCACAGCACAGTTCAAGTATTTCAGCCTCCTTATTTTTCGGTAGCCACTTTTTGTAGAATTGCAAATCAGATAGAAAGGTATTTAATCCATCATATATATTTGCATCATAAATCAACTCACCAACCTTGTAACCTATATTCATTTATATTCTCCAATATTCATTGTTTCATATTTATATACCAAACTTATTTCTATTCTCTTTCGTGTCCGGATGGATATGCCATAGATTAACCTTATCTTCCTTTATTTCTGCAACCCAAATAGCATGAACATTATTTAGAACCTGATCTGATTTAACATACCCACAGGGTTTTTTGGACTGACCCAAAAAATTGTCTAGCCGTGGATAGTCCTGCCGAATAATTACATACAAAAAAGCTTGACTGATTACTCAATCAAGCTTTTCAACTTCAGTACCCAGACCCGGTACAAGCCATAGAAATAATAGGAAAACAAAAGAATTTATTTTCCTTATTATCAGTTATTTGCATATTTCCTATTTTCTCCATTTTTGCCCTATTTTGCCCGTTTTCTGTTATTCAGTACACTTTTAGTACACTTTGAAATCTCATTTTCTTTTGTACCTTTGCAATATCGGAAAACAAAAGAAAATCAACTATTTAGTGTAATTACCCGGTTACGGTACCTAAATCGGGATAAAACCTCTAAACAATGGCAAAGTTAGAAAATAAAACGAAAGAGAACCCCAAGTTGGAGCAAAATAAGCTCTCGGACGGTAGAATAAGCCTTTACTTAGAGTATTATTTAGGTAGAGAGGAAAAGCCCGTATTGGATGAAAACGGTAATCAGGTGTATTACGATAGTGGGAAAATGCAAGGCAAGCCCAAGTTTGCAGTAAAGCATAACAGGCGAAAAGAAAACCTTAGCCTGTATCTGATAGACAAACCCCGTACTCCTGCGGAACGGCAACAGAACAAGGAAACTTTGGAACTCGCCATGCGCATACGTGCAGAGCGTGAACAGGAGTTTAAAGAAAGCATGTTGGGTTACCGCTTAAAGAAAGACAGGGCTGTTAATTTCTTGGACTACTTTCAAGCCTATATCAATAGCTATACCAAGAAAGATATTCGCATGGTGCAAATTGCGCTTAGCCGTTTTAAGGACTTCTTAAAAGAGCAATACCCCATGAATGAGTTTAGTATCAAACCGGAACTTATCACCAAAGAAATGATGGAGCAGTTTGTAGCCTATTTGCAATCCCGAAGTGTGGGTGAAGGTGCTAAAAGCATTTACCAGCGTTTCAAGAAAGTTATTCGATATGCGATTGACCATGATGTAATGTTGAAAGACCCATGTAAAAGTGTTACCTGTAAAGTGGATAGCCAAATGCTTCGAAAAGATGTGCTTTCTCCCGAAGAAATACAAAAGCTGATAGCTTGTCATTATGACAACGAAACCCCCACAATCAGACGAGCGTTTATCTTTTGTCTGTATTGCGGGTCTGCGCTTCTGTGATGTAAAAGACCTTACTTATAAAAATGTGGATTATGCCAACCGATTATTGAAATTCGAGCAAAGCAAGACCAAGGGACATTCAGCCAGTAGCGGTGTGGTTATCCCCTTGAATGACGGTCTATTATCCATTATTGGCGAAGCTCCGGCAGATAAGAACTGTTTGATATTCGATTTGCTACATACGAAAGCTGCTGCAAATCAGTAAAACGTTGGGTAAAGAGAGCCGGAATAGACAAGCATATAAGCTGGCATTGCGCCCGCCATTCGTTTGCCGTGAACATTCTGAACAATGGGGCAAATATCAAGACGGTAGCCAGTCTTTTAGGACATAGCGGATTGAAGCATACCGAGAAATACACCCGTGCCGTGGATAAATTGAAAGAGGAAGCAATAAACAGCCTACCCGAACTAAAGTTTTAACCACAAAAGACTTATCTTTGTAACTATGGACTTTGAAGCATTAGTAAAACATATCTGTACGATACAGAACACGTTGCAGGCACAAGCCGCACACGCTGTAAACCTTGCACTTACTTCCCGTAACTGGCTTATGGGGTGCTATATCGTAGAGTTTGAGCAGAACGGAGAAGACCGTGCCGCATACGGTGAACAACTGTTGAAAAAGCTGGAACAACGGCTGAAAACAAAAGGTCTGAATGAACGTAGATTCCGTGAATTTAGGCGGCTGTACCTTGTTTATCCACAACTGAAAGAACAAGTATTACACTACATCATGGCAGGAAATGAAATTCGGCACACGCTGTCCGCCGAATTCACGGAACCAATTCGGCACTCAGTGTGTGCCGAATTACAAACATCAGAAATACAATATAATAAGTGGAGTATTCCTGCTGAAAGGTTGTTCAATAAATTACCTTATTCTCACTTAAAGTTCATCTCCAAAATCGAAAATCCGACAAAGCGTGCTTTCTATGAAATGGAAGCAATACGTGGCTGTTGGTCTGCAAGAGAACTGGAACGGCAAATAGCGTCTTTATACTATGAACGTAGCGGACTATCCAAGAACAAAGAAGCCCTCTCCGCTTTAGTCCAGCAACAAGCAACCCTATTACAACCTAAAGATGTTATCAACACCCCTGTTACTTTAGAGTTCTTAGGATTGAATGAACGAGCCTTAGTAACAGAAAACGACTTGGAGCAATCCATTCTTGACAACCTACAACACTTCCTGCTGGAAATGGGGCATGGATTCTGTTTTGAAGCTCGGCAAAAGCGTATCTTGATTGATGAGGACTATTTCTTTGCCGACCTTGTGTTCTATCACCGCATCTTGAAGTGCCATGTTATTGTGGAATTGAAGATAGACAAGTTCCGCCATGAGTATGCTTCGCAACTGAATATGTATCTGAACTATTTCAAGGCGGAAGTGATGCAGCCGGATGATAATCCGCCTATCGGTATTCTGCTTTGCACAGAAAAGGGAGATACATTGGTTAAGTATGCCACTGCCGGATTAGACCCGAATATCTTCGTACAGAAGTACATGATAGAACTTCCAAGCGAGGAAGAAATAAAGGAGTTCATTGCTTCCTCAAATTACTAACCTATCATAAAAAGTAATACTGGCGAAAAGAAGAATACTGTTTTTCTTTTCGCCAGCAACATATAATCTGCCGACAAAAATAGGTTTAGTCCGTTTTGGATATATAAACAAAGGTATGAACTAAACTTGTAAATGTACTGATTTTTACTTGAGTATTAAAAGTTAATTTATTCAAATACAGGAAGAAATAAATTATTTAATACGCTATTCTATTACTCATTTACATTATATTTGGATGTTGTTTATATAATTGGTTGAATGAAATATTTTCTATCCATATTATTTATATTTTCTCTCAATCTTGTCAGCCCACTTTTAGCCCAAGACAAGAATTCGGCAGATATGTCTGCTTTATTAGAGAATAAAATATGGAAAGTGCAACTTCCCAAAGACAAACACTATGCTATGGAAATGGAATTCCGCAGCGCTGGATGGAAACAGACCTTTCTATATGATGAAAAACAAACTGAAATATGCGATTCTTACTCTTTGCATGGAGATACAATAAAATCTTTTCAAAAGAATTACATTATTCAAGAACTGACAGATAGTACGTTGGTTCTCCAATATCTGCCGGAAAGTTTGACAATCGGAGTTACACCTGTCAGATGTACAACAGATAACAGTGTTCAAGGACAAAGGCAGAACGAAGAACGCTTGGATAGTATTTGGCGTAAAGAGGATATTTGGAATAAAGGTGTTGCTAAAATAACCGGAGAACCAATTAAAGATTTATCCACGATAGAACCTCCCCGATGGGCGGTATGGGATTACGATTTGACAAAATACTATGTTTCCCAAATGAAATACCCAGAAGAGTTGCTAAAAAAGAATGTGGCAGGTTATTCCGTAGTGATGTTTGCTCTTGACACATTAGGGCTACCACGCTGGAATACCATTTTGACGACCATCCATGAAGATTTTGACAAAGAGGTCATCAGACTGACCAAAGAGCTTCCACACTGCCTGCCTTGCAGGAACAAAAACGGCAAACGAATGGAGTGTCTTTATACGGTATATGTCCCTTTCCTGCCCCAACATTATAGGGATAGGGTAAAGGCGGACAGCGTTAGGGAAGAAGAATTGAAACAAAGTTTTGTGGAATGGGAAGCTGTGTCTTATTTTGAAAAAGCAAATCCGTATGCAATTACCAACTACATTAATGAACGCCTAACATACGATTCCAATCTATTAAACGGTAAAAAAGAAATCAAAGGGATTTATACGATACGCATTGATTCTTACGGAGAAATAATAAAGGTAGAGACCTTACGAGGTTGTGGCATACAAGAATGGGACAACCAAGTATTGCAAATCATAAAAGGTATGCCACGGTGGACTCCTACCATCAATTTTCATGGTAAAGGTGAATATCGGAACTCTGTTTGGACTGTACCTGTTTTATTCAAGAATGATAGTCCAACAAAAAATGAAGTTAATAACTATAATTGGCTTATCAAAACTCTAAGCAAATCATGTAAGTATCCACCTAAATTACAGAAAAAGAATCGAGAAGGGATGGTCTATGTTACATATAAATTAGATGGTAACGGATATATTACCAACCCCCAAGTTATTTCGTGTAACAACCGAAAATTCAAAAGAGCTGCACTAAATGCATTCAATGCTGTAACGGGTATTTCTATAACTTTACCAGCCCAAAGGACACTCTTGTTTTCAATTTAAATTGGATAGACCGACAACTCCTATCAACCTCATACTGATGTTTGATAATCGGCTACAGTTCTTGTGACACTCCAATTCTGATGCGATATGACGCCACACTGACTGCCCATACCACAGAGCCTTATTTGGAGGTGGGTGTTCCGGTCTGTTATCTGAATGAACGGGGCGATACCATTGTGCCATACGGCAAGTACAGATACTGTCAAACAGATACTATCAAAAAAATAGGTTTTGTTTATGAGAACAAGCCAAAGGACGCTCGAATAATCTGCATCAATGATGCGGGCAAAGAACTTTTCTATGTATCAAATATGATAATGGTCCCGACTACATACAAGAAGGGCTTTTCCGTATAATGGACGAGGATGGATTGGTAGGTTTTGCCGATTCATTGGGTAATGTAATAATTGAACCTCAATTTAAGTTTGCCTACCCATTTAAAGGAGGAAAAGCAAAGCAACTTTAAAAGGTGAACGAAAGGTAGTTCCTGAATCAGACGGAGAAAAACATTATTGGGAAAGCGAAACTTGGTTTTATATAGATAAGAAAAACAGGCGTTTAACTGATTAAAAACAAATAAATACCTAACCATCATGAAAACAAAACTATTTTTATCCGCTATTGTCTTCTTTATGGTTCTAACTGCGCAAGCGCAAGAAGTTAATGAACACTACATTGAAGTGACAGGTACATCGGAAATAGAAATCATGCCGGACAAAATTCACTACATCATTGAAATTCGTGAATACTTCGAGGAAGAATTTGATGGAAAGTCTAAGCCCGAAGAGTATCACACCAAAGTGCCATTGTCACAAATAGAACAAGGATTGCGAAAGAAACTTTCCGAAGTAGGTATTACGCAAGATGTAATCCGTACACAAGAGATTGGCGATTATTGGCGAAAGCAAGGACAGGATTTTTTAATATCCAAGCAATTTGATATTACACTGACTGATTTCAAACAGATAGATGAAATAATCAAGCACATAGATACGAAAGGCATTAATACGATGCGCATCGGTGAATTGGAAAATAAAGATATGTTGGCATATCACCAAAAAGGAAAGATAGAAGCACTAAAAGCTGCACAGCGAAAAGCTACTTATTTGGTTGAAGCTTGGGTAAAAGATTAGGCAATGTCATACGCATTGTGGAAAAAGATAGCGGTAATGCTTTTCCGATAGCGCAAAGCAATGTCCTATCATCGAATGTTGCCTCATTCGACAATTTCCGTACCATTAAAAAGGACTATTCCATGCTGGTGCGTTTTGAAATTGTTGATTAGTAAGCTAAGCACAAAATTACATATCAAAAACGAAATAGCTGGAGTAAGAAAGTTTTCATTTCATCACTCCAGCTTTACTTCGTTTATGGTTTACCCAACTTATCGGCTTCTTTCTTTAGCTGTTCGGCTTGCTCGTTCAACAGCCTTGCACGTTCCAATGCTTCCGCCTGTTTCTTGCTGCGATATTCAAAATCTATCACAGAATCGGTCAGAATTTGAATGAAATCATTATCCCTCTGCCAGTTGAATTTGGTTTCCAGTATATCAAGGACTTCTCCGTTTGCCCAACCCTGCATCAGCAAAAAACGGTATTTCATATCATTGTCCTGTAACTGCTGCATCCGTGTAGCCAAACGGATATTTAACCATATGGAAGCGGAACAGAGAACCAGCACTGCCGAAAAAATAAACAATCCCGGACGAATCCAAGAAGTAACCTTGTTGTAAATCCGTTGATAGAACGGCAAGGGGGCAACTTCCTCTTTATCCGTCTTGTAGGAATTCAAGGTATCAACCATTATTTTAAAATTACGATAGATTTCCAATGATATTCTCTTGGTGTCCTCGATGTGCTGCTGCTGACCTTGCATCCTGTTCCGTACATCGTCAAGTTGACTTTGGATAGTCTGCAACTTCTCCACAGGAACAGCCGGATTACTATGCAGCCTCGACAATGCCTGTTCAATCGCTCCAAACCGTTCGAGAGTTTCCTCCCGGCTGGCTGGCGTTACCTGCGCTTCCAACTTCTCTTTCAGTTCTGTTACCATAGAGAGAAGCCCCTCTAAAATCAAGTTGTCTTCCATGTCTTTACAATTTAAGTCGTTTTTTCTTTTTCTTCTTCTTTCTCAAATTCAAGTTCGGCTCTTCATCCACCGGGGACGGTGATGCAAAAACAGACCGAGCGAACCGCTTATAAACGGACTTTCTGCGTTACTCCGTGTGGGTATTTGTTCCCGGATGGGTGCGAAAGCTGTTTGCCGTTGACTTTCGGCAACATTCAAACCTGTATCTCCGAAATATCTATCCAGTTTGGAAAAACTGAAACTGCGGTCTATCTCCGAACCCTTGAATGTGTATTCTCCTTTGGAAAAGGATATACCCTGTATTTCATCAGTCTGTCCCTTTCGTTTGAACTGGATAGTGATACCCTTTTCCGCTAACCTGTGCTGCAACTGCTGCCAGTTGCGGGATTTGCCGATTTCATTTTTCACAGCCGTGTAAATCTCGTATTTCGACTTGTCCGGCTCTTTCAATCGGTGCTGTTTCACCTGCTCTTTCCCCTTGGCGAAATAAAGCCCATGTTTGGCTTTCAGCTTCTTGCATACCTGTTCGTTACGGTACATATCGTTCCTGTCCGAAATAGTCTTGCCGTTGTTGTCTATACGGTTGAACACGATATGCACGTGTGGATGCTCCCGGTCTTGATGGCGCACGATGATGTACTGCGTATCGGTGATTTTCATTTCACGCATATACTCCTGTGCAAGCTGTACCATCTTCTCGTCTGTCAATTTGGGTGCGTCCACTGCCGAATAGCTTAGTGCAATATGTCCAACCGGCTTTTTCAAGTCGGGATTCATCCCGGTCTGCATACAGAAACTGCGGATTATATCGCTCCGGCTCTCGGTCAGAACCCCATCCGCATGAAGCAAAACCGTCTGCTCCTTACCAAGCACATAGTTCACACAGCCCTTAAAACCGCTTCCTTTTTTATTTTTCCAATCATCCGACAAATGGTTTATGATTTCAACAATCCTATCTTTGAGTTTCACCAATTCCACCGCCACCAATGCGAAACCTCCGGCATTTGCCCTATGCGCCAGCTGGTTGATGTTGTTGGCTTCCCCTACCAGCTTGCGGATAGCATCTGCATCCTGCCTGTTCAGCCGGGGTATGACCTCTGCCGAAATAACTGCTTGCCGGACATATTCACTGATGCGCACCCCGGCTTCCCCGGCTCGCTTCCTGATGGCGTAATACTGCAACTCGGTCAGCTTCGTACTGACTACCTTTTTCTGCTTTTCCGTCCGTTTCTTTGCCGGACGACCGCCCGGCTTGTCCTGTATCCTTTTCATGTCTTTTTACTTTTTGATGGTATCTTAGAAATTGCGACCAACGGGAGCGGTTTCCTTTGCGGTGAGCAAAGCAAGGTGGTTTCGGTCTACCGAAACATAACCTTGCTCTCCCTATGAAACCGCCAGCCGCTGGCAATCCTGCCGGATTAAATACCCCTGCCCTTCTTTTGTCTTGGGGCGGCACGTTGTCCGGTTTTCTGCTTTATTTCCTGTACTTGGCTGGCTGCGTTTTTCTGTTCCTGCTTCCTGCCGCACAGGTAATCGTTCAAGTCCGAATACCCCCTGTAATTGTGCGAGAAGTCACGCACACGGTAGGAGTATTCTAATTCGATAGCCCGTGTCGCCTTATACCCCGCCTCGTCATTGTCAAGCATACAGTGGATGCGTTCATACGGGTATAGCACATCAATGGCTTTCGGCACATTGACAGTCGAGTTAAGAATAACATAGTCCTACCTGTCAAGGTCAGGCATGGTCGGACAGTTCTTCATGCGGAGCGTAAGGAAAGAGAGGTAGTCCATGAATCCCTCGAATACCAGACACTTCTCTCTCGGCTCTCCCTGCTGCCGTATATGGGTGATGTCTTTCGGGGCAATACAGCCTTTGAAAAAGGAATTGCGAACCTCGTAACCTCCTGCCATGTTCGGGAACCCGATAGCAAAGAATGGCTTCCCGTTATTGGTAAAATGAAGTTCCTTACATTCTCTTTTTGCCAGCTCAATATTGATACCCCGTCCCTGCAAATAACGGAGCAATGCCGGATGAGTTAAGTCCCGGACTTCCAAATGTTGGAAACTTGGTTCTGTCCTACACTGGGGAAAAGAAAAACTGACTGGGCGAACATTCGGGGTCTGCTCTTCTATCCTCTTTAAAAGGTAGGGCAGACTGTCGGAAAAGTAAAGTTCCTTTGCCAGGGCGATGATGTTGCCGCCTTTTCCTGCGCCAAAGTCATACCAAAGGTTGCGGTCTGTATTCACCTTAAAGGACGCTTCGTGTTCCTCTCTCAATGGTGATTTATACCATAAACCGTTACCCTGCCGCTTGACGGGCGAATAACCTAAACTATGCAGATAATCTGCGATGGGTATTTGTTTCACATCTTCGATGTTCATAATATTTTCTTTTTGGGGATTAAAAAATAGTTGAAAAGTGCGCCAGTCCTGTTTAGTCCGTCATATATATACCCGTACCATACTAAACCTGCCTGCTGTCGATACCGGGAAACAGACAGTCCGTTCCGCTTATATATACACCCGGACTAAACCAAACCGACTTTTAATAATGAAAATCGGGATTGTAGCGATAGCCCTTACCCTCTTTCACAATCATGCGCTTGTTCACAAGGAACTTGTTAAGCGACACAAGGACATTGCGTCCACGCTCGTAACCTATACTTGCGTAACCTTGTTTCAATGCCGCTATCACATTGGAATAGCCTTGTACAACCTGCTTGCCGAAACCGTTCTCCAATGCTTCCCGGTGCTGCTGTTCCGTCAGCTCTGTAAGCGGAAAGTTCCTGTCTTGTTTGGGTTGCTGGAATACATAACCGTCCATGACTTCGGGCAAAGCGTTGTCATTGATGCGAAATGCGAACGGGTCAAACTCCCGGTCACGTATGTGCATCGCCTTTACTTCACTTATATTGCCGTCCTGCGTGCTTTTCGTGATTTGCAGGACGGTTTCAGCTTTGTTGTTCAGCTCTGTACCGATATGTCCTCTTGTGTTATCATCCCCCTTGTTCAAATGCAGTACGGTATGGATATGCAGATTATACCACTTGACCAGCGCATCAAAAGGTTGATTAGGTCGGTCGATTCGCTCGGACTGTTGATGTCGTACATCAAATCACGGATTCCGTCAATGATGAGCAACCCCACATCGGGCATATTCTCTAACATATAGCCAATTATCTGCTTACGTTTGTCGGGGGTCTGCTCCCTTAACACAATGAAAACAAAATCGTCCACATCTTTATCGGTCGGCAGTCCGGCAAGGCGCAAAATACGTTCCATGACCTTATGGCAATGGTACTTGCTCTGCTCGGTATCAACATAGAGAATTTTGCGCTTGTTCGGTGGCAGATATGCCGAATACTTCAAAACCTCGTCATTCTTCAATGCTGCCGCAACAATGGCGGAAATGTTGAATGTCTTTTTGCTCTTGGCTTTGCCTGTGGATGCACTGAAATTGCCCAACGTGCCGATAGTAGAACCGTTCACCCAAAGAATTTCGGGCGGTACTTCATAAGTGTCCGTCACCTTTAGACGAATGGTTTTCCAAAGGGCTGCAAAATCTTCTTTCGTCATGGCTGTACCTTGTCCGATTTCCTCTTTCGTCTTGTTTTCCATAGCCATTATTTCTTTAGAGGACGGTTAAGGATATACTTCTGCGCTTCCTGCTCTATCTGCGCCTGCGTCTTCACCGGGTTCTGACGCAACCATGCTTCCAGCTCAGCCTTTTCAAAATAAAGCATTTTGCCCTGCGGCTTGTAATGGGGTATCAAGTTACCCGAAGTCAGCTTGTACAGGTAACTTTTAGAAAGGTTCAAGAACCTGCTCGCTTCATCGAAGCTAAGCACGTTCTTTGAAAGGAACAACATCTTTTCGAGTTCGGAAACTCTTAACTCCAAGTCTTTTTCCATATCGTTTGGGATTTTAGGTGAAACAATATGAAGGTGCGCACCTCGTCTTTTGTGTTAACGGGAGCAAAGTTAAGAGGTTGAAAATGAAGTCTAATTGACCTTTGTTTGAGCGTTCAATCTATGCTCAACCTTTTTGCAGTTGTTTGATGTATTTGTCTATAATTTCATATCCTTTCGGATAGATGTTCTTCGCCTGGTCTGTCGCACTCGACAAGTCAGTGCGTGTAAGCGGTTCTCCTTTTATCTTCTTCAATATCAACTTGTTGTTTGCTATAACTGACTGCCACTCATAAACGATGTAGTTATAACAGCTGAGTTGCATCATTAGGTAAGCCAACAGACGGGTATTATTAACTTTCAATACACCGTCCAACTTACAGTTGAAAAAATCGGTAAGTATTTTGGTGCTGACAGTAGTAGTAAACATATTCGCTTCGTTCACACATTCAGTCAGAAGTTTGATTTCATTGGCTTTCAAAGTGGATTTGAAGGGATTGCTTTTACCCACAATCTTGGCTGGAGTGGTTTCTACACTTTCATCTTTTTCTTTTGGCAAGACTTGTTCTTGGGAGGCAATAGAATCTGTATAGTATTTGCTTTCCTGTTCTTGCAGAAGTATAAATACTTGGAAAGTACCACAAGGCTAACAATGATGGAAAAATAGGGAAGTCGTTCATCATAGCAAGACGGTTCATGCAAATATGCGTCCATATCAAAATCAGAACAGCGGAAAACGATGTACTTTTTCCTCTCATTAGAGTTTAAGGCCTCAAAATAACCGCTTTCCCACAAAAAATCGGGAACATCCATATCCTGTACAATATCACGCACGACACGGTATTTTTGCTGAATGGCTACTATATTTTCGGTAACACGGAAATTTCCTGCCGCAAATAATCCTTTAGCTGAGCCTGTGTCAGATATTCACGCTTTAAAAATAGTGCATCTACTTTAGTTTTATAGCCATGCGATACGCAACTATCTAATATCTTCTGTATCTCTCTAAAATTGGTTTCTATATGATTTTCCATAACTGTACCTTATATAATTTTGTTCTCAGATACAAATATAAGGTGGAAATCGCATTTTCCGAGAAAACATCAGCAATAATAAGACAGAAAAGAATGCATAAGAGTTAAGAAATCATAAAGATGAAAGGATGAAAACCACAAAAGTACACTCTATTCTTGTTTTTGTCGCTCAGTACACATTTAGTACGCCTTACAGAAAGGAAAAACCCTGATAATCAGTCGATTATCAGGTTTATTGGTACCCAGACCCGGGGTCGAACCGGGATGGAAGTGAATCCACTGGTGTTTGAGACCAGCGCGTCTACCGATTCCGCCATCTGGGCATGTTTGACTTCTCAAATGCGGTGCAAAGATACAGCTTTTTTCTAAACCTGCAATACTTTTCCTAAAAAAAGGCGAAAAAAACGATAAAACCTGCTTGAATCATTCCTTGTTTGTAAAATATGCAGTACATTAGCAGAAACTTTTAAAATCAATAGCATGGTAACCAATAAGGATAATTTCTGTGTAATTATGGGCGGAGGAATCGGCAGCCGTTTCTGGCCATTCAGCCGCAAGACACTTCCAAAACAGTTTCTGGATTTCTTCGGTACAGGACGTTCCTTGCTGCAGCAAACCTTCGACCGCTTCAAGCAGGTAATCCCCATGGAAAATATACTTATCGTAACAAATGACTTGTATGCCGACCTTGTAAAAGAACAGCTTCCCGAACTTAAACCCGAACAGATTCTACTGGAGCCGACACGCAGGAATACAGCCCCCTGCATTGCGTGGCTTCCTATCATATCCGCGCCTTGAATCCGAACGCCAATATAGTGGTAGCTCCTTCGGACCACTTAATCCTGAAGGAAGGCGAATTTCTGGCAGCTATCGAAAAAGGGCTGGACTTCGTTTCCCAATCGGACAATCTGCTGACACTCGGCATCAAGCCCAACCGTCCGGAAACCGGATATGGCTATATACAAATAGCCGAAGCCGCCGGTGATAATTTCTACAAGGTAAAAACCTTCACTGAAAAGCCCGAACTGGAACTGGCAAAAGTATTCGTGGAAAGTGGAGAATTCTATTGGAACTCTGGTCTGTTCATGTGGAACGTAAATACCATCATCAAGGCAAACGAAGCCCTGCTGCCCGAGCTGACTTCCAAACTGGCCCCCGGCAAAGATGTGTATGGAACAGTCCAAGAGAAACAATTCATTGATGAGAACTTCCCTGCTTGCCCCAATGTCTCCATAGACTTCGGCATCATGGAAAAGGCAGACAATGTATATGTGTCATTAGGCGATTTCGGCTGGTCTGATTTAGGAACCTGGGGGTCTTTGTATGATTTGTCTCCCAAAGATGAAGCAGGCAATGTAGCCTTAAAATGTAAATCCCTCATCTATAATAGCAAAGACAATATCGTGGTGCTGCCCGACAACAAACTTGCAGTTATCGACGGTTTGGAAGGTTATCTCATAGCCGAGTCGGACAATGTATTACTGATTTGCAAGAAAGATGAAGAACATACCATCCGCAAATATGTGAATGATGCCCAGATAAAACTGGGAGAGGAATACATTTAAATTAAAAATTAAAGGATAGGTGCCGAAGGCAAAAATAGCGGGAGCTGGATGAAGTCCAACTCCCGCTTCCGTTTATTTAGGGGAGGAAAATAAACCGATTAAAGCACTGCACGGATAGCTTCTGCCACAGCCTTGAATTCTTCGTCCGTCAGTTTCAGTTTGGGATTGGAGAAAAGCATATCTTTTTCGTTCTGCATAGGAATCAAATGTATGTGCGCATGAGGCACTTCCAGCCCCAATACCGCTTCTCCTACCTTTCTACACGGAAAGGCCTTGCCGATGGCAAGCGCCACTCTCTTGGCGAAAACATGCATCGCCGCCAAATCCTCATCGTTCAAATCGAAGATATAATCCACTTCCTGCTTGGGAATGACCAATGTATGACCTTTTACCAACGGATTGATGTCAAGGAACGCAAAGAATCTGTCATCCTCCGCCACCTTGTAGCAAGGTATTTCACCTGCGATAATTCTACTGAATATTGTTGCCATAGCTATAAATTATAAAATAAGGCAAGCCCGTATGCGGACCTGCCTTCCTTTAAAAGGATATGTTCACTACTTCCAGGTTAATCATGCCCTGCGGAACTTAATTTCTGCGATGTCACCTACTTCTTGCCAAGCAGACCTTGTGCAATCGGAGTATTGACGGAAATCTTTCCTTCCTTCAGATTGGCTTCACTTTCGGAAACGATGGTATAAACCATCTTCATGCCATTCTTCACGTTCTTAAGCTCTACCTTATTGAGAATCTGTACAGAATCGGTTTTCAACTTCGACTCATCAATAATCTTAGCGTCGGCAATGGTCAGCTTCAAGTTGTTAATTTTCATCTCAAGCATACCTTGAGCTTCCTTGGCAGCGTCATACTCTGCATTTTCCGACAAATCACCTTTGTCACGCGCTTCGGCAATGGCAGCCGATATTTTGGGACGTTCCACCGTCTCCAGGTGTTTCAATTCGGCCATCAATTTCTTGTAGCCGTCTTCTGACATATAAGCCATACTTTTTCCTCCTTAAATGTTATGTTAGTTTTTAATGGTACTATAAACAAAAAAGAATTCCAACATGGTCAGCATGCTGGAACCCTCTTTCCGATTTTCCTTTGCAAAGATAGCCTTTTATACAATGCGTGTCAAGCATAAAAGGCTGCTTTGTAACATATTTAAACGAAAACTTCTTATTTATAACATGTTACAGCAATGCTTTCACTGCCGCCTCCAGGTCTTTAATGCTCTCTCCACGGGCACTCAACTCATTGTTCTTGTTGACCAGGAACACAGAAGGCACATTCTTCACATTATAAGAAGCCGCTATAGACGAATAAATTCCATTGCCGTCGCGCACACAAATCCAAGGTAGATTGTCGGCAGTTGTTTTCCAATAGTGCTCGTCTGCATCCAGAGAAACCTGATAGATTTCCAATCCCTGGGCGGCATACTTGTCGTACAAGTCGCGCAACATATAATTATGTGTAGCAGAAACGGCACTCTGATAAACAGTGAAGTCCACAATAACAGCCTTGCCCTTCAGTTCGCTCAACTTACGTGTATTGCCCTTCATGTCACGCAGGTTAATGTCGATGATGCCGGTTTCGGAAATTGCCTCTTCGGGGATTTCCACCACCTTCTGCTGCGGAGTACGGGTATTCTTCATTCCCTTTATCACAATATTGTAGAGGTTCTTGGAGCGGTCGGCATCCGGATAATAATTGTTCAGGCTGGTTGCCACGGCTGCAAAACACTTAATGTCTTCCTTATTGTTCAGAGGGTCGAAAATCAAATAATTATTCAACTTCTGGAACAAGGCGAAATAGGCAGCAGCCGTATTGGGAGCGGCAAAAATATAGCTGATTTTCACTTCATCCTTATAGTTCTTCAATAAAGAGGCAAGACTGTCCTCAAAAACATCGGCACCTATCTTATGTGCCTGCACCGACTGCAGCAATGCATTCACATTATCCTGAAGCTTCATCTGCTTCAGCGTCAAGTCCTTTATCTTCGAGCTATTCGGAGAACCTTCCACTGTATAGGCAGTGCGAAATCGGTATAAGGTGCCTTTACCAAAACCGTTTCCGTCGAATCTACCGAGAAATTAATAACCTTGTCGTCTACCCGCAGACGGTAAAATTCCGGAGACACCGGACGTACCTGCTTGAAGTGGAAAGAGCCATCCCCTTCCAGTTTTACAGAATCCAAAGGAACAATACCTTCCAATGCCGAGGCTTCCAAATAAAGCATCTTGCCGTCGGCACCAGACACTTCACCCTCTACTTTGAATTTCGGTTCGGAATTACATGCACCCAATGCTATTGCAGCAAGTGCCATAAAAAGATTTTCTTCATATCGTATCTTCAGTTTTGTTTTGCAAACGTGCCTGCAAATATACTTCTTTTCAAGTTCAGTCAAAGCATTTTCCCTCGTTCTTCCATATAGAAAACTGCAAAAAACAACTAAATACAAACTTTTTATCTCATTCCCACCATTTTACATGAATAAATTATGTATCTTTGCACGAATTTTGAAAGAAAATTAGATATAAAACATTTTTTATGATTAACCCAATTGTTAAGACGATCGAGCTTCCTGATGGCAGAACCATCACGCTCGAAACGGGAAAGCTGGCAAAACAGGCAGACGGTTCTGTAATGCTTCGTATGGGCAACACCATGCTTTTAGCTACTGTTTGTGCCGCCAAGGACGCAGTTCCCGGAACAGATTTCATGCCATTACAGGTAGAGTACAAAGAAAAATTCTCCGCATTCGGACGTTTCCCCGGCGGTTTCACAAAGCGCGAAGGACGCGCTTCTGACTACGAAATCCTCACTTGCCGCCTCGTTGACCGTGCTCTCCGCCCCTTATTCCCTGATAATTTCCATGCAGAGGTATACGTAAACATCATTCTTTTCTCAGCAGACGGCGTAGATATGCCCGACGCTCTGGCCGGACTCGCAGCTTCTGCCGCACTTGCAGTTTCAGATATCCCCTTCAACGGACCTATTTCCGAAGTACGCGTAGCACGCATCAACGGACAATTCGTCATCAACCCTACCTTCGAACAACTAGAACAAGCCGATATGGACTTGATGGTGGGCGCCACTTATGAAAACATCATGATGGTGGAAGGCGAAATGGACGAGGTTTCCGAGCAGGACTTGCTGGAAGCGATGAAGGCCGCACACGAAGCCATTAAGATTCAGTGCAAGGCACAGATGGAACTGGCAGAAGAAGTAGGCTCTACCGTGAAACGCGAATATTGCCACGAAGTGAACGACGAAGAACTCCGTAAGGCCGTTCACGACGCTTGCTACGACAAGGCTTATGCCATTGCCGCTTCCGGAAACAAGAACAAGCACGAACGCATGGATGCTTTCGATGCCATCCGCGAAGAATTCAAGGCACAGTTCTCCGAAGAAGAACTGGAAGAAAAGGCAGCCTCATCGACCGTTACTATCACGATGTGGAAAAAGAGGCGATGCGCCGTTCCATTCTGGACGAAGGCAAGCGCCTTGACGGACGTAAGACGACCGAAATCCGTCCTATCTGGTGTGAGACCAGCTACCTGCCCGGCCCTCACGGTTCCGCTATCTTTACACGTGGCGAAACACAGTCTTTGTCTACTGTGACTTTAGGCACCAAGTTGGACGAGAAGATTATCGACGACGTATTGGAACACGGAAAAGAACGTTTCCTTCTGCACTACAACTTCCCTCCGTTCTCTACGGGCGAAGCCAAGGCACAGCGCGGTGTAGGCCGTCGTGAAATCGGCCACGGCCATCTGGCATGGCGTGCATTGAAGGGTCAGATTCCTGTAAACTATCCGTATGTAGTACGCGTGGTATCCGATATCCTCGAATCAAACGGTTCTTCTTCATGCTACCGTATGTGCCGGAACTCTGGCATTGATGGATGCAGGTGTGAAAATCAAGAAACCGGTATCAGGTATCGCCATGGGATTGATTAAGAATGCAGGCGAAGACAAATATGCCGTATTGTCCGATATCCTCGGTGATGAGGACCACTTGGGCGACATGGACTTCAAGGTGACCGGAACAAAAGACGGTATCACCGCCACTCAGATGGACATCAAAGTGGACGGTCTGTCATACGAAATCCTCGAAAAGGCATTGCTGCAGGCTAAAGAAGGCCGCGAATATATCTTGGGCAAAATCACCGAGTGCATTGCCGAGCCTCGCGAAGACCTGAAACCTCACGCTCCGCGTATCGAGACAATGACCATTCCCAAGGAATTCATCGGTGCTGTCATCGGCCCTGGTGGAAAGATTATCCAAGGTATGCAGGAAGAAACCGGTGCTACCATTACTATTGAAGAAGTGGACAACATCGGTAGAATCGAAATCGCCGGTACCAACAAGAAGAGCATCGATGATGCTATGCGTATCATCAAAGGGATTGTAGCTGTCCCCGAAGTAGGCGAAGTCTACAAAGGCAAGGTACGCTCCATTATGCCTTACGGTGCATTCGTTGAATTCCTGCCGGGTAAGGACGGCTTGCTCCATATCTCCGAAATCGACTGGAAACGTCTGGAAACAGTAGAAGAAGCCGGTATCAAGGAAGGTGATGAAATTGACGTAAAACTTCTCGACATCGACCCGAAGACCGGAAAATTTAAGCTGTCACGCAAAGTATTGCTTCCGAGACCGGAAAGACAAGAAAGACCGGAAAAGAAATAAGAAATCTCTTATTCTTTAAGTATATAAAGCCTGGTGGAACCCCATCAGGCTTTCTTTTGTCAATACTGCCAGAAATGGCTCTGAAAAAACAAGGCATAATGCTTGCATATTCCAAAAAGATTATGTTTTTTTGCTATGTAAAGCCTTATATTCCATAAAGAACCTCAATTAATGTCCGGTTTAAGGAGCCTACATACTATGAATCTTTTCTCACGCTTTTTCCAGGAAAACCAAGAAAAGTTTCTGGCTTTTGCTTATTCTTATCTCAGGGATAAAGCAGAAGCGGAAGACGTTGTGATGGAATCCATGATTGCCTTATGGGAAAACCGAGACCGCTGGGAAGAAAACAGTAACCTGCATGCCCTGCTGCTGACTATCATAAAGAACAAAGCCCTGCACGTACTCGAGCACAAGCAGGTGCGTCTGCGAGCGGAAGAAACCATCAGCAGCCACAACCTGCGCGAACTGGACTTACGCATCTCCACCTTGAAAGCCTGCGAACCGGACCAGATATTCAACACGGAAATACAGCATATCGTAAATAAGACCTTACAGGAAATGCCCGAGCAAAGCCGGAAGATATTCATGTTGAGCCGATACCAGAACCTGGCAAACAAGCAGATTGCCGATAGTCTGGACATATCACTTAAAACCGTAGAGGCACACATCACCAAAGTGCTGCGGATTCTCCGGCTGAGACTGAAAGATTATCTTGTTACCATACTCATAATATTAATATCCTAAAAAATGCTTCTACGGAATAGGGTTACCGCCCACTTTCCGGTTATATATACAAAAGGTAAAAAGAGCACGTTTTAGAAAAGAAATAAATTATTGACAATGAACCAAGAGCTATTATATAAATATTTCAAAGGTATTACTTCCGTTGAAGAAGAAAAGATGATACTCGACTGGATAGACGCCTCGGATGAAAACCGGGACATCTTCCTGAAAGAGCGCATGATATACGACATTCCTTGTTCTCGGACAAGCAGGGAAACAATGAAAAGAAAACGGTGCGCATCATGCCGATGCTCCGCTGGGCGGCCCGTATAGCCGCCGTCACCATTGTCGCCATTGCCGGTTATTTCATCACCTCCGACTTTTATATAACAAGGAGGTGCAGTTGCAAACAGTCACTGTGCCTGCCGGACAACGGGCCCAAATTACCCTCGCCGATGGAACACGCGTATGGCTGAACTCCAAGTCCACCATGAAATATGCCGCCAACTTCGGACGCAACGAACGAAATGTGGAATTGGACGGAGAGGCCTACTTTGAAGTAGCCAAAAACAAGAATATCCCATTCTATGTACATACAGAAACGAACAAGGTAAAAGTTGTAGGAACGAGTTTCAACGTCTGTGCCTACAGTGGGAGCCATGAGTTCGGAACCACATTGGTGGAAGGTATCGTCGATATCTATCCGGCCAACAGCAGCCAGATAATCACCAGGTTGCAGAAAGACGAGGTATTTCTCAATGAAAACGGAAAATGTAGAAAGGCCGTCCTTCCTTCCTATGAATATCTACGCTGGAAAGAGGGACTATACTGTTTTGACGACGCTCCATTCAGCGGTATCCTCGGTAGACTGGAGAAATACTATAATGTAAAGATAACCGTTGCCAGTCCTCAACTGCTGAACTACGGCAGCTTTACCGGCAAGTTCAGAGAGCAGGACGGCATCGAACATATACTGCGGACCATCTCGAAAGACCATCCTTCAAGTTCCGCATCAACGAAGAAAAGGATTCAATTGTTATATATGAGTAAGAAAAAAGATCGAAAGTACCCCCATACTTCCGATCCGAAACAGTCAAAAATCGACCTTAATCAATTTATTAACTTAACACAGTGACAAAGATATGAGAAAAATTTTGTTGATGAGGCTTTTTTATCTAAAAAAATTAGATTTTAAGCAATTATTGCAAACCTATGAAAATCACATTATTCCTTCTCCTGCTTGTTATATTTCAGGTGTACAGCGGGAACTGCTACTCTCAGAATGCCAGGGTCAGCATTCAAAATGCCCGGCTGAGAGTAGGGCAAGTTCTCGAGCAAATTGAATCGCAAACAGAATACTTATTTGTATATAACAAACAGAACGTCGATGTACGCCGTACCGTCGACATCAATGCAAGCAACCAAACTGTTTCCGAAGTACTTGACCAAATGTTCAAAGGGACAGACATCAAGTATGTGATGGAAGGCAAAAACATCGTTTTAACCAAAAACAGCAGGAGTGCTGAGGATAAGACAGACACTCTGCAGGAAATGGCTACTGTAAGAGGAAAGGTGACGGACTCCAAAGGCGAACCGATTATCGGTGCCAACATTCTTGAAAAAGGGACCGCCAATGGTGTTATCACCAATACCGAAGGAGAATTTAGTATGAATATCCCTCCTTATGCCACTATTGTCGTATCCTACATCAGTTATGAACCGCAAACCATTGCCCTGAACGGTAGAAATAATCTCCACATCCGGATGGAAGAAAAGAGCCTCGCCCTGGAGCAAGTAGTGGTAACCGCCATGGGTATCCAGAAGAAAATGTCCTCATTGACCTATTCTACCCAACAAATAAGCAGCAGTGAGCTGACCCGTGCCAAAGAGCCGAACATGATTAATACACTGGCAGGAAAGACGGCCGGAGTACAAATCAATAAAACCGCCAATTTAGGAGGTTCTGCCAAAGTCGTCATTCGCGGTGCACGCTCTGCATTTGCCAGCGGCAACAACCAGCCTTGTACGTAATTGACGGTGTTCCTATGCTGAACAGCTCAACAGAATCCACCTCCACCGTAATCGGCGGTAACTACGATGGATTGAACCGTGATGCCGGTGACGGGATTTCCAACCTGAATCCGGACGACATAGAAAGCATCAACATCCTGAAAGGTTCTTCTGCCGCCGCGCTTTATGGTTCGCAGGCAGCTAATGGCGTCATTCTGATCACCACTAAAAAGGGAAAGGCCGGACTGCAGCGCGTTACATTCTCCTCCAACCTGACCGTAAGTCACGCCATCAGTACCCCCGAATTCCAAAATACATACGGCCGGAACGAAGATGGCGGTACGGCAAGCTGGGGTACAAAAGGCAATGTAACGGACTATGACAACATAGGCGAATTCTTCAGCAATGGCATCACCACTTTCAATTCGCTGGCCATCACTACCGGAAATGAAAAGGTACAAACTTATTTCTCATACGCCAACACCACGGCTAAAGGAATTGTGGACAATAACAAACTACAGAAGAATAACCTGAACCTACACGAAACGGCCAGCCTCTTCAACAACAAGCTGAAACTGGACGGCATTGCAACACTAATGACCCAAACCGTCAAGAACTCCCCTGCTACCGGCGGCTATTATCTGAATCCGCTGGTCAGCTTGTACAGTTTCCCACGTGGCGTAGACATGAGCACTTACAGAGAAAACTTGAAACGTGGAATGCCGACCGCAATATGATGACACAAAACTGGATTGAAAAGAATGGAGATGGTACCGTCAGTGAATGGGGACAGAATCCCTACTGGCTGAAAAACCGCGTGCTCAGTGGCTACAAGCGTTATCGCGCTGTGGCATCGGCCAGAGCCAATCTGCACATTACGGACTACTTCAACCTGCAGGTACGGGGTAATGTGGATTATATCAGTGATAAATTCGACAATAAGATGTATGCCACTACAGCTCCCAACATCGCCGGCAAATACGAGGACAAGGAAAACGGACGTTACATCTGGTCGGACAGCCAGGAAATCCAAGTCTACGGTGACGCAATGGTCTTGTTCAACAAGGAATTTGATGACTTTTCCCTCAATACGGCACTGGGAGCCAGCATCAACATGAGTAAAGTCAATTCACTGACAATAGACTCAAGGCTTGCTTCCCTCTACAAACCGAATGTATTTACCGTCCCCAATGTAGTGATGGACTCCAAAGCAGCCGTAAATCAGAGCATCGACAGCAAACGCACGCTCCAATCAGTATTTGCCACCATGCAGTGGGGCTGGAAAGGACTACTATACTTGGACATTACCGCACGTAACGACTGGTCATCCACATTAGCCCACACAGACAGCAAGAATACCGGATTCTTCTATCCCTCCATAGGAGCTACCTGGATTCTTAACAAAACCTGCTCCCTGCCCAAATGGATAAGTTTTGCAAAAGTGCGCGCTTCATGGGCGGAAGTCGGTAATGACCTCCCGATAGGAATCACCAATCCGGTAGACATCATCATGGTAGGCGGCAGTATCAATGTAAATACCGTAGAACAGCGCGGTGACCTAAAACCGGAAATCAGCAGCTCCATCGAATTCGGTACAGAATGGCGCTTCTTCCATCACCGCTTCGGGATAGACTTCACTTGGTATCAGACCAATACCAAGAACCAGTTGTTGAGAATGGACAATCCTACGGGCTCCACCTATAAATACCGGTATGTCAATGCCGGAAAAATACGTAACCAGGGTTTTGAGCTGACGGTAGACGCCACTCCGCTACTATACAGAAACTTTTCGTGGAAGAGTCTCATCAACATGTCCGCCAACAAGAACAAAGTAGTGACCCTGCATCCTGACTATCCGGAATTTTCCTACTACGAAGAAGGTTTCAACGCAGGCTATCAGATGCGTGTCAAAGAAGGAGGCAGCCTGGGGGATATTTATGGAAATGCTTTCCGCCGTAACGAGGATGGCAGCATCATGGTTGATGAAACCAGCAAAAGGCCTTTGGGAAATACCGGAAACAAGGATTTGCTTGGGAATGCCAATCCTGACTTCACGATGGGATGGAGCAACACACTTACCTACAAGGACCTGGAGCTCTATTTCCTGATAGATTTCCGCTTTGGCGGCGAAGTCATGTCACTGACACAGTCTGAGTTGGATGCCAACGGCGTGACCAAAGTCACCGAAGATGCCCGCGCCCGAGGATATGTAGAATACCAGGGACAGAAGTTCAACGACCCGAGAGCATTCTACAGCGCAGTAGGCGGCAGAAATGCCATCTCCGAATATTATATGTACGACGCAACCTGCATCAGACTCCGTGAAGTATCACTGAGCTATTCTTTCCCGAAAACGATACTGGAAAACAGTAGATTCATAAAGGGAATCGACGTATCATTGGCAGCGCGCAACTTGTGTTTCTTAAAGAAGGAAGCACCGTTCGACCCCGATGCAGTAATGTCCGTAGGCAACAACAATCAAGGAGTAGACGTGTTTGGCATGCTACTACCCGGAATATCGGCTTTAACCTAAGATTAACCTTTTAAAATGAATACCTTATGAAAAACAAGTGCATCATATTCCTTTTCTGCCATAGCATATTGCTGCTTGCAGCTTGCACCGGCGGTTTTGAGAACGACAACGAAATCAAGGGAGGTTTCTCGGACGACAAAAAGGAAATAGATTTCCAGAACCTGACTGCTCCATTCGAACCCATACAGTCGGGTATCTACTTCAATATAGGTTCTGTTGGCTTAAATTGGGTATGGCAGATGACACAATCCCTGAACCATGACATGTTCTCCGGCTACTTCATGGACCCTATTCCTAAATTCATGAAATCCAACGCCTGCTACAACCTGAACTCAGGCTGGACCAATGCCGCATGGCAATGTACTTACGGATATGTCTACACGGAGGTGCAGAAGGCAGAAAAGAACTTTTATGGCAATGACAACTTGAAAGGCTACCTCGGCATTACCGAAATTTTGAAAGTGGAACTGATGCACCGCATTGCCGATACATACGGTCCGCTGGTCTACCATCAACTGGGTGAGACACCCCGGGTTTACGGACTGCAAGAAGCCTATACACGCTTCTTTGCAGACCTGGACGAAGGGCAGCAATTGATAAGGGAATACCTGGACGAGGGCGGTGACAACAACAAATTCAAAGAGTATGATATGCTGACCAACGGCAAGACCTTGAAGGAGTGGTTAAAGTTTGCCAACTCACTACGTTTGCGCCTTGCCATGCGCATCTCCAATGTGGATGCAACACTTGCCAAAGACCAAGCAACCAAAGCACTGAATGACAATCAAGGTGTACTGGAAGGTGCAAGGGAAACCATCGCTGTAATGGGCAAGAACTATATCAATCCTTTGTGTGCCGTTGCCGGTTGGGGTGAAGTCTACATGAATGCCTCGATGGAATCCATTATCAACGGTTATGAGGACCCGCGTGGCAAGAAATGGTATAACACCGCCCTTCTCGAAGGTTATCAAAAACAGTTGTTAGGCATTCCCATCGGGTTACCCATGAAAGACGGTGACGCCAACATTTACAGTTTTTGCTCTTCCCTCAACACAAGTACCATCGGCGAAAAGACCGGAGCCGTATTGATGAGTGCGGCAGAAGTCTGGCTGCTCAGGGCCGAAGCAGCCCTCCGTGGCTATACCAAAGAGAATCCCCGCACATGCTATGAATACGGGGGTAAGTACTTCATTTACACAGTGGGACTGTGCCGGTGCCTCCGAATATCTGGAAAGCGACAAAACCCCTGCCGATTATAAAGATGTAGTCTCAGGCGGCAAGGTAGGCAAGGACATGAAAGCCTTGATTACCATATCCCCCAAATGGAAGAAGATGCAGACATAGAGACGAAACTCGAAAAGATTATTACCCAGAAGTGCTGGCATGCTGGCCCGAAGTTATGAGGCATGGCTGAGCAACGCCGTACCGGATACCCCAAACTTTTCAAGGTCCAAAACAACACCGGAAAAGTGATTGATACGGATATCATGATCCGCCGCCTTCCGTTCTCAACGGACGCCGCCACTGCCGACCCGGCACAATACGCCACCCTCACGGAAAAACTGGTGGCGCAGATAACGGCGCCACCCGCCTTTGGTGGGATACGGGGAAAAACTCTTTCTAGAACAGACTCCACGCAACCGTAAGCCCTGCCATCACAATGGCTACCATGCTCATCAGCTTGATTAGGATATTCAAGCTCGGACCGGATGTGTCCTTGAACGGGTCTCCTACGGTGTCACCCACGACTGTAGCCTTGTGGACTTCACTGCCTTTGCCGCCAAAGTTGCCTTCTTCCACATACTTTTGGCATTATCCCATGCACCACCGGCATTTGCCATGAAGATGGCAAGCACGAAACCACTGCTCAATCCGCCAATCAGCAGGCCGAGCACACCGGGAACACCGAAAATAAGTCCCGTCGCAATCGGAGCAATGATAGCTATCAGTGACGGAATCACCATCTCGCGTTGCGCCCCTTTCGTCGAGATTGCCACACAACGCTCATAATCAGGCTCCGTTTCTCCCGTAAGGATTCCCTTGATTTCGCGGAACTGGCGGCGCACTTCGTCTACCATATGGGCCGCTGCACGCCCTACCGCATTCATCGTCAATCCACAGAAAAGAAATGCCATCATCGAGCCCAGAAACATACCGGAAAGAACTTCGGATTCATCAGCGTCACATCGTAGTGATGCATAAAGTCGAAGAAAGTGGCATCTTGAAGAGCCACGCATCGCCATGAGGAAGCGACAGTTCGGTAGTCCCGAGGCGGGTCAGCCCGATACGGATTTCCTCGACATAAGAGGCCAGCAAAGCCAATCCCGTCAAAGCGGCGGAACCGATGGCAAAGCCTTTGCCCGTAGCGGCTGTAGTATTGCCCAAGGAGTCAAGCGCATCGGTACGCTTACGCACCTCTTCACCCAGACCGGACATTTCCGCATTGCCACCCGCGTTGTCAGCTATCGGTCCGTAAGCATCTGTAGCAAGCGTGATGCCCAATGTAGAAAGCATACCTACTGCGGCAATGCCAATACCATAGAGCCCCAGACCCACATTAGAGAAGTCGAAGCCCGAAGCAAAGAGATAAGAAGCAATGATACCTATCACCACGGCAATCACCGGAATAGCCGTAGAAAGCATTCCCAAGCCTATACCGGAAATTATGACTGTCGCCGGACCGGTCTTTCCGCTTTCACTCAGCTTTTGGGTAGGACGGTAGGATTGGGAAGTATAGTACTCCGTAGACCGCCCGATGATGATACCTACTATCAAACCCACTATCACGGAGCAGGAAATCCACAGCCAGTTGTCCAACTTCAGCAACCACAGGATAAAGAAAGTGGCGACAACTATCAAAATAGAGCTGAGATTAGTACCGAAAGCCAGTGAGTTCAGCAAGTCCTTCATCTTCGCATTCTCTTTGGTACGCACGGAGAAGATACCGATAATGGAAAGCAATATTCCGACGGCTGCAATCAGCATCGGAGCGATTACGGCCTTGAACTGCATCAGCGTATCACCCGAGTGGATAAAAGCCGCAGCACCGAGGCAGCCGTAGCAAGGATAGAACCGCAATAACTTCGTACAAATCAGCCCCATACCTGCACGTCGCCTACATTGTCGCCTACATTATCCGCAATCGTGGCAGGATTACGCGGGTCGTCTTCGGGAATACCGGCTTCCACCTTTCCCACAAGGTCGGCACCTACATCGGCAGCTTTTGTATAGATACCGCCACCTACGCGTGCAAACAATGCCTGCGTGGAAGCGCCCATACCGAAAGTCAGCATGGTAGTGGTAATGATGCAGAGTTTATGGGTGGGAGTCATTACATCTTCCGGAATTACAGCATTCAGCAACAGATACCAGAAAGATATATCAAGCAAGCCAAGGCCAACCACTACCAGTCCCATCACCGCACCGCTACGGAAAGCCACGCGTAGTCCGGCATTCAGCGATGTGCGTGCCGCATTGGCAGTGCGAGCCGATGCGTAGGTGGCCGTCTTCATACCCAAAAAGCCGGAAAGTCCGGAAAAGAATCCTCCGGTAAGGAAAGCAATCGGCACCCAGGAGTTCTGCACTCCGAAACCGTATGCCATAATGGAGAAAAGGATAACCAGCCCCAGAAATACCCAGCCCACAATCTTGTATTGTTGGCGAAGGTAAGACATAGCACCTTTGCGCACAGCAGCGGCAATCTTAATCATCTGAGGCGTACCCTCACTCTCTTTCATCATCTGACGATGGAAATACCAGGCAAACAAAGTGCATAATAGAAGCGGCTGGAACCAGCAGAATAGGATTTGGTCCATAGCATTTATTCGTATTAAAAGGTTGAACGAAAGCCTAAAAATATTGATTTGAAACGAAATAAGCAAATGAAAAAGAAAAGAAATCCAAGCAAGCATGTATTTATACTGGCGAATAAAACAACAAGCAGTACCCTTTTTTACCTATTTTTTGTATTTAATGAGAAGAACAGAGCACATATAGATATATATTACAACTTTTATAGTACCTTTGCAACAAGTAAACAAGCTAAAAACAAAGGCATTATGAAACCAATCTATTCTAACCTGACATGCAAGATGCTGGCTTTGACATTATGCAGCATTATGCTGGCATTCCTATCCATAGGATGCGAACATGACGTCTACAATCCCGATAATGGAAAAGACGATGAGAAGACTCCCAACTCTTTTGATTTTTCTACGACATCTTCCATCCAAGTAAACGTAAAGTATGATGTCCCCGAAGGCTATAAAGTACTTTTTGAAATCTATCTTGAAGACCCGTTCACGATTGACAAAGATGGCCAGATTATAAAACGCACAGACCTGGAACCGGTCATCAGACGCATGACAGACGGTAACGGTGCATATAGCGGCAAGGAAATCATCAATTCGGACCATGGGGACGAAGCATATATCTATACTTCTTATATAGGGTCCCCACCCTCTTCAAAACAGTTATTGCAGGAGATGCCATTACTGCCGACATCAAATGGGATTCCACCGATGATAATCCGCAAACACGGGCGGAGGGATGGCAGGCACCCAAAGGATACCATGTATTAGGAACATGGAGCTCCAAAGGATATCCTCATTATTTAGACACAGACAACAAAATCACAATTCCCGGTGATGTATTGACAATCATCAATACGACCTTGAAGGAAGGAGCACATGCCCTAAGCAATACCGACAAGCCATAGATTTTGAAATCAATGATCCGGAAGGGCGCAATGCGGAAGTATCCATCCGGATAATTGGAGGAACCAGCGGTGCAGCGAGCGCCTTTGGCTATTATTGCTATAGGGCAGACGCATCTTTAAGTGAAATTAAAAAAGCCCCCAAATGCATTGTTTTTCCAAACACTCTGATGGATAATTATTATAATAAAAAGGCTTCCGGACTACAAGGCGGTGAAAGTGTAAAGCTTCATTACATAGACCCCGACGGAGTGGACCAAGGCACCGTATTTCCCAATGGAGTAAAAATCGGATGGTTCCTATTGAATGACAGCTTCTATGGCGGAAACAATAAGCCTTTCTACTCTACTACAAAGCTGAATGGGGACGGCCGTACACATACAGCCGCATTCCGCATCGATGATTTTGTCGTATTGTCCTTTGAAGATTGGACAGACCAAGACTATAATGATATACAATTCAACGTATGGTCCAACCCCATCGAAGCCATCATCAATCCGGATATTCCTGATATCAAACCTGACGGTGGCAACGAGGATAAGAAATACAGTCTGGAATACAAAGGAATCATCGCTTTCGAAGATAATTGGCCCAGAAAGGGTGACTATGACTTGAATGATGTTATTGTAAAATACCAGTCCGTATTGAACTTCAATGATGCCAATCAGGCCCTTTCTACAGAAGACACCTATGAGTTGCTTTGGTCCGGTGCCACTTTCAAAAATGGTTTCGCTTACCAACTGAATACAGAACGCAGCAATATGTCAACTGAAATATTGGAAGCCCCCACAAGTTTCAACGGACAAGGACTGGATACAGACCTTTCCAAAGCTACCGTCAATGTATTTCTAAGTGCGCTCGATGTAACAGAGAGAAATACAAAAACCGCTACATATAAGATAAAGAACACCTTCAAGACTCCACTATCACACGAAACGCTTGGAATTCCCCCTTATAATCCATTCATCATGGTACATGACGAAATTGAAAGAATCACGCATCGAAGTGCATTTGGTCAACTATCCTCCTACTGAAAAGGCAGACATGCTCTATTCCATACCGAAGAGGATTTGTCCTCTGTACCGACAAGCTATTATGTAGCCAATGGCAACTATCCTTTTGCCATTCATCTAAGTGGAGCCACAAACTTCAATACTCCTGAAACCCAGCCGATAGACAAGAGCTTTGAACATTTTATGGATTGGGTCAATTCCAATGGAACAGATTATAAGGATTGGTACAAATAACCGATAAAAGATACTCCTTATAAAGAAAATGGCAACCATTCACAGGGTTGCCATTTCTTATATCTTCCTATGTTGTAATATAGTAGAGCGAACTTATTCCACCGTTACAGCCGTACCGCATGCCGTAACCATCAACATGCTGCCACTGCCTCCTACCGTTTCATAGTCCAAGTCTACACCAATCACGGCATTGGCACCCATAGCACGGGCATGTTCTTGCATCTCGCGCAAGGCTATATCTTTAGCTTCGCGCAGCACTTCTTCATAAGAGCCACTTCGCCCACCCACCACGTCGCGGATGCTGGCAAAGAAATCGCGGAATACATTGGCACCGATAATCGTTTCACCGGAAACGATGCCATAATAGCGGGTGATACGTCCACCCTCAATAGTCGGGGTTGTTGTTACTAACATAATTCATTTTTTTAGTTGTTGACATATTAGACGCAAGGAATGAAAGAAAGGTTGCAAAGCTTTGCTTTGGTCAGAACATCCGGCTGACACGAACTATACCTGCCACCAGCACATCTATCTCCTCCCGGGTATTGTAAAGCCCGAAAGATGCACGCACTGTTCCTTCGATGCCAAGACGCTGCATCAATGGTTGGGCACAGTGATGTCCCGTGCGTACGGCAATGCCAAGACGGTCGAGCAATGTACCCATATCAAAATGATGGATATCACCTACCAGAAACGATATGACACTACCCTTGTCTTCTGCCTCGCCGAAGATACGCATACCGGGAATCTCTTTCAGCCGTTGCATGGCATACTGGGTCAATTCGTGTTCATAGGCGGCAATCTTGTCCATCCCAACCAGCGAAACGTAGTCCAAAGCTTTGGCAAGTCCGGTAGTACCGATATAATCCGGCGTACCGGCTTCAAACTTGAAGGGCAATTCATTGAAGGTAGTCTTTTCAAAAGATACATGCTGAATCATCTCTCCACCGCCCTGATAGGGAGGTATCCTATCCAGCCACCCCTCTTTACCATAAAGCACCCCTACCCCCGTAGGACCATACACCTTGTGCGCGGAGAAAACGAAGAAATCGGCATCCAGATCCTGCACATCTACCGGCATGTGGGGAATGGACTGGGCACCGTCCACAAGCACCGGAACACCCTGCTCATGGGCAAAAGCAATCATCTCCTTGACGGGATTGACCGTACCCAGCACATTGGAAACATGCGCCACACTGACAATCCTGGTACGTTCGGAGAACAACTGCCTATATTCGTCCAATAAGAGTTCGCCCTTGTCATTCATCGGAATCACCTTGATGGTAATTCCACGCTTGGCGGCAAGCAGCTGCCAGGGAACAATGTTGCTATGGTGTTCCATCACAGAAAGAATCACCTCATCCCCCTCCTGCATAAATTCCTCACCAAAGCTGGAGACAAGCAGGTTGATACTCTCCGTCGTACCACGGGTGAAGACAATCTCATTCGTGCTGCGAGCATTGATGAAACGTCTCACCGTCTCACGCGAGCCTCGTGCAGCTCTGTAGCCTGCTGCGACAGGAAGTGCACTCCGCGATGCACATTGGCATTCACCGAATAATATTCGTCCGTAATGGCATTTACTACCTGGCGAGGTTTCTGCGTAGTCGCGCCGTTGTCCAGATAGACCAACGGCTTGCCATATACCTCACGGGAAAGGATAGGGAAATCAGCTCGAAGCCTCTCCCCCAGCCCCTCTCCCATAGGGAGGGGAGCCAAGATACTACTCTTATTTATATCGTTGTTCATAATGAATCGAAATTATAAGCTATCACTTGCAGATGGCGCACCCCTGGCATTTGTTCAGTTCCCCCCGGAAACGCTTCTCTACCAGCAGATGCAGACGGTCTTTCAAAGCATCCAAACGGATGGTGTCGATAACTTCGTTGACAAAAGCGAACATCAGCAGCAGGCGCGCCTCGCGCACCGGGATACCACGCTGCCGCATATAGAAGAGAGCGCTTTCATCGAGCTGCCCCACCGTAGCGCCGTGACTGCACTTCACGTCATCTGCATAAATCTCCAGCTGAGGCTGGGTGTACATATGTGCATCTCGGGTGGCACAAAGATTGCGGTTGGTCTGTTGCGAACTGGTGTGCTGTGCGTCAGGGCGCACTAAAACCAGACCGGCAAAGGCACCTACAGCCTGCTCGTCAAGGACATACTTATAAAGCTCATTGCTGGTACAGTTGGGCACAGCATGGTCGATAGTCGTATGATTGTCCACATGTTGGTTCTTGTCTGCAATGGCCATACCGCACAGATTCAGTTCCGCATGTTCACCGGCGAGCGTCACACGGGTTGTATTCCGCGTAGTTCCGTTGTGCAGGGTCATACCATTCAGCAGTACATTGCTATTGGCTTCCTGCTTTACATACATATTGCTGATACGCACCGTACTGGTGTGGGTCTCCTCCAGTTCATAAAAATCGAAAACAGCATTTTCACCGGCAAAAATTTCTATTACCTGCGTTGCCAGGAAGTTCACACTGTCCATTGCATGGTCACATACTAGCAAGCGGGCTTGCGCCCCCTCCTCCAGGATAACCAGCACACGACGATTTATCATAAAATTGACGTCACCACGCAGGATATTCACCAACTGAATAGGTTTCTCTACCACCACATTCTTAGGAACATAAAACAGAACGCCGTCTTGTACAAAAGCAGTGTTGAACGCCGTCACACCATCCTCTGCCGTATCAGCCAGCTTACCGTAGTATTTCCTCACCAATTCAGGATTCTGTTCGGCCACTTCCTTCAGGCTACCGAAGATAACCCCCTCAGGCAGATGGGATTTGGGCAAAGCTCTGCCATAGAAAGCATCGTTCACCACAAAATAAAGAGCAGTGCTCATATTGGGAACATCGCACTTGAACACTTCATAAGGATTCACCGGGATTTCCAACCGGTTCAAGTTCAAGCCATAATCCGGCTCAAAGAACTTACTGATATCCGTATATTTATATTTCTCCTCCTTACGGGTAGGAAAGCCCAAGCGCTCAAAGTCGGCAAAAGCAGCTGCACGCGGCGCATTCAGCACCTCGGCACTATGCCGGCATATCATCGCCTCCGTTTGGGAGAAAAGGTCTATATATTGTTGCTCTACACTCATGTTTTCAGATTATGAGTTTATAATTCACTTGCTTCTTTCTTTATCCAATCGAAGCCACGTGTCTCAATCTCCTTCGCCAATTCCGGTCCACCGGTCTTTACGATACGTCCGCCCAGCAATACATGTACCGTATCGGGTTTGATATAGTCCAACAAGCGCTGGTAGTGGGTAATGACCATAGCACTGGTTTCCGCAGTCTTGAGTTTATTGAAACCATCGGCCACAATGCGCAGAGCATCTACATCCAGACCGGAGTCCGTTTCGTCCAGAATGGCGAAAGTCGGTTCCAGCATAGCCATCTGGAATATCTCGTTGCGCTTCTTTTCACCGCCACTGAAACCTTCGTTCACGCTACGGTTGGCCAGCTTATTGTCCAGTTCCACAATGGCACGCTTCTCGCGCATCAGCTTCAGGAACTCACTGGCCGACAAAGCCGGCAGATGGCGTACTTGCGTTGCTCATTCACGGCCGCACGCATGAAGTTTACCATCGAAACACCCGGAATCTCTACCGGAGTCTGGAAAGAAAGGAAAATTCCTTCATGCGCACGGTCTTCAGGCTCATGGCAAGCAAGTCCTTGCCATTAAAGGTGATGGAGCCGCGTGTCACTTCGTAAGCCGGATGGCCTACCAACACATTACTCAACGTACTTTTACCGGCACCGTTCTGTCCCATCAGTGCATGTACTTCTCCATCACGTATGGTCAAGTTGATGCCTTTCAATATTTCTTTGCCATTGATGCTGGCATGTAGGTCTTTTATCTCTAACATCTTTATATTTACTATTTGACTATTTACAATTTACAATTTAATCACCCCACGCTTCCTTCCAGCGAAATGGCAAGCAATTTCTGCGCTTCTACGGCAAACTCCATCGGCAACTTGTTCAGCACTTCCTTGGCATAACCATTCACAATCAGCCCCACGGCATCTTCCGTAGAGATACCGCGTTGGTTGCAGTAGAATATCTGGTCCTCACTAATCTTACTGGTGGTGGCTTCATGCTCCACGATGGCCGTTTCGTTTCGGATGTCCATGTAAGGGAAAGTGTGCGCACCGCATTTGTCGCCAAGCAGCAAGGAGTCGCACTGGCTGTAATTACGGGCATTATCCGCTTTCTGTGCCACGCGTACCAGACCACGTAAGAGTTCTCACTCTTACCGGCAGAGATACCTTTGCTCACAATAGTGCTACGGGTATTCTTGCCCAGATGAATCATCTTTGTTCCCGTGTCTGCCTGCTGATGGTTATTGGTTACTGCCACACTATAGAACTCCGCTGTCGAATTGTCGCCGGAAAGGATGCAAGACGGATACTTCCAGGTAATGGCTGAGCCTGTTTCCACTTGTGTCCAAGACAGTTTACTGTCCACCCCTTTACAATGGCCACGCTTCGTCACAAAGTTATAGACACCACCCCGGCCCTCGGCATCACCGGGATACCAGTTCTGCACGGTGCTGTATTTCACTTCTGCACGGTCGTGCACCACAATTTCCACAATGGCCGCGTGCAACTGGTTCTCGTCACGCATCGGAGCCGTACACCCTTCCAGATAGGAAACGTACGAATCATCATCCGCCACAATCAAGGTTCTTTCGAACTGCCCCGTATTGCGGGCATTGATGCGGAAATAGGTGGACAACTCCATCGGACAACGTACCCCCTTCGGGATATAGACAAAAGAGCCGTCGGAGAACACCGCCGAGTTCAGTGCCGCAAAGAAGTTGTCGCGATAAGGCACCACCGAACCGAGATATTTCTGTACTAAATCGGGATGCTCGCGTACAGCCTCACTGAATGAGCAGAAGATGATTCCTTTCTCCATCAGCGTCTCCTTGAAGGTAGTCTTTACAGACACCGAGTCCATAACGGCATCCACAGCCATACCGCTCAATGCCATCTGCTCTTCCAGCGGAATGCCCAGTTTATTGAAAGTCTTTATCAACTCAGGGTCCACCTCATCCATGCTCTTCGGGCCCTCCTTCTTCTTCGTAGGGTCAGCATAGTAGGATATGGCCTGATAATCTATTTCGGGAATGCGGAGATGTGCCCATGTAGGCATCTCCAACGTCAGCCAGTGGCGATATGCCTTCAGGCGGAACTCCAGCAACCATTCCGGTTCTCCCTTCTTCTCAGAGATAAGCCGCACAACATCTTCATTCAGCCGCGCTCAATGATGTCTGTATGCACGTCGGTCGTGAAACCATACTTATACTTTTCCTGAGTGAGTTCCTTTACATATTTATTGGGTTCTTCTTGTTGCATCACTTCTATAATTACAAATTATGAATTACAAAATCACGGCTCACGGTATCAGTCAAGTCTCCGTTTACAATCTGCTCCGTAACCGCCTTTGCCGCGGGAAAGAATATCCCGGCAAACTCTTCCATAGGATAATATAACACTGATTCTTTCTTTTTTGTTTTGCCAATCAGCGTATTGTCTCCGTCTATAAATTCGATGACACCAATCAGCAGGCTCGTCAACAGGAGGTACTTCAAAGCCCCCAGACCGGCTCCCAACCAATGATTGAGCCAGCCCAGCGAGACGGCCTCCATTGCCCGGGTCAGCAGAGAAGCCACCAGGGAGAAGAGCAAGGGAACAGCCAGCCAGATGAGGACAAATGCCAGTACTTGCGCCACTGTCATAGAGTCTGTCAATGTGGGGCACAGCTTCGCTGCCAACGAGGCATACAAAGCCTTTGCTGCCAGCAGACCGACAATCAGCCCCAGCAGAGAGGCCAATTGCTTCACAAAACCTTTCATGAAGCCAATGATTGCGCCCAAGCCAAAAGCTACCAATATGATGATATCTATAATTGCCATAGATTAATGTGATAATGTGGTAATGTGCCAATATGCTAATGAGCAAATGGCTGATATGCAAAATGTGCCAATTGCCCTGCGGCATTTTCTTTACGCGCAGCCAATTGGCACATTAGCATATTTGCACATTATTCAATTATAATGTTTGCTTCACTTCTATTTCTTCGTAAGATTCGATAATATCGCCCACCTTGATGTCGTTGCAATTTGTCAGGCTGATACCGCACTCGAAGTTGGTACCTACCTCCTTCACGTCGTCCTTGAAGCGCTTCAGGGCATTGATGGCACCCGTAAAGATTACGATACCGTCGCGTATCAAGCGGGCCTTGTCGCTGCGTTTCACCTTTCCGGTCTTGACCATGGCACCTGCCACCAGTCCCACCTTCGTGATGTTGAACACCTCGCGCACCTCGATGGTTGCTGTAACCTGCTCCTTCAATGTTGGTGCCAGCATACCTTCCATGCAGCCTTCACCTCTTCGATGGCATCGTAGATGACGGAGTACTTGCGGATATCCACGCCCTCCTGCTCTGCCATCTTGGCGGCAGCACCCGAAGGACGTACCTGGAAACCGACGATAATCGCATCCGAAGCGGCAGCCAGCGAGACATCCGATTCGGAAATCTGACCGACACCCTTGTGGATTACGTTTACCTGCACCTGCTCCGTAGACAGCTTGATTAAAGAGTCGCTCAACGCTTCCACAGAACCGTCCACGTCACCCTTCACAATCACGTTCAGCTCATGGAAGTCACCCAGCGCCAGACGGCGGCCCACTTCGTCGAGCGTCAGCATCTTCTGCGTACGCAAACCTTGTTCACGCTGCAACTGTTCGCGTTTGTTGGCAATCTCGCGTGCTTCCTGCTCCGTTTCGATTACGTGGAACGTGTCGCCAGCAGCAGGTGCACCGTTCAAGCCCAATATCAGGCAGGTGTAGAAGGACCAGCCTCCTGCATGCGTTGGTTACGCTCATTGAACATAGCCTTCACCTTACCGTAGCTGGTACCCGCCAGCACGATGTCGCCCATTTTCAAGGTACCGTTGGAAACGAGTACCGTAGCCACATAGCCACGACCCTTATCCAATGAGGACTCGATAATGGAACCGGTAGCACGGCGGTTCGGGTTTGCTTTCAACTCCAGCATTTCTGCTTCGAGCAGCACTTCTCCATCAACTCGGGTACACCGATACCCTTTTGCAGA
>ENA-OQCS01000110-OQCS01000110.1-human-gut-metagenome-genome-assembly--contig:-NODE-110-length-38802-cov-5.122870_pt1 | contig 38802 bp, 32 predicted proteins | sample MGYA00242757_ERZ504575 | MGnify/ENA primary metagenome ERZ504575 (study PRJEB26092, sample SAMD00036297) | human gut metagenome | host: Homo sapiens | study: EMG produced TPA metagenomics assembly of... | reverse complement strand
CTGCTGTCCGAGTTCACGCCCGAACTGACCCAGTACTCAATTGATGAAGCGTTCCTGGATCTCTCCGGCTTCGGAGAAGGGGAGAAGTTGGTTTCCTACGGTCACAGGATTGTGAAGACCATCGGAAAGGGTACCGGCATCCCGGTTACGATGGGTATTGCTCCGACAAAGACTCTGGCGAAGGTGGCAAGCCGTTACGGAAAGAAGTACAAGGGATATCAGGTGTATGCATGATTGATTCTGAGGAAAAGCGCATCAAGGCGCTGCAGGGCTTCGAAATTGGCGATGTCTGGGGTATCGGCCATCGAAGCTTGGATAAGCTGCACTATTACGGTTTAAATACCGCCTGGGATTTCACTCAGAAAAGCGAGAGTTTTGTGCGAAAATAACTTACAATTACCGGTGTACGTACTTGGAAGGAGCTTCGTGGTGAATCCTGCATCGATGTCGAGGAACTGCCACAGAAGAAGAGTATCTGTACCAGCCGAAGTTTCCCTGACTCCGGTCTGTCCGAACTCTCCAGCTTAGAGGAAGCTGTCGCCAACTTTTCTTCCGAATGTGTCCGTAAGCTCCGTATGCAGCACAGCTGCTGCACAGAGATAACAGTATTCGCCTATACCAGCCGTTTCCGTATGGATCTTCCGCAGTACTGCATCAACCGCACCATCCACCTGCAGGTACCGACCAACGACCTTCAGGAACTTGTAAGCACTGCAGTTCGGGCACTCCGCATGGATTTCCGCAAAGAGGGCGGTTATCAGTACAAAAAAGCCGGTGTCATTGTCTGGAACATAGTTCCTGATTCTGCCATCCAAACCAACCTTTTTGACACCATTGACCGTGACAAGCAATCACGCCTGGCCGCCGCCATAGATGCTATCAACCGAAAGAATGGCCACAACACCATAAAGGTAGCTGTCCAGGGCACTACAGATAAGTCATGGCACCTCAAATGCGAACACATCAGCAAGCAGTACACCACCAACCTCGATGATGTCATTCTCGTGAAGTAAAATATGGTGCTGAATGTAGCTTATTTATTTCATAATTACAGCTATAAGTCAATTTTAATATCTACATTTGTATAGTTTGTATAAAAACAATGATATCCTTGTTGAATTTTTATTTCGTAACGAAATCAAGTTCTTCAGGAGTATAAGGAAAAAGCACATCGGGAACTTAGCCGGGTACGTGATGAACAGAAAACATTCGGGAAAATAAAAGTAAATACAGAATTATGAATCAGTTACACATAACATTAGAAGAGAATTCACCTGCTATTAAATGGGCTAATACACAAGCTGACAGAATAGGGGCAAGAGGACATGTCGGTACTCACTTGGATTGTTATACAACAGTACCAGAGAAGCCTGAATACAATATCACAGCAATGGTTCTTGATTGTCAGAATGAAATGCCCAAAGAGGAAGATATTAAAAGTCTTACCACCCTTGAAAATATGGCTTTACTGTTACATACAGCCAATTTGGAGAGAAACGAATACGGAACGGATATGTATTTCTCCACAGAAACCTTTCTGAGTGAGGAAGTCCTTCATACTATTTTGGAGAAGAAACCGCTTTTTATTATCATCGATTCTCATGGTATAGCGGAGAAAGGAAAGAGACATATAGAATTTGACAAGATTTGTGAAGCTAATGGCTGCCATGTAATAGAAAATGTTGATTTATCATGCATTGGCAATCAAAAGGAAGTTCAGTTGAAAATATTAATCAATATCAATCACCAATCAACGGGCAAACCCTGTGAATTGTATTGTGTGTAGTCCTTTCCCCTGCTTATAACTTTATAAAAGCCTTTGGGGAGCCTAATACCCCTGTATCAAAAATACAGGGGGCAAGGTATCCCTAACGCAAGCATGTATATGTAAAATCACATACCCATTCCAAAACCCCGGCTTCTTTTCCTGGGCTGGTCGAGTTCTTCTTCCAGCTGCTTCTTTCTCTGCGGTGCCTGGTTGATATCTGGAACCTGGAATATTATACTATTTCCCTATTGTTGGTTCTCTTCACGGGCTATTATTTCTTTTTGTCCAATAATGTTTGGGGTAATATATATTTTATTTGCTTTTATCAGATATTCTTCGTAATTTTATAAATTCAGGCAGAGGTTCTGGTAATAGCCTATTACGGAAGACGTGCATGCTATGGGCGGTTAGGGTAACTTAACCGCTTTTTCTTTTCAAATTTTCTTTGTTAATAGAAAATTTCTGTATCTTTGCTTTGTCATAAGACATAAATAACTTCTTACACTGTCATTCTCATTCATTTCTTCAATTCTTGACAGTAGTAAATCAAAGCACATTATAATTTAAGTTTATAGCTGCATCTGCAGCCTATCTATCGCACCCTCTCCAGGCTGTGATAGATGTTTCCTCATTTATTCACTTTTCATTAATCATTTAATCAATTTCATTATGGAACAGGTATTAATTGGCCAGAATGCCGGCATTATCTGGCATCTGCTCGAAGGTAAAAATGGTGTAGAAGTATCTCTTTTTAAGAGGGAGTCCAAGCTCTCAGAATCTGAGTTCTGGGCTGCTATCGGATGGTTGTCTAAGGAAGACAAACTTTCCTTCTCTACAGAAAAGTAGGTAAGAAGACAGTGAAGACATACTCTCTGAAAGACTGATTCATTGTGCGCTCATGCTGTAGGCTTGCTTGATTCCTGATGGAATAGGCAAGTCTTTTTTTTTTACAATAAATTTTATAACACAATACGTTCAAATTATTTAATTTTGATTTTGTGACATAATCAAAATTTACTATTTTTGTCCCAAACCACACAAATTAGCTTATATGGAAAATAAATTTGAACTAGTTGAAAAATATAATATTGATGTGGATGTCTTTATTGAAGAAAACGGTGTAACTCCTGTTGGAAAACTCCCTGACAACCATCTTACCAAAGAGTTTTTTCGCCTATATTTTACTGGACAGATTACAAAGGTCTGGAAGAGATGGCTTTCTGAATGTTGGATGCAAACTCCTTAATCTACAGACCTATATTAGACGGGAACCGCTATATTACAGAACAAGAATTATCAAAAGCTCTCAAAATAACAAAAAGAACACTCATTGAATATAGAATGAATGGTAAATTGCCCTATTACAGAATAGGAGGAAAGATTCTGTATAAGGAACAGGATATTATAGAAATATTGGAAAGAAACAAAGTATTGGCATTTGAATAATATCTCTTAAAACATTAATAATCAAAAGATAAACTTTATAAAATAGCTTGTAGCTACCCCTAAATAATTATATAAATATTTGGAGGAATAGAACCGAACACTTACCTTTGTAAAGTCAAAGGATGATTAACGAGAATCTATCGAAAATTGGTGAATTTGGCATATGGCTGATTCAGTGGTTCGGGGATTTTTCCAAAGATATTAAAGTGCTGTAATTTAGGACTTTGAATAGTATTATTCGATTCCTTGAGGTAAACAGTACGCTGAACTCTACATCAAAAGGACAAGAGGATTTTGTAGATTTGAAAACTATATCAACTACTTCATATTTTTTAATTTCAATATACTTTGAACTCTTTACTCTATTTAAGGAGGCAAAAGCATGTATTGATATAGTAACAGAGATTATCAGGATAAAGTAAAATTTCAGTTTCATAGACCTGTGTTCTTCATAAAAAAATCCCGTATAGGTCCTATAGAACCATATACGGAATATATAACCCCCAAAAAATCATCAATTCATATTTTGTAAATATCTATTGTCGACTATTCTTTCAAGCTCTTTTTTAAGTTTAGCAGCCACCTCAGGATTCTTGTCAATCACATTCACTGATTCACTCCTGTCGCCATTCAACTTAAATAACTGATCCTTTGGACTATTCCCCAACTCTGTATTAGTCTGTACATTCAAAGCAGGAGCATTATTTCTAGGAATAAACTTCCATTCGCCATCTGTTATGCCAAGGAAGTTCTGAATATTCTGTGTTACAAAATATTCTTTACCCTTTTCCGATTTACCCAACCATGCATCAAGAAGATTCTCACTGTCAGGCGCTGCACCATCAGGTAAAGTTACACCAGTCATTGCAGCAAATGAAGCAAACCAGTCCAATTGAGACATAAGCAAATCGTTAACACCTGGTTTAACGTGATTTTTCCATCTCAAGATACATGGAACACGTGTGCCAGCCTCATAGTTACTGTACTTGCCACCTCTCAAGTCGCCTGCAGGCTTATGGTCGCCAAGTAATTCCACAGCCTGATCCTTATAACCATCATCTATCACCGGACCGTTATCACTTGAAAGGACGACAATTGTATTTTCGTCAATACCTAATCTTTCCAGAGTCTTCATAACTTCGCCTACACCCCAGTCAAAAGACAACAAAGCATCACCGCGGAGACCGTGTCCGCTTTTTCCGACAAATCTTTCATGCGGATCACGAGGTACATGAATATCATTTGTAGCCAGATACAGGAACCAAGGTCTATCCGAAGCCGACTTTTCTTCAATAAATCTTACGGCATTGGCAATGATACTGTCCTGAATATCCTGATCTCTCCATAATGCAGATTTACCTCCTCTCATATATCCAATACGTGAAATACCGTTTACGATACTCATATCATGTCCGTGAGAAGGATGAAGTCTTAGCAACTCTGGATTGTCTTTTCCGGTAGGCTCGCCAGGGAAATTCTTGGTATAACTAACCTCTACGGGATCATCTGGTGATAATCCTAAAGCTCTTCCGTTTTCAATCCAAATACAAGGAACACGGTCAGCTGTCGCAGCCATTATATGCGAGAATTCAAACCCGATATCGCTTGGATTTGGAGAAACCAATCCATTCCAGTCCTGCTGACCAGCCTTATCACCAAGACCAAGATGCCACTTACCGATGACACCTGTCGAATATCCTGCATCAACAAACATATCAGCCATAGTATATATGTTTGGCTTGATAATCATAGCTGCATCACCTGCCGCTATCCCGGTACCTTTCTTTCTCCACGGATACTCACCAGTGAGCATTCCATATCTTGATGGTGTACTTGTAGATGCACCACAGTGGGCATTTGTAAACATTATACCCTCAGATGCCAGTTTCTCCACATTTGGAGTAATAATCGATTTTCCGCCATAACAGCTCAAATCACCGTAACCGATATCGTCGGCATAAATAAACAATACATTAGGTTTCTTATTCACTTCTGCAGCGTCTTTTTTCCCTCCGCATGAAGACAGCACTGCTGCGGCAATTGCCGGATAAAAAAATAAATCAGTTCTCATATGTTTTTTCTATATAGGTTTATAAATTCGTTTCATCATCATTAACTGTAACCTCCAAAAATATAACTCTTCTGTTTTCTGTAACAGTTCTATCTCCAACGTAATACATTTACCTTTAAGTCTTCATACATGCAAACTGCGAAATATGCCCGATGCCATAAGGTATCAGCTTACGGCACTTTTCTAAGCTTAACTTACCATTCTCAACAATTAATATAGGTCTTATACCATGAATTTGCGCAGTAGGTTCATCAGGAGATAATAAATTATAGACAGAATCAACAATGGTACGAATGCTATCATCTACAAAACAAGTCCTATTTTCGAAAGGAATATTAATATCTTCATCTTCAGACGATTTCTCCGAACACGAAAAATAATTGGTAGAAAAATAAAAGTTTATTCATAATTAGTTTTAAGTTTTTATATGAACACAAAAATATAATTAACCTACCAGACTAGTCGTAGATATTTCTTTCGAAATTAGGGGGTATTTTTATTTTATTCTATCCCTTTTTAAGATAATCTCCTTCTGCTTTTTAGTCAATCCCCTTCGATATAACTCTTCCAAAGAAAAAGGAACATCATTCTTTTTCATTTCCGGATCATTGAAATCAATACTCAAATCACAGTCGAACCGCAATAAAATACTTCTTCTGTTTCGACCCCACAAATTATAATGGGAAATACCCCATGTTATGCCATTAGCAAACGGTACATCCGTAAAGGCATCCGGGTCATAAAGTCCTGAAGCAATTGGCATCATGGCACAAATACTTGCAACCTTGAAATTCTTGCCATCCTCTGAATATTGAATAGTATTATTTTCATGCCCGTCTTTAGCCATAATCGAGGCTATCCCCTGCTTGAAACGGAAAAACTGAGTCTCATGTCCGGAACTGATAATCGGGTTCAATTCATATTTTTTGAATGGTCCCATAGGATTATCAGCTATGGCAAGACCCTGAGAGCGGATTAAACCGCCATTATCCTTTCCGTTATAATCCGATTTATAATATAGATATATTTTCCCTTTATAAACCAATGGTTGAGGGTCATGAATAGAAAATTGATCCCAATCACCGGGTTCACCGTTTGGAATAATGATTTCATTTACGGGAGTCCATGGTCCGTCAGGCGAATCGGCATACGACATTGCAACTGGGCAGTCATCACGACCGGTACTTCCGCTCATTACAGAAAAGGCCTGATAATATAAATAATACTTGCCTTTCCAGACCAATACATCCGGAGTTGCAACCGACCTCCACCCAAGTTCCGGTTTCTTCGGGCGATGTACAGCTATCCCCTGTTCTTCCCAATGAAAACCATCTTTACTTGTGGCATATGCAATATCACACAAGTCCCAATCCACAGACGGAATAGTATCATTAGCAAGCTTTGTCCCTACAAAGGTTGTTGGAGTGCAACGCTTGGTGTACCACATATAGTATTTACCGTTTACCTTAATAATTCTTGAAGGGTCTCTTCGTGTTACTGTCCCATCATCATTATGATAGTCAAAGCCTGTAAGCGGTGAGTACTTGAAGTTCGTGTATAATTCATTCAACTGTGGAGTTGCAGCTCCGTAATTATCATACACTCTGTTCATAGCGCAACTCATCTTGAAGTTGGCTTTTCTTTAGGCATAACATAAGGGAATGGATTCTGTGCAAACAAGTCTGCAGAAACTCCTATCAATACTGATACTAAAAGCTTTACTCTCATACTATAAAAATATTAATAAAAAAATCAATTACGAATATATTGATAAATTACCAAACCTAACATAGGTAAATTTAAAGTAGATAGTATGTATTTTAAAATTAAAGATTTTTTTCTCTTTATCTTAGACTAGAAGTATTCAGTCTACATACATAGTATTGATACTATCATCAAGAAGATCATTCTTTTCACACAATCCGCCGGTCCAGGTCTCATCAGCAGTCCACAAATCCCATATGATATTCAGTTCTAGAGTAAAATCCTGTTTTGATACCACATTTCCTGTAGGTTCACCATTCAAGTAAAATTGAATATTGTTGGCATCTTTCCACCACACTCCAATTCTTTGGAACTTTTCATTCCATTTCACTCCTTTTGCCGGATTTCCGTCAGAGAGTTTCCTGTTATCGAAGTTACCGTTATTTCTTTCTGTAACACCATTCTTGACAACAAAGTATTGCGAATACATAGTATAAGGACGTGTATTCTCCTGTGCCTTAATAGAAGGTTTTGAGTTATGCTCACACATGTCTATCTCATCCCTGTCATTATTGTTGCCATTATTCATCCAGAAAGTACTGAAAGCCGAAATATGTGCGGTACGCATATAACATTCTGTGTACATCGGATATGAAATTCTCGTATTCGACATAACCCTAGAAGTCTTAAACCACCTTTCCTTGCCATCGTCAAGTGTAGCCTTGATCCAAAGCAAACCGTTATCTACTCCCGAGTTCTCGGCAACCATCTGTACCGGTACGTCATAATTCCATAATGACCTGTGCCATTTTGTAGCATCCCAGTAATCAAACTCATCCGAAAGGCTTTCCACCTTTTCCCATTTAAAACCTTCCGGAACCTCCGGAAGGTTTTGCGCATTACAAACAAAATTTGCTGAAAACATCAGCGACAAAAATGATAGTAAGGTCTTCATCATATACCTCTAATATTATTTGAAAAATTAAAAATCTGCATAGTAACTGTACTTACGTGACCGCCATTATCTGGGAACTTTAACGAGATAGTATTATTTCCCTTAAGAATGCTGTAGTCCACAGGCACTTCAATAACACCGAAGAAAGAAGCACGGTCTTTCTGAACGTCACCCCTGAAATTATCCGGGATATCAACTTTCTTACCGTTTACTAAAAGTTCAGGCAGCAACGACAAACCATGATTTCTGCCAAGTCCAAGACGGATAACGGCCTCACCATATTCGGTCTTCTTGACATTATTTATATTGAAAACCAGTTCTTTGCCAGCAGCAATCTCTTTAAGGTAATCCGTTGCATAATATTTCACCTCCTCCATCGTTTCGTTTATTTTCACTTTTCTGTCGAAATTATAGCAAATGACGCATGTTGCCTCAGTTTCTAAAGTAAAGTGGTCAAGACTCTTTGCATCGTATACATCAAGCATAGGTACTCCGTCTTTCCCACCTTTAAGGTACAGATGTCTGACTTCTATACTTTTTGCATCCTTAGATGTTCCGTTTACAGAAAGATTCAAATCTACTGGTTTGAAATCCAGATTGTTTATAATGAAATACACATTCTTCCCGTCTACATATGCATCACACATAATGTCAGGATTATCACAGTTTGTTTCAACCCTTGTACCCTTCACATCCTTCCAGAGCTGATAAAACTTTATAAGTTCAGAGTAAACATATTCTCCGGTAAAGCTTTCAGGCTCGTTTTCTCTTCTCAGCATTCTCGCTGTATGTGCAAGACCCGTTTTGGGATTATATCCCCACTCAGATTTGAGCATGGCAAAAGGCATGGCATAACATATATTATCGGTCCTTTCCATAAACTGCATAAGCATCGAGTTGGTCGATTTCAGTCGCAGCCAGTCGCGATATGGCGACCATGGCTTCCTGTTGTAATCATGCGTCTGCGCACTGTATTCCGAAATCATAAGAGGTTTAACCTCACCAAGCTTTATCATACTGTACTGCTCAATCATATCCATTGTGGCCTCCATGTTACTGCCTTTTCTGTACATCTGTTTACCATCTTTACATGGAAAATCGTATAAATGAATAGTAAAGAAATCCATATCCTTTCCGGCAATATCAATAAACTGTTTCCATCTGGCATTCCATCTTCCGAAATTCTGGAGTTCAAAATCAGGGAAGGCAGTGCAATAACCTCCCACTTTCATATCAGGATTAAACTTTTTCACCTGTGCGGCAATAGTAGAGTGGAATTCAAATAATTTGGTTATACTTGACTTTGGAGCTTTCGGCTTATCATAAATATCCCACAAAGGCTCATTAATTACCTCACAGAACCCAGGCTTAGGTTCACCACTTTCTCCTCCTTCACCAAAATACTCCTTAATATACCTGCCATAAAATTCACCCGAAGCTGTTCCGAAAGGCTCATCTTCAGTATCCTTCTGCGATAAAGCCCATCCTTTCAGCGTTTTAGTTCCGTCAGGATAAAAAGGAGAGAACTGATTACAAAGAATCAGATTACTGTATTTCTCGTAAGGATGTACCTTTGTGTTCTGAACATACCGTTTCTTATTCTGGCTACATAGTCTAGCCAAATCATCTGGGTCGGCAAAACCTGGTCTTTCGGGATCCTCCTTAACATTGCGAAGCACAGTCTTGATCATACCTGTTTCACGCCCCACATACACATCATATTTTCTTATAAGGTCATCACGTAAATCAGCAATCTTATTTGCACTATCCCAATAATTCTCATTTATTGTAGCATGGAAATTTATAAACTTAGGACGGTTAAACTCTGTTACATCCCCAAGCTTATGTTTTACATTCAAATTCAATTGCACATGAGTCTGTGCAGAAGCGGCTAAATGAACAGCCATAAAACAAAACAAGCCGATAATTCTGTTTTTCATAAATTATTTTATATTAAAGTACAATATTAGTAAAGTTTATGGTTTTGAGAATAAAAAAATGCTCCGTTATTGAATATCATCTAACGGAACATTTTATTTGAAGCAAAGAACTTTTATCTTGATGGTTCAATCAATATGTCTTTTTCCATTATACTGATATTATCATACTTTTTAACCAGAATACCATTTTCATCATATTCAGAATTTTTCAGTCGGATATTGTATGGCAAATATATATCATACAAATAGTATTTATATATGGCAAAATGCAACTTTTCCCTAAGTAAATGAAAATCTCTCCCATAAAGATATTTTTTCTCCACTATAACTAGAATAAATCAAATCCTTAACTATATAAAAAGAGAAGAGACCATCTCAAAATGATTTTGAGATGTTCTCCATAAAATAATTATTTATCCTCTACCGGTTTATAAATTCTTATCCAGTCAACAAGGAATGTATTATTATCTTTATTCATTAATTCTTTGTTTGTCGGAGACAATCCACTTATAGCTCTCCAGCTCTGGTCTTCCATGTTTATAATTATATCCATTTCTTTCGATAGTCCGGTACCCTTAGTAAAATCATTGGGGTCAATAATATTTTTCCCAGATACCCTTCTTACCATTTACCATCAACATAATATTCCAAATTAAATGGATCTTTCCAGTAAACTCCTACTCTATGGAAATCATTTCTCCAAATAGTTCCATTCACATCTTTATACCAACTTCCAGGATCTGTTGGTTGATAGTCCTGAAACGGATCTCTAATAAACACATGATGACTTAAATGAATTCTATCAGGTCCGTAAAATTTATGTCCATCATCACCTACAACCCTATCGCTACCATATGCCTCTATAATATCAATTTCTTGAGTATCATCAGGACTTAACATCCATACATCCGAAGCCATTGTTGAGTTAGCTATCTTGCATATGCCTCTACATACACAGGATATACTACTCTAGTTTTAGATGTAACACACCCTGTATAAGTGCCAGGCATCATTTTTTCTTTATCTCCGCTTGTAACCTTAACTATTTTTACATCGTCAGGTCTACTGGTTTCAATTCGCAAACAACCATCTGAGACAGAAATATGATCTCTCTGCCATATTGTAGGAGCTGGTCCTGACCAGTTGGCATGGTAATAATCGGTCCATTTCTTTTCAAAATTACCTTTGTTATTACTGTCAGCAGTATAGTTAAAGTCATCCGACTGACTCTGTAATTCCCATTTCATTCCAGTACCTGCCGAAACTGGTACAGGAAACTTGTCCCATTCATATTCAAATTCTGTTTCAGAATCACCCGGGTCTGTATTTGATCCGTTTTCTGACCCATTCTCTTCTCCATTATTATCTCCTGGCATACAGGAACTACAAGAAATAAATAAAAATCCTAATGATAAAGCAATAATTTCAATTCCATTCTACAAAAATTTAATTAATAATATCTAAGAAATAGATAGGGAGCTAACCCTATCTATTTTTAATTTACTATGGACGTTTTTCTATTTTAGTCAATGAAATATCATCAAAATAGAAATTCAATGCTGATGATGATTTTTCATTTGTAGCTCTAATGATAATTCCTGAATCTCCAGCTTTGGAAGATGACATTTTACATGTAACATTCACCCATTGACCTTTAACAAAATCATTATTAAACCATACACCAGTACTCCATTTTGTATCTATTGCAAAATCAAAAGTAATATTTGGATATATTCCATTTACTGGAGTACCATCTAATTCTTGTACATTTATCCACATAGAAAGCAAATAATCAACATTTGCTTCTACAGGGATGGCATAATCTCCTGCTACTTTGGTATCGCAACCCATTATCATTCCTTTACCAGCAGAAATTTCTGCATATGCAACACCGTTACCAGAATGAGCATTATCATTTACCATAGATAATTTATAGTCGTCCCATAGAGTTGCTCCCCAAGAAACTTTATCCCAATCTTCTACAGTACAATTTTCAAAACCTACATCATATCCTGCTTCTTTCAAAAGATTTGACATCTTGAAATCGAAACTTTCCGGTTCTGAAATAAAATTTGTAGCATAAACATAGTCAAGTGTTATCAAATTACCAACAGATGCATCGTATGAAACAGTTATATTATCGGTATTATAAATATCAGTATCTAATACAAGTTTTACAATATTGACATCCGTACTTACTGATTGAATATTTGCAACTACAGGAATCATATTTTCCCCGTTGGTTATATTCAGTGAAAAAGCATTAACAGGACAGTCTGATGCATCTTTCATTGCACGGCTAAATTTCAAACCTATAGTATTGGATGATAATCTTTCAGCACCAATAAAATCAACAGGATCTTCCGAAGCTATAACATTTACCAACTCTGTATATTTTATGCTGCTACGTCCAAAATCACTTGATGACTCCAAGGTAACCTCATACAACCCCGGTGAGTAGAACTGATAAGATGCAATACCGTCAACTGCCTCAACTGTTTTTGCCTTTCCATCTTCACTAACAAAAGTGAAGACATTTTTATTAGGTGCACCTGTAGAAGTAACAGTAAAATCTATGTGATGACCACCTTGCAGCTCATTCTTGGCGCCCGAAGCTAAATTTATTTCAGCACCAGTTTCTCTACACAAAGCGGTAAATGACGCTCTAACACTATCTAAAACCGTAACTTCAACAAACTGTTCCTTTTCATTAGTAAGTCCATCCTCTGTTTCTATTTCCTTACAGAATATTTGTTTAAGAGAAATCTTATGAACTCCAGGAACAATAAAACTAACTTTCAGGTTTTCGGATGCTGAGGTTGTAACTTCCGTAGAATCTAAATTAATGGCTACACCTTCAGGGAAAGTCCATGTTCTGGATTCAACACCTCTTGACAAATCCAGAAATGACATCCAACCATTAACTTGCATCAAATTCGCTTTATTTCCAAAAGAAGTAGTAACATACTCCTGGACTATATCTTCGTTAAACTCATAGTCCTTTTGGCAACTTATTCCTAAAAAGGCTAAAATAACTAATAATATTTTATTTATTGTCTTCATCGTATTAAAATTTAATTCTGTAATGCTTTATTATTCTGAACTTCACAGCTAGGTATTGGGAAATAATCGTGAACATCCGACTGATATACCTTTGAACGCATCTCAAAATCAGGACGCACACGTTCCTTAACATTTAATGGTGGAATCTGTTCTGTAGAACTTATTGTTGTACTTGTAATAGACCCACATAAATTCAAACGTATACCTTGTTCTTCACTCCAACATTGTTCGAAGCACTCTTTAACCAATCCCCAACGAACCAAGTCAAGCCAGCGATGACCTTCAAAAGCCAATTCAAGCAAACGCTCAGCCATTCTTAAATGCATCAATACATTATCCTTATTGGCAGGAATCATCTCAAAGTCTGTGTAATTATTTGCAAATTTAGAGACCCACAATTTAGGGAAAAATCCATTATTCTCTGTTATATAATCCTTAAGTTTTACTACCCCTGCACGTTCTCTTACTTTATCAATATATTCTATTGCCAAATCTACATCACCATCATCTTCAAGAATAGCTTCGGCATACATTAACAAAACGTCAGCATATCTAATAGCTCTGTAATTTATACCTGTTCTACATCCTGTAGTAGGATCCTCAGATTCCACTCTATCCCAACGTGTCCATTTCCTTACTTTAGAACTCTGACCATATCCAAAGTTTACTTTTCCTTTGGCAACAAGATTTCCATCAGCATCATATTCATCAACAAGAGGAGCCTTATAATAATCACCGTCACCTTTCTCAACTACAATTGTTGCGTATGTTCTCATAGAGTTCAAATGTCCAGCTTTTGTCCATTCAGCATCAGGATCCATAACATCTGCCGAAACAAACATTTCGTGGCAATGGTAGGTAGGTAACACTGTATTGTAACCACCTGCAAAAAGAGAAGCAAACTGGTTTGCAATAGATACACCTTCCGAACCATCTATCTCGTCATGCAGGTTTCCACTATTTCCTGGCTTGTAGTTATCGGAGAAAGAGACTTCAAATACAGATTCCTTATTAAACTCATTATCAGTGGTAAAGTTATCCATATAATTTTCTTCCAGTTCATATAAGTTGCTTTCAACTAATTGCTTAAAGCATTCTCTTGCCAACTTCCATTCTTTCTGGAAAAGATAAGTCTTACCCAACATAGCTGTAGCCGCACCCCAAGTGATATGTCCGTCATTACCGTTGGGCCATACTTTAGGTAATATTTGAGCAGCCTGAAAATCCGGAATAACCATTTTATTTATTACATCATCCTTTGATGAAAAAGGAATGTTCATTTCTTCTGCCGAAGAAGCCATTTTATCATGTATTACGGCTCCACCATAAGTATTGGCAAGGAAAAAATAGTCATATCCTCTAATAAAACGTGCCTGAGCTATTATCTGTTCTTTCTTCTCTTGTGTAAGGAAATCTGCATTTTCAATGTAATGTAATATTTGATTTGCTCTGAAAATACCTACGTACAATTGTGACCAACGGTTTTCAACATATGGTGAAGAGCTATCCCACTTTAACTGGGTGAAGATATTTTGAGTACTATACCATGTTTCTGTACCTGCCAAATCACTTCTTAGCATTTCGAAAGTCAATCCTGAACCACTTACATATTCCAACTGCAAAGAACCATACAATGCATTTACAGCCTTATCAAAGTCAGCTTCGGTTTTCCAAAACGAGCCATCAGTCAGAGAATTGGGATTAACTTGTGACAGCAAGGCATCTTCACAACTCGTAAAAGTTCCCCCAATAAGAGAGAAACATAATATATAAGCTAATTTCTTTATCATAGTTTTAAAAATTTCAGTTAATCAAATTAAAAATCAAGCTGTACACCAAATAAGAATTTTCTTGTTATAGGATAGTTGGCTTTATCAACACCTCGGCTTGCAACACCATCTCCACCAACTTCAGGATCATATCCCTCATATTTAGTAAATGTAAACGGATTTTGTGCAGTTACATATATTCTTGCATAATCCAAAATACCTTTAAACCACTTTCTAGGTAAAGAATAGCCCAATGTTATATTGCGTAATCTTAAGAATGTTCCATCTTCCAGAAAGTAATCTAATCTAGGATTACAATTATATGGTTCAGGTACAGGTATATCTGAGTTGATATTGTTTGGAGTCCACATATCATATAATTCAACGTGTCTTACTCCTGCGTATGCAAACTGTTTTGCACCGTTGTATACCATATTTTTATGTGAATAATATAGCTGAGTAGAAAAATCAAAACCTTTATAATCAGCATTAAAAGTTAAACCCATTTCAAATTTAGGCATACTGCTTCCCTTATAAACACGATCCTTATCATCAATTATATTATCACCATTCTGGTTTACCAGTTTCAAGTCTCCCAATTTTGCATTTGGCATATAAGACTTAACAGCATCCAGTTCTTCCTGAGTCTGTATTACTCCATCTGATTCAATTAAGAAAAATGAACCAGCAGGATAACCAACTTTCATATATGTTGTAACATTATCATTATTCAACCAGGAACCAAGTTTACTATTAGCCAAAGGTATTTCATTCATATCACCCAACGAAGTAATTTCATTGATATTTTTAGTGAATGTCCCTATCAATGACCAGTTCATGCCAAATTTTGTATGTCCTTTGTATGTAGCCGAGAACTCAAAACCCTTATTTACCATGTTTCCGATATTAGAAGTAATTGAGTTATTTCCCCAACCTACATTTGTACCAGATGATGCAGGAATAATCACATCAAGCAACATATCCTTCTTATTATTCTTATACATATCAAAACTCAAGCTTAAAGCTCCTCTTAATAACGAAGCATCAAGACCGATATTCTTTGATACATTTGTTTCCCATACTATGTTAGGATTGGAATACGCTCTCTGTATAGCACCCAGACCTAACTGATCGCCTGTTTCCGGTCCCCAAACATAATCAATCTGGTTGCGGATGTAAGATGCATATTTATAGTCACCAATACCTTCATTACCAACCTCACCATAACTGGCTCTCAATTTAAGATTGCTCAACCAATCTACATTTTTCAAGAACTTTTCTTCATTAATATTCCAACCCAATGAAACACCAGGGAAGAAAGCATATCTGTTATTCTTAGCCATTCTTGAAGAACCGTCGTAACGTCCACTGGCAGATAACATATAACGACCGTCATAAGCATATTGTAAACGGAACAACTTCCTACAATTACATGAGTAGATTTAGATCCTCCAATTGATGTAAGAACATTTCCTGCATCGAAAACAGGTGTATCATTACTAATGAAATCTTTTTTAGACATTGCGCTCTGCACCCAGTCTGTCTTTTCAATAGTATAACCGATTACAGCACCTACTTTGTGCTTTCCGAATGTTTTATCATAACTTAATACATTTTCCATAGTAAGTTTCATGCTTGAATTATCCTCCTGCAAAAGACTTGCATCAACTCTACTTGAAGCTGTGTTAAGGTTCCCGTTTTTATCATAAACCATAAACTGAGGTTCAAAGAAATCTCTTTTATATTGCCAATAGTTATAACCTAAATTCACCTGATAAGTAAGACCGTCAATAATCTCTATCTTAAAGTTTGCTGCTATATTATGAGAATTTTCAACTCTGTCATCAGAATTAGTCAATATACGAGCCAAATATCCCAAATGTTCTACGTTGTTATCAGCATCAATTTCTACTTCACTTCCATCTTCCATATTCAATGGTTTCATATATGGTTTCTGATATTGTGCAAACTGATATACATTCCAAGGCTCAACAGATTTATCAGAATGATTTAAGCCAATACTTACAAATCCACTGAAACGACCTTTCTTAAATGTTGCATTTGCACGGGTAGAGAATCTTTCGTAACCGGAATTAATAAGAATACCATCCTGTTTGAAATAGTTGGCATTAACATTATAAGTCATAACATCACTACCGCCACTTACAGTCAAGTTATAATTTTGCATTGGGGCATTATCTAAAGTTACTGATCCAATAAAATCGGTATTATAATCCATTGCATCGGGATTATAATATAAGTCGGAAGAGTTACCACCTAAAGCACGCTGATACATTTCATCAACATACAACTGCTGTGGTGTACTAAGCAATGGAGTTCCTGATACAATGTTCTGTAGACCATAATAACCAGAGAAACTTACTTTTGCTTTACCTGCTTTACCGCGTTTTGTCGTAATCAATATAACACCATTTGAAGCACGTGTTCCGTATACTGCAGCCGAAGCACCATCCTTCAACACATCTATTGTTTCAATTTCTTCCGCAGGTAAATTAGGATTACCGTCAGCCGGTATTCCATCTACGACATAAAGAGGACTTGAATTACCATTAATAGAACCCAATCCACGAATTTGAATAACAGCGCCATCTCCAGGACGACCGGAACTTTCAGTAATATTCAAACCTGAAATCTTACCTTGCAAAGTTTTTGTAAAATCCGAACCTGCTATTTTTAGCATTTCATCAGACTTTATCTGCGAAACAGCACCTGTTAATTCTTTTTTCTTCTGTACACCATAGCCAATAGCTACAACCTCAGCAAGCATAACAGATTCTTCTTTTAAAGAAACATTAATTTGTGTTTTTCCATTAACAGAGATTTCTTGTGTTTCATAGCCTATGAAACTGAATACGAGAGTCGACTTACTATCAGCCTCCAAAAAATAATTACCATCAAGGTCAGTAATTGTCCCTGCGGTATTATCACCTTTAACAGAAACTGTAGCACCTATTATAGGATCTTTCATTTCGTCTGTAACTTTTCCACTAATAGTAATCTTTTGTGCACTAATTGCAGATACACAAAACAGAAGCATTACCAATAAAGGTAACCTCTCCCACTTTTTGTTTTTGATTTCCATAAATTGATTTTTTAGCAAACAATAAATTAATTTTTTGCAAAGAAAGTGATAGTTGGTGTTTTATATATATTGGAAAAGAGTTTTTAATATGGTGTATTTGCATACAATGGCATTTTTTTTATAAAAGTTCTCATCTACAATATAAGCAATTATAGACATTTAATTTTACAAGTGCAAATATACAGCTGATGGTAGATCAGATTGAGTTTCACCCTGGATATACACAAGTGGATACAGTACTTTATTGCCAGAGAAATAATATTACAGTAAAGCATGGAGTCCGCTTGGAAACGGATATATGCTGCAGTATCCTGTTCTATGTGAAATAGCATCAAGATACAATAAATCGGTGGCTCAGCTATGTTTGAGATGGGTACTACAGAACAACGTTGTTCCACTGCCAAAATCTCTGAACAAAGAAAGAATAATTCAGAATGCCGATGTATTTAATTTCGAACTTACATCTGAAGATATGAATTTAATAACGAATATGGAAACATGCGGGTTCTCCGGCTACTACATAGACGAAAATATGGAATAATACGTTTAAACATAAACTTCCCCTAAAAAATTAAAAGTATTTTATAGGAGAAGTACTCAAATACCATACTTTTTTTTCAAAAAACCACTGATTAGTTTTTTTTAATGGTAATACCTTTGCCAATAAAGAAAAGGATTGTTTGAGCAAGTGGTATACATAATTAAGGTAGATTGTTTTCAAGAGATAACAAACAGAATTATTTAATGGTTGTTGCATTGCAGCAACCATTTATTATTTAATTATTAACAAATGGCGTTTTATGAAAACATCTGAAATTCTAAAAGCAACTCTCTTACTTGTTCCGGCAATTGCATGGGCAGAAGGAAACAACGAACAAAAAAAAACAAACATTGTGTTTATTCTCTCAGATGATGCCGGATATGCTGATTTCGGTTTTCAGGGAAGCAAACAGTTTGAAACTCCCAATCTTGACAAGCTGGCGGAAAACGGAATGATACTCCACCAGATGTATACCACCGATGCGGTGAGCGGACCATCAAGGGCAGGACTTATGACCGGACGCTACCAGCAGAGATTCGGTATCGAAGAGAACAATGTAGTGGGATACATGAGCAAGCACGGTAAATACGGACTTGACATGGGTGTTCCTACTTCAGAAAAGTTTATATCAAACTATCTTAGCGAAGCTGGTTATGTTTGTGGAGCATTCGGAAAATGGCATCTGGGAGCTACAGACGAATATCATCCTTACAGAAGAGGTTTTGACCAATTTGTGGGATTCCGTTCGGGAGGTAGAAATTATTATCCTTATCAGAATGAAGAAGAGTCCTTTGCCGATGAGGGTGTGGAAAACAGACTTGAATACGGATTCGCTCATTTCAAGGAACCGGATAAGTATATGACTTACCTGCTCGCCGACGAAGCCTGCAAGTTCATTGAGGAAAATGCAAAAAAACCTTTCTTTGTTTATCTGGCATTCAACGCTGTACATGCTCCGCTACAGGCTGAAAAGGAAGACCTGGCGAAATTTGCTCACCTGAAAGGTAAAAGAAAAAGTCTTGCTGCCATGGCATGGGCAATGGACAAGGCTTGCGGACAGGTGTTCGACAAGCTTAAAGAACTGGGACTTGACAAAAATACAATCATAGTGTTTACTAACGATAACGGTGGACCTAACGGAACTGAAACTTCCAACTATCCTCTGAGCGGTATGAAAGCTACCTTCCTTGAGGGTGGTGTAAGAGTTCCTGCCATAATTTCTTATCCTGGTGTGATAAAGAAAGGTAGCCACTACAACAAGCCTACAAGCTTCCTCGATTTCTTGCCTGCTTTCATCAATCTTGCAGGTTACGACAAGGAAATTGCAAATCCGCTGGATGGTGTAGACATTATTCCCTATCTTACTGGCAAAAATAACGGTCGTCCTCACCAGACTCTTTACTGGAAAATTGAAAACAGAGGCGTTGTGAGAGACGGCGACTGGAAGTTCATGCGTTTCCCTGACAGACCAGCAGAACTATACGATATAAGTAAGGATGAAGGCGAACAGAATAATCTGGCCGACAAACATCCTGACTTGATAAGAAAATATTATAAGATGTTGTCAGACTGGGAAATGACACTAGACAGACCTATGTGGATGCTGGAAAGAAAATACGAAAAGCGCGTGCTTGAACAGTTCTATGAGCAGGAAGAATACAGACGTCCTAAAGAATATAAATAATAGACAAATAGTTATAAGACTGAGCGAAGGAACGGATTCTTAATGTCAAGGCTAAACAAACAAGTAACTTTAGCCTTGACACTTACTTTATTAAAACAAAAGAGATAAGTAAGTGATCTAAAATATTTTTATATTCAACATAAAATATTAATATTGTATCATGATATTTTAGAATGTAAATCATGAAACATATAAAAGTGCTTGAATTAAGTGAGGCTAATCGCCTCGAATTGGAGAAAGGCTATCATAATGGCCCTACTCATAACTATCGTATCAGATGCAAATCCATATTGTTGAAGTCATCAGGAAAATCAGCTTCAGAAATAGCTGAAATATTCGATGTGACAATACCAACAGTATACGCTTGGATAAAACGTTATAAAGAAAATGGTATCAAAGGCTTAAAAACACGTCCCGGCCAAGGTCGTAAACCTATAATGGATTGTTCCGATGAGGAAGCAGTCCGTAAGGCTATAGAGGAAGACCGTCAGAGCGTGTCAAAAGCACGCGAAGCCTGGGAAAAGGCTTCCGGTAAAAAAGCCAGCGACATTACCTTCAAACGTTTTTTAGGAGCATTGGTGCAAGATATAAGCGAATAAGAAAACGCCCAAGGGGTACCCCCTCACCGCAACTCTATTCATACAAGAAAGAGAAGTTGCAAGAACTTGAAAGCCTTGATTCCAAAGGTTAAATAGAACTTTAACCTGTTGGCGGAATTAAAATAGCGCATATTTAACTCTGCCAATAGGCTTTTCATTTTTGTAGTTAATATATTGAAGGATTGTAAGTGCGCTAATCTTCCCAATAATCCGGGCAAACAATCCATCTGTATCTTTCGCATAATTCCTTATAATCATAAACTGGTCACACAATTGCGAGAATAGGGTTTCAATTCTTTTTCTCGCTTTGGCAAAAGCCGGAAATGTTGGCTTCCATTCTTTTTGATTACATCTGTATGGTACCTCCAATCTGATATTGGCAGTTTCAAACAAATCCAATTGCGCTTGGGCACTTATATATCCTCTGTCCCCTATGACTGTACAATTACTATAATCCACTTTCACATCCTTCAGGTAATGAATGTCATGCACACTTGCCTTAGTGAGGTCAAAGGAATGGATGATACCACTTAACCCGCAGACTGCATGGAGTTTATACCCATAATAATACATGCTTTATGATGCGCAGTATCCTACCCCAGGTGCTTTTCTAAAATCCTTCTTTCCCATACTGCAACGTTTGGAACGGGCAATACGACATACTTCTATCGGTTTCGAATCAATACAGAAATAGTCTTCACCACCATCCATTTTAGAAACCATTCTTCTCGGATTGCATTACATAGGGAGGAAGTTATTTTACGCCTGTCATTGTATTGTCGGCGGGAAATAAGGTTGGGTATTTCAACCCTATATTCCTGTAGCTTTGCAAACAACAGCGACTCACTGTCAATACCAACAGCCTCTGATGCCATGTTCAAGGCACTACTTCAAGGTCTGAGAATTTAGGGACGACTCCTCGTCTTGGTACATTCCCGGATTCATTGACTAAATTGCCGGCAATTGCTTGCATATGTTCAGTAATTTTGCGAATATTGCATATAAGTTGTGCATACGATATTTGTCTATTAAAAGTTTAGTCACCTTTAATTTACTAAATATCAACAATATGCACAACTTTTTAAACATAAATCTTTTATAATTTAATTCCGCCAACAGGTAACTTTATTATGCTGATGAAAGTCATGTATGTACCGATGGTTATGTACCTTACGAATGGCAGTTCAAAGATGAGAATGTATATATTCCATCCGAGAAAGCTGCAAGACTTAATATCTTTGGAATGATTACCAGAAGAAATCAATATAAAGGCTTTACAACACAAGAATCCATCAATGCAGACAGGCTTGTGGATTATCTTGACAGGTTCTCTTTTGAGGTAAAGAAGAAAACGGTGGTTGTACTTGATAATGCTTCTGTCCATAGGAACCGAAAGATAAAGGAAATAAGAAAGATATGGGAGGATAGAGGATTATTCCTTTTCTATCTTCCACCATACTCTCCGGAACTTAATCCAGCCGAGACACTATGGCGTATATTGAAAGGCAAATGGATAAGACCTGCTGATTACAATACTAAGGACTCGCTTTTCTATTGTACAAACAGAGCTCTTGCATCTGTAGGGACGAACTTATTTGTGAATTACTCATATGTATAAAATTAATTTTGAATAGTTACTTATGAAAAAATTTTGTTTATTCTTTTGCATAATATTTACTTGTATAATTAAGGTTTTCCCGCAATATGTAATAAATGGCGAAGAGTATGAATTCCGTACCAGGAATTTGCCTCAAAGTGAAGTCAATGATCTAATTCAGGATAAGTATGGTTTTATCTGGATAGCAACACTTGATGGTCTGTACAGATATGACGGTTATGAATATAAGGCATATTTGAGTGACGGGCAGGAAGGGGCTATAAGTACAAATATGATTCTGAGTCTGGATATTGACAGCTATAATAATCTGTGGGTTGGTACTTATGGACGCGGATTGTCACGTTTTGACTACGAAACAGGTGAATTTATAAATTTTCCCATTGAGATACTTATAAACAGAAAAGATTTAAAGGGGGGGGACATTACAGCGGTAATGGTTGACTCGCAGAATGATATATGGATAGGAATGAATTATGGTTTGTTAAAGATTAAATTCGACCATAAGGAAAATATTATAACAGAAAGACATTTTTTTGAGTTCGAGGGAAATGCTTCCAGTGACGCAATAAAGGATATATATCAGGATGTATATGGTAATATTTGGATTGCTAGGAATGCATATACTGAACTGGTGACAGGTATAAAGGACGATAAGCTGGTTTCAAATAAAATTTACATCTCAGGCGATATCATAACTGGTGATAAGAGTGCTATTCTTGTAGGTGGATCTAAACTGTTTAAAATAGACTCATGACGGTACTTTTGATAACATTACTCCTGTCCTGCTATACGATAAACCTGTATCTGCACTAATAAAAGATTTTGATAATATTTGGGTGGCAAATAGAAGGGGTTTGGAATATCTTTCCCAATCAGAGGATAATGAAAATTATTCAACTCAATTCAGTCTTAATAAGGAGTTTGTCAAATCTTTGAATAGCAATAATGTGTCATGCTTGATGACTGACTCTGAAAACAATATATGGATTGGAATCAGAGGTGGAGGACTATACTCACTAAACAAGAAAGCACATAAGTTTCAGAATTATATACCCAAAGGTTTCATAAAGATCCTTCCGGTAGAAAACAGAAGAGTGAATGTATGCAGGTTCGTGCGGTTTTGTAGGCTCCGACGGTAATTTGTGGTTAGGTGAAGAAGAAGAAGGGGTGTTCAGGCTCTCTGCAGATAAAAATTATAATGATTTGTTTCAAGTTGTAAATGTCAATTCAAAATATGAGAATAGAGGTTATGCTTTTGAAGAAACAAAACTCAAAAATGGTCGTAAACTGATATGGGTAGGAACAAGTTTTCCGGCAAATCTTGTTGCAATAGATAACAAAACTGCCGATATTGTAAATTACTCTTGTCCTTCATCACTTAAAATGGGCTTCGTGTTCTCAATAGAAAAAACTTCGGAAAATGTTTTGTGGATTGCCACTTACAGTAATGGAGTTTTCAGATTACAGCTTGATAACAATGGAAATGTTGTGGATTACAGACATTTCACTATATATAATTCTGATTTATCTTCGAATATAATCCGTTCTTTGTATTTTGATAATAAATCTAAAATATGGATAGGTACTGACAGTGGATTGAATTTTATTGATATCAATGATGAAAATCTGAAAGTAAACCGTATAACATTCAGTGGGGATAGTGACTGGTTCAATCATCTTTATGTTCTTGATATAAAGGAATATAATGGAAAACTGCTGATGGGCTCAATGGGTAATGGATTAATATTATACGACTATATTAATAACAGTTGCACAAAACTGACTACAAAGAACGGGCTGCACAATAATTCCATTAAAACTGTGCTGACAGATCAGGATAATAATGTATGGGTATCGAGCAACAAAGGTATTTCCAGAGTCAATCTAACAGATAACAGCATTATCCATTATGGAAAAGATAATGGCATATCCGAAGAAGAATTCAGTGAAATATGTGGTGTTAAACGTCATAACGGTGAACTTGTATTTGGAAGCAGAAGGGGAATTCTTGTGTTCAGGGGTAATGAAATAGTGAAAAATGAGAGAAAGCCAAAAGTCTTTATAACAGACATGCTGACTAATGGTACATCATTAAAATTTAATTCCGAGCACAGTGAGCTGGTACTGGATTATGATGACAGGAATGTAGCGTTCAGATTTACCGGACTACAGTTGTCCAATCCAGGAGGATTAAAGTATTACTATAAGCTTGAAGGTTTTGACAACGAATGGCAGCTAACTAACAGTACTCAGAGAACTGCAAGATACACCAACTTGCCTGAGGGCGATTATATATTTATTGTAAAAGCCAGTAATGAAGATGGTTTTGTTAGCGAACATCCAGCCCAATTGAGTTTCACCGTAAAGCCACCATTTGTACGTAGCGGACTGGCATACTTTATTTATTTCTTACTGTTTGTCGTCCTTATGTATATATCTTATTTGATATTAAAAGCTTTCTATAGAAAGAAAAAAGAAGTACTTGCAGCAAATCTTGAGGCTAAGCAGGCTGAAGAAATTACACAATACAAGCTTCAGTTCTTTACGGACGTGTCGCATGAGTTCAGGACACCTCTCACTCTCATTGAGATACCTTTGGAGTCGGCAATCAATAATTGTGGATCTGACAAGAAACAACTTTATTATTTGACCCTCATACGCCAAAATGTTTCCACATTGAAAATTCTTATAAATCAGTTGTTGGATTTCAGAAAAATAGAACGTGGGAAGCTACAGTTTAATCCGTATCCGGTTAATGTGTCAGATGTGGTTGGAGATATTTATTCGAGGTTTAAGTGTCTCTCAGAGAGCAGGAATATAATATATTCTATAAATACTCCTGAAGAAGCTGCAGTTTCGATGATAGATATTTCTTTATTTGAGAAAGTAATTGCAAATGTAATTTCAAATGCATTCAAATATACCACAAGGAGGAAGTATAAGTGTATATGTAGCGAATGATGCCAATACCATAACAGTGTCTGTACAGGACACAGGTGAAGGTATTTCTGAGGAAGAACTGTCGCATCTGTTTGAGAGATTCTATCAAGGCAAGGAGCATAATAAACTCAAGCAGGCTGGTACGGGTATCGGTCTGTCTATGTGTAAGAATATTATTGATGTTCATGGAGGAAATATCGAAATTTTCAGTAAATCGGGTGAAGGAACAAAATGTAATATTATACTGAAGAGAGAACTTACAGAACATGTGACATTGAGTGAGATTCCATATTATGATATATTAAGGAAAGACACTCTATCGCTTATTGACGACGAATTATCGTCTATGGATTTTTCGAATAATGAAGTTAAACAGGAGACTAACCAGTCGGAGGATTCAGAACTTCATAAACTGACTTTACTGATTGTAGAGGATAATGACAGATGAGAAATGTGGTTGCGAGAATCTTTCTTCCGATTTTGAAGTCATTACTGCTGGAAACGGAAAGGAAGGTCTTGAAAAATGTAAGGAGTTTTATCCTAATCTGATAATTACAGATATACGCATGCCGATAATGAATGGTATTGACATGTGTATTGAGATAAAGAAAGATGAGGAGATAAGCCATATTCCGATTATAGTACTAACAGCTAATAATTCTGTCAAGAACAGACTGGACAGTTATAATCTGGCTAATGTTGATTCATATCTTGAAAAACCTTTTGAAATGTCCACTTTGCGTGGGGTAATAAAAAGTATATTGGCCAATAGAGCCAGATTGCAGGAGCAATACTCAAAAAATGCTATTATATCTCCTGAAAAGGTTGCCAGTACAAAGACTGACCTCAATTTTATGACCGAGATTATTAATATTATTAAAAGGGAAATGAGTAATCCGGAGTTAAGTGTAGAACTGATTGCCGATGAGTATGGTGTTTCGCGAACATATTTAAACAGGAAAATCAAGGCTATTACAGGAGACACAACTTTGAAATTTATACGTAATATAAGATTCAAATATGCGGCTCAGTTACTTCAGTCTGGCGAGAAGAATGTCTCCGAGACTGCGTGGGAGATTGGTTATAATGATGTCAATACTTTCAGACTTAGGTTTAAGGAAATGTTTGGTGTAACTCCTACATCATATTTAAAAGGAAAATCAGAGGATGAGAGACCGTAATTCAAACTGTGTCAATCCTAAACAAGCCTGATTATCTCAAATTTTACTTTCGGATAAACACCTGAAAATCAGATGTATTCGAAGTAATATTTAACTAAATAAATGACAAGTTAAAGGGTTGACACAGCTCTATTTACGTAGCCTACGTAGCCTCTATTTCTAAATAAAATCTTATAATACCCTGAAATATTAGTTCTTTAAAGCATTGTCAATAATAGCTTTTATTTTAGGATATTTTTCGTCAGTATCGCCAACTTTTTCTCTAAGTTTAGCCAGACGCACTTTCATATCTTTCAGAACATCTTTATATTCGGGATCATTTGCTACGTTTTTCATTTCCATAGGATCCTTTTTCAAGTCATAGAGTTCGAAAGCAACCGGAGTTTGTACCACCTTATGACTGCCTTTATCTCTTAACCACCACATTGAAGGAGTGCCCATTGTCTTTTCGTCATAATGTCTTCCGTAGAACAATATCAGTTTATAATCTTTTGTTCTTATACCAATATGTGCAGGAATATCATGGTGAATCATGTGCATCCAGTATCTGTAGTAAACCTCATCTTTCCAGTTTGCAGGAGTTTTACCTTCAAATACATCAGCAAAGCTTTTTCCGTCCATATATTCTGGAGCCTTACCGCCTGCCAGTTCAATCAGAGTAGGAGCAAAGTCTATATTATTTATCATTAAATCGTTATGTACACCTCTTTGCTTAGATTTTGGATCTCTCACAATAAAAGGCATTCTCATTGATTCATCATACATCCATCTTTTGTCCTGCAAGTCATGTTCACCAAGCATCATACCCTGATCCCCTGTATAAACAATAATGGTATTTTCCCAAAGTCCCTCTTTTTTCAGGTAGTCAAACAGCCTTTTCAAGTTGTCGTCCACACCTTTTACACATCTCAGATAATCTTTCAGGTATCTTTGGTACGCTTCGTATGTATCCTTTTTAGGATCACCTGTATTTATTTTATAGTCTTCTGCGTAGCTTCTGTTCTCATGTCTTCTTGAAATAGAAGTACCGATGAAGTGTCTCAGAGAGTCATTTTTCCCTCTTGTAGCCTCAGAACCCCATCCATCCTGATTATAAAGCGATTCCGGTACCGGAACTTCTGTATCTTCGAGATAATATTTATATCGTGGAGCATACTCAAACATGTCGTGAGGAGCTTTATAGTGATGCATCAGGAAGAAAGGTTTGTTCTTGTCACGTCTGTTTTTCAGCCAGTCAATAGTTATATTTGTAATAACATCCGAAGAATATCCATTTGTCTTTACCTGATTTTTAGGCCATTCTTTGTTACTTATTTCATTTGTAAGAAATGTGGGATTAAAATATTCACCCTGTCCTCCATGACCGTTAAGAACTTTGTAATAATCAAAGTTTGCAGGTTCGTTTTTCAGATGCCATTTACCCACCATGGCAGTCTGATATCCCATTTTGCTGAATTCCTTCACAAGATATTGTCTGTCTACATCAAGTTTTTCGTCAAGTGTAAGAACTTCGTTATGGTGAGAGTATTGTCCGGTCATTATGCATGCACGGCTAGGAGTGCTGATAGAGTTCGTACAGAAACAATTATCGAATACTACTCCGTCACTGGCCAGTTCATCAATATTAGGAGTAGGATTAAGTTTTGCCAGATGGCTTCCCGTAAGCTCCAATAGCTTGCGAAGTGTGGTCATCTGACATGATGAATATCACGTTCATCGGTTTTTCCTGAGCCATACTGCACACAGTGGGTACAACTGCAATAACTGTTGCCAAGCTGCTGTTAAAATTAAATTTTACCATGGTATGTTAATTTTTTATTTTATGATAAACTTGTTTTTCTGTTGTAATACCCTAAATATGTATCGTTCATATTTCGTTATATTTAAAGGCTTATAAAGTTTCAAAATATATGAATCTGTCTGATAAGCCTTATTTATATCTGTTTCATTTTCCGGTAACAGGTATGCTACTATATAATACACTTTATCTTTTTCATATTCTACACTATATTCAAGATTGAAGCTGGCATATCCTGCAAAGAGTTTCCTCGAATTTCTACAAATTTCTTTTTTGTCTTTATTATATATTATTACTACCGCATTACAATTATAGTCGGCTGTATATATCAGTTCCGTGCTATATTTGTTTTCTTTATTTTTGAGTATTCTATTCTCCTTATTAGTTATATTTATGTTATTGCCAAACACTTTATTTTGGCTTTCTTCAGTTTCTACATTTATATCTATAAGAGTATAAGCCCTAACCCAGTCATAATATGTTTTATTCATTGTTTCATCAGCAAGTTCCTCATCGCTAGGGAGCTCTATCCATGGATATGGGTATGTTTCCACTACCATGTTTACGCCCATAGGTTCAGTAAAATAAAATGGATCGTTAGTGTCTCTATTATAGAATTCCACACTTCCTGATTGAGTGTTGTTTAGATAGAAAGTGGCTGAACTTTTGTCTTTCCACCAACAACCATACACATTGAAATCGTCCGATGGTACACCTCCATCCTCTCTGTATAGCCTTGTTTCTTTAGCTCTGATGTCTTTCTGTACATTTTCTCCCTCTGGAGTAAACCAATAATGAACATTTGAGTTCATTCCTTTATAAAAGAAATTTCCGTTGAAATCACCAGTCCTGCCTATACATTCACAAATGTCAAGTTCTTGTTTAAACATTCCCGGTGCAGCTCCTTCAGGTTGTTTTCCGTCGGTAGGAAATTTTCCACTTCTGTTTGAAAGCCAAAACGTTGATGAGAGTGTCGTTTTATTTGCTTTGAATCTGCATTCATAATAGCCATAGTGAGCCTTTTCTTCTTTAGATACTACAGCTGCACATGAAATGTTGAATTCAGTACCATTAACAACTATCGGATTGTTCATTTTTATACCCTCAAGTACCATACATCCGTCTTTAAATGAAACTCTTTCCTCTTCAAATAGACCGGGTTCACGACCTTTCCATGTAGGGTGTGGATTTATCCATTTTGACTCATCCAATTCACTGGCATTGAAATCATCAGTAAACATATCATTTACAATCCATCTTTGCCCAGTAGGGGGTAAAGGGATTGTTTTTATTTTTTCACTTACAGGGAAAGTATTTTCGGGAAATTCTTCTGTATTATTATTGTCTGCACCTTCCTGATTATTGACAGATTCTTCTTGACCTGTTTCTATAATAACTTCATTGCAGTTTGCGAATGTTATTGCACACAATATTAATATGTTTGTAAGGCTAATTCTTTTTTTCATAATTACCAATTTAAATTTACAACAGTAGCAGAACTAAATCTGCTGCCGTTGTAAATGATTATAAAAAGTATTACTTTGCTTGGTTTTTCATTTATAATAAATTTATACGAAAATAGCTTGTCGAATATCTTATTTGTGATATTGTCGTGGTTTACTTAAACTCACGTAATTTTTAATACAAAGCAAATTTATAACTTCCGAATTGATGGAATAGTAGGTGTTTTGAAATTAAAGAGTGGGTATTTTCGTTTTTTCAGATAGAATCTTGGTTTTCAAGGTATCCAGATTGTACAAATAGTCAGATGCTTGTTGGTAATTAAAGCACCTGACCATAAAATGATGTTTTTAGTTCTTATAAACAATATTATTGTCTGCTTTCAGAACATATTTTTTTGTTTTCTCAGTGTCAATATTATGTATGAAGGTTTCTTCTGTTAATGCAGCACTATTCAGTGTAACAGTTCTGGTTTTACTGTCATTACCCGCAGTGCTTACCAAATCCACTTCTACAGTTTTATCACCATGGTTCATGATTCTTATAGTAGACACTAGTTTGTCAACTGTTTTGTCTGTAACTGGTTTTGCTATCACAGTACCATTGAGTTCAATTCTAAGAACATGGGCATATTCTGTAGGTTTCTGTTTCGGGAATTTCACTTTCAGACCTATATCTGTAAGTTTGAATTCAAGCTTTTCTTCTGATCCGAGCATACTTACAGATTTTATCTCCACATTCTCTATATATCTTTTGCAAACGATTTGATAAGAACTTCATCATCCCATGCAAGTGATATTGCATATACTTTATTATCACGAGTTGTAAAACGAATGTCTTGAGCTGTGTATTCGGTTTTTTCATTATCTGTCATATAACCGGCAGTTCCCTTGTTTTCTCCTTCGCCTGGAGTAACCCATGGACGAGAGCAATAGATTGCTTCACCATTAACTTTAAGCCATTTTCCTATCTCTTTAAGAACATTCTTTTGTTCGTCTGTAATAGTTCCGTCAACTTTTGGTCCTACGTTAAGCAATAGGTTACCATTCTTGCTGACTATATCCACAAAGTCATCGATAATATGGTCTGGAGTTTTGTTCTCCTCATCAGGACAGTAGCTCCATGATTTTTTACCTATTGATGTATCGGTTTGCCATGAGTGTTTACGTATTCTGTCACTTTTACCACGTTCGATATCGATACCTGGATATTATCACCATAGCCGAATTTGGTATTTACAACAACTTCCTTACCCCAGTCAAGCGCATTATTGTAATAATAGGCCATGAATTTATAGAAAGTAGGCTGGAACGGATATTTTCCTACAGTCCAGTCAAACCATATCAGTTCAGGCTGATATTGGTCAATCAGTTCGTAGGTATGCAAGAGGAATTCACGTCTTGACTTTTCGTTAGAACCTTCATATTTACCGTAGTAAGGAGTCATACCTTTACCTTCAGGCTGGTGCAGACGTTCGCCGTAAAGAGAAATACTCATATCCTGAACATCGGATGGTGTGTCCATTCCATATTCATAAAACCAAGCATTCTCGCATCTGTGCGATGATAACCCGAAATGAAGTCCTTCTGCTATGATTGCCTTTTTTAGTTCGCCAATAACATCCCTCTTAGGACCCATATCTACCGAGTTCCACTTATTGAAGGTACTATTGTACATAGCAAAACCATCGTGATGTTCGGCTACAGGTACCACATACTGCGCTCCTGATTCCTTGAAAAGCTCTGCCCATTCCTGTGGATTGAAGTTCTCGGCTTTAAACATAGGAATAAAATCTTTGTAGCCAAATTCTGTCAGTGGACCATACGTTTCTACATGATACTTGTTAATAGGATGTCCTTCTTTATACATCCATCTTGAATACCATTCGCTGCCGTAGGCAGGCACAGAATAAACACCCCAATGAATGAATATACCGAACTTGGCATCTTCAAACCATTTCGGTATTCTGTAGTTTTGTGCAATTGATGCAGAATCCGGTTTGAATATGTCAGTACCAATTGGAGAAGCTGTAGTCTCAATGTTGGGCTTGTATTCCGAATTGTTACATGCGCTTAAGCAGGCAATAGTTGCAACTGCTAATGAAGTAATGATTGCTTTCATTTTTATAGTTTTTATAAGTTTAAAGTTCTACATTTATTGTTGTCTTAGCTGTTTTAAGTCCTTTAGAAGTGGCGGTAATATTCATTTTTCCTTGCTTGTTTTCGTCAGACTGAACAATTAGCATACACATACCGCTGAATGCTTTTCTTTTGGGTTCTATGAACGACTCCGTTGTTGCAGCATTACCGTTTCCTACAGCTCTAAAGTGTCCTGCACCTTCAACACTGAATTCTACCAGATTGTCTGCCTCAGGGCATAGATTACCGTCTCTGTCTTCAATTCTTACAGTAATATATGACAGATCTTTGCCATCGGCAGTTATTACCTTTCTGTCTGGTATAAGTTTGATTTGAGCTGGTTTACCTGCTGTTCTGATTGTTTTTTCTGCCTTTAGTTCACCTAAATTATTGTATGCCTTTACTGTAAGTTCACCCGGTTCAAACGGAACATCCCACGAGAGACGATATTTTGACTGGAATGTGTTAGGGGCATAATGATTAAACGACACCATAATTTCAGTTAGGTCTCTTCCTTTTACCCTTTTGCCCAATGATTTTCCGTTAAGAAAAAGTTCTGCCTCATAACAGTTGGTGTAAACATATACAGGTATGTTCATTCCTTTTTTCCAGTTCCAATGAGGAAGTATATGAACCATCGGTTTATCTGTCCATTGGCTTTGATATAGGTAAAATCTGTCTTTAGGCAAACCGCACAAATCCACTGCTCCAAAGTATGATGATCTTGAAGGCCAGTCGTCATTCCAGTATCCATGGGTTGAATTATCTCTGCCTCCGTATGGTGTCGGTTCGCCCAGATAGTCAAATCCTGTCCATATAAATTCCCCCATAAAGCGTGGGTTATTTCCTGGAAATGGAACTCTATATCAGGTGGGTATGCCCATTTGGGACCGATAAGGTCGTAGCTTGTAACCTGATTTGTGCCGTTTTTCTCATATTTCTCTATAGGTAGGTGATAAACTCCACGGCTACTTGTACACGAGGAAGCTTCCGAGCCATATAATGGAAGATCAGGATATAGTCTTTGAACTTCAGCATATTTGCCTGGTTTGTAATTCATTCCAGCAATGTCTACCTGCTGTGCCATGTTGTTGTCGAATGGGGCAGGGTAATAGTTGAACCCACATGTACTTGGACGTGTAGGATCAAGTTCGCGACAAATATCTGCAAGATATTTTGCTACTGTAAATCCTTTTTTCTTATCACTTTGCTCAAGAATTTCATTCCCTATACTCCACATTATTACCGACGGATGGTTTCTGTCGCGCATTATGAGGCTTGTAAGGTCTTTTTTACTCCACTCATCAAAATACAGGTGATAACCGTTGTCTACTTTAGCCTTTGTCCATTCGTCGAAGGCTTCATCAAGCACTACAAGTCCCATTCTGTCGCACAAATCAAGAAATTCCGGTGAAGGAGGGTTGTGTGATGTACGAATAGCATTCACACCCATTTCCTTCATAATCTGAAGCTTTCTTTCATCTGCTCTAACGTTGACTGCAGCTCCCATTGGACCGTTATCGTGATGAAGACATACTCCGTTAAATCTTATTTTTTCACCGTTTAGGAAAAATCCGTCTTTCGTAAAACATATTTTACGGATACCAAAGTCGGTAAAATATGTATCTGTAAGGTCTTTTCCATCATATATTTCTGTCTTCAGCTTATACATATATGGATTTTTCTGTCCCCAGATATTAGGATTCAACATATTTATATATGCAAGAGTTTTTCCCTGCTCCCCGGCAGCTACTTCAACATTATCATTTAATATTGCTACCGTTTCCCCCTGAGCGTTGATAATGCTATGCCTGATATTAAATTTCCCATTGCCGAATGTTGCGTTTTTCACAGTTGTTTCTATCTGTACTACAGCTTTTGGCTTAGTGACAGTAGGAGTTGTTACATATACTCCGTGTTCGGGTATGTAAACCTTGTTGTCTACTCTTAACCATACATTTCTATAGATACCCGCACCGGGATACCATCTTGATGACAGATCTCGCGGAGTAAGCTGTACAGCCAATACGTTTTCTTCACCTATTTTTAGATACTTTGTTATGTCTATCTCAAACCCGGTGTATCCGTAAGGATGTTCGCCCACCTTAACTCCGTTTATCCAAACCTTAGCTTCGCTCATTGCTCCGTCGAAGCCAATTCTTACAATTTTGTCCTTCCATTGTGCATCCCCAATGAAGGTCTTTCTGTACCAGCCAGTACCATGAAATGGCAGTCCGCCGCATCTTGCATTGTACTTGCTGTCAAACGGACCTTCTATTGCCCAGTCATGAGGTAAGTTAAGTTTTCTCCACGAATCATCATCGAACGATATAGCTTCGGCTCCTTTTATTTCACCTTTAAAGAAGCGCCAGTTTTCGTTGAAGGAGATACCATCCGTTACTGCGTTTATTGTGTTACCCAGAATGAGCAACAGGATAATTGTACCTAGAAGTCTTTTCATTATATTTTTCGTTTTAATAAATTTTCTCAGCAAAGTTATTTTCCATATTGATATATCTGACTGCTCTTGTGTCTCCATCCTCACACAAGCCTTTATTTCCGTCAGTTGAATAGGTTGAACTATAGTACCTTTTTCCCATCAGGTCTACAACATAAGAAAGCTTCATGTTGTCATTGCTGCTTTTTATAATCTCATCAGTCACCAGTTTCTTCATTGTCGCCATATCTGATATATGAACCAGTGAATAATCTCCGGAAACTACCGCATCATGCAAAAGTTTCCTGTTCTTTTTGAAGCTCAACAGAATCTTGTTCTTTCTGCTTTTTACTCCATTCCCATGTTTTACTAATCCGAATAATTCCTTGAATTCTTCGTAGTTATTGAAATTATAGTATAGCATATCATTCTGAAGCAATTTTATTAAAGACTGCTACTTTATCAAATCTGCTCGTTTTTATTATCTTAATTTAAAAATATAATGATCAATCTATCGAATTATCTTTGTACACGTCCGCTTGCATCACCACCAGCCAAAGCTTCAACTTCTTCAATAGATACCAAGTTGAAATCTCCATTGATTGTATGTTTTAAAGCCGAAGCTGCAACTGCAAACTCCAAGGCCTCACTCTGAGTTGCTTTAGTAAGCAAGCCATGGATAATACCACCAGAAAAAGAATCTCCACCACCTACACGGTCAATAATCGGATTAATGTCGTATCGTTTTGATGTATAGAATTCTTCACCATTGTAAATCATAGCTTTCCATCCGTTATGTGTAGCAGAGAATGATTCACGCAAAGTAGAGATTACATATTTGAATCCGAACTCTTTGGCCATTGCAGTAAAAATACCTTTGTATCCTTCTGCATCTGTTTTGCCTCCTTCTATATCGGCATCAGGCTTGAATCCTAAACAAAGTTCTGCATCTTCTTCATTTCCAATACATACATCAACATATTGCATCAATGGACGCATAATGGACTGAGCCTTTTCTTTAGTCCAAAGTTTCTTGCGGAAATTAAGGTCTACTGAGACTGTAACACCATGACGCTTAGCAGCCTCACAAGCAAGTTTAGTCAACTCGGCAGCTTTATCAGAAATGGCTGGGGTAATACCAGACCAATGAAACCAGTCTGCTCCTTCCATAATAGCATCAAAGTCAAAGTCACATGGTTCTGCCTCAGATATTGCAGAATTTGCACGGTCGTATATAACTTTACTTGGACGCATAGAAGCTCCAGTTTCAAGATAATATATACCTATACGGTCACCACCACGAGCTATATATCAGTCTGACACCATATTTACGAAGTGCATTTACTGCTGATTGCCCTATTTCGTGTTGGGAAGTTTAGTAACGAAATAGCTTCATGTCCGTAGTTTGCGCAACTTACAGCTACATTTGCTTCACCGCCACCATAAACGACATCAAAAGAATCTGATTGAACAAAACGTGTATTGCCTGGAGTGGACAATCTGAGCATTATTTCTCCCAAAGTTACAATTTTCATCGTATAAATATTTTATTAATAAACACAATACTAAAAAAAGGAAGGTAGATAATACTTCTTTCACAATAACAAAAGCATTATATACCTTCCCTATGTGAATTACTACTGATCAGCTGGTTTCAATATATCATTCAAGCCTGCGATATACTCTACTACAGTTCCATCATCTTCGGTAACAGTAAGATGTCCGAAACCGGCAGATGAATTAATCTCCTTCTTACCCATGAAGACGAACATACGCTTCTTCTCAACTTCCTTAATCTCTTTTTCTCCTGTTTCAGGATCCAGAATTTCTTCTGTCACTACAAAGACTTCATTAAAAGAGAAAGTAAGATATTTTTCCTTATCAAGATCTATTTCCAACCATTCCGGCAATTGGTCTGGTTGGTCATTAGACTCGTCAAAGAACTCTATTTTATTCATCCACAATGTCTGGAAATCGTTCTGCCATACTATCAGATCAAAAGTTTCACGATAGACAGAAAACTTGCTGATGTTTACCGGTTGATTAGTTTCGGCATCTTTTAATGCATATAGTTCGTAAACCGGAGTATTATCTAATTCAACAGCATGCCAGTCATCATTCTTACACGACCAAAGCAACACAGTCATGCATAAGATTGCCAATGCCTGAAATATTTTATTTTTGGTATTCATAATTAATATTTTTATGGTCTAACTTCAATATATCCGAAGAATATATCATCAAAATAAATTTCTCCAAAGAAATAATTGAACCGTAAACTTAGAATTACACTTTCCATTTCTGCCTTAGAAGTAATAATACCTGTAACTTCTTTCCATATTCCAGACTGTAATGTTTCCCACGGCAGCTTGTTTGTAGGAGTCTCAAGCCATGAAGGATCCTGTTGCCCTGGTTTATCGGAAGGAACAAACCACGCTGTCAAACCTGATCTTACTTCACCTGGAACATAATACTTATATTTAATTGTATAAGTACCTTTACCACCCTTAAATGGCTTAGAAATCAGAGCTCTACTGAATTCTACAGCATCTACACGTAAACATTTAGCACTTGAATTAACCGCATTTTGTAATGGATTATCAACTACAGATGATGGCTGATATTGAGCCGGCAATACATCTGCTTTAACCACCTTCCAGTCTTCATAAGTAGAAGGATACTCAAAACCATCATCCAAGAATGAAGCATATGTTGTAACAACATTAGGTTCTGAAGAAGAAATTGTCAAGTCTGCATCTCCATATAAAGCTTTTCTTAAAGTACCTGTAAGAATCAAATCATCAGTATTATAAATTTTTTCACCCAATGTCAATTTTAACTCATAACGATGAGTATTATTAACCTCTGCTTTATTTATTGCAATTGTACCTGAATTATTATTCCCATTATAGTTATTCCGATAATTTAAAGTTAAAGCACTTACGTCAATAGGCTTATAACCGAACTCTGAGTTTCAAGGTCAATAGCAATATTCCACTGGTCTATCTGACGGATTTTGTAAGAAACAGGGTCTTGTGTAGGAACTACCTTAATGTTAAGAGGAACCACAACAGATTTAGCCATAGCTGTTGGCTGATATTTATTATTAGGATCGCTTTTTCTCTCAACCGTCAAGTTAAGATTGAGAGGTTTATCAGAAAACTTTTTAAGTTTAAGCTCATAAACATCGGGAAAGTCTGTAAACTCCTGCTCAAAACCGGCAGCATAACATACAAGTTTCCAATAATTTGGCAATCCATAAGAGTCATCTTTTACATAAAGACTCTTTCCGTATTCAAGTTCATACGTCTCATACTCAGGAGCCTCTTCAGTGCCTCCAATCTGTCCCATTTTAATCTCCTGAGTACATTCAGGGTCACTATACATTCTAATAGCAGGAACCAGATTCAGATCATATACACGCACATGAAATGTAGTGTCCATTACATAGACATCGCCTTCCTTTCTTGCATAAGTATATTTCTTCACATAAGTCTGAAGCTCAGCACTCCATTCTGAGTAAGGATATACAACCTGTTTAGAGAATGTATTACGCAATCTAATTGTATGATCACCAGCCTTTGTAAAATATACATGAATTGTCTTTTCATTATTTACATGAGGAATAGATTCATCTACAGTATTATCATCTTATTCTTCTGACCCCATTGCATCTTACCACTAAGGAATTTAGTTCCATCATCAGAAACAGTCCATTCATGTGATAAATTACCTTGAGACAAATCCATTATACTAATATACTCTTTAAGATTAAGTTGAATCGGAGATATATTCTCAGCTTCAGTACTCATATGCCAAGTACATTCTGCCACATCATTCAATGGTTCAAAATCATCTTCTTACAGGAGGAAATAATTGATGTAATCACCAAACTATATATAAAAATTTATTTTTCATCATATCTAGTTATTTAATGTCAGGATTAGAAGTTGATTCTATGTTAGGTATAGGCCAATATGCAACACTTGGTCCATAGTTCATTGATGCTTGAATATAATCAGATACTGGTTTAAGATATGTATCAGGATCGTCAGCTCTATAAGGACGCTGTTTACCCCAATTTTGACCAACATACAGACTATTAGGGTCTTCCTTAGTAGGAGCCAAGAAAGTCCCTCTACCTATAAGATATTTCTGTTTTGAAAGCCAGGTGAAGCGTTCTTTTGTAACATTCCATCGACGTAAATCAATAACTCGAATGGCATGCCCTTCCATACAAAGTTCCATAGGTCTTTCAATATACATTAAATGCTGCATAACATCATTAGAATTCAAGTCTCTATCATCATAAGTAGCTTCAGGATATTCACCAAGGTTTTGCTTACCAATAAGAATAATACCAGAACGTTTTCTTACCCTATTAATAAAGTTAATAGCATTTTGAAGATTAGATTCAGATGTACCACCTTTGATAAGACATTCTGCATACATCAAATAGATATCAGCCAAACGAATCAGACGATAATTTATACCCGAAGCCATAGCAGGCTTAAAATCTGCCTCTCTTTCGTTGAATCCCAGTTTGTAAGTTTTCTGAAATAAGCAGTAATTCCATTATTGAACTT
>ENA-OQCS01000109-OQCS01000109.1-human-gut-metagenome-genome-assembly--contig:-NODE-109-length-39148-cov-4.938623_pt1 | contig 39148 bp, 41 predicted proteins | sample MGYA00242757_ERZ504575 | MGnify/ENA primary metagenome ERZ504575 (study PRJEB26092, sample SAMD00036297) | human gut metagenome | host: Homo sapiens | study: EMG produced TPA metagenomics assembly of... | reverse complement strand
TGTTTTTGGTGATTATGTAGAAAATCATGGAATTAAAAAACACATCTTGAAATGGAAAATTTTTTCAACTATAATCGCTCTGATATCTGATAAAACAGATATCGAAAACAGCAAATAAAGAGGATTAAAAAAGGATTGGGAGGGTTTATTGGAATGCAGACAGACATGACAGTTGGGAAACCAATGAAGATGATACTTGACTTTACGATACCTGTATTTATAGGTAATGTATTCCAGCAGTTTTACAACATGGCAGATGCCATAATCGTAGGAAAATTGTAGGAACAAAAGGGCTGGCAGCGGTTGGTTCAACAGGAACGATCATGTTTCTGATCATAGGTTTTCTTACGGGACTGACAGCCGGTTTTACAGTTCTGACCTCACAGAAATTCGGTGCAGGAAAGATGGATGAGATGCGTCAGTCAGTGGGAAATGCGGCGTTACTTTCAATTATCATTTCGGTTATAATGACGGCTGTCAGTATGGTGGGGATGCACTCGCTTCTGACATTAATGCATACACCAGAGGATATTTTTCAGGATGCATATACCTACATTATGATCATATGCGGAGGTATTTTTGCACAGGTATTATATAATATCCTGGCCAGTATTCTGAGAGCACTGGGAAACAGTAAGACACCCTTGTATTTCTTGATTCTGGCGGCACTTTTGAATATAGTACTTGACCTGACGTTTATTATTGTTTTCCATATGGGAGTCGCCGGGGCTGCCTGGGCAACGATCACAGCACAGGGAGTATCCGGAGTGCTTTGCCTGATTTATATCATAAAATACGTACCGGAATTGAGACTGAAGGCGGATGACTGGAGATTTCGTTCAGAGATTGCCAAAAAGAAATTCTTGTGGGCATTCCCATGGGACTGCAGTATTCCATCACTGCGATCGGAACCATGATGGTACAGTCTGCACTGAATATTCTTGGTTCCTATGCAGTAGCGGCATTTACGGCAGGAAATAAGATTGAGAATATTTTTACCCAGGCATATGTTGCAATTGGAACAACAATGGCAACATATAATGCACAGAATATAGGAGCACGTAAACTGGACAGAGTCAGACAGGGATTTAACAGTGCGCATATTATAGGAATTACCTATGCCATTGTTACAGGTGTGATCATTTTCTTCTTTGGCAAATATCTGTCTTATCTGTTTATTTCAGATAATGCCGCAGAAGTCATTCCTATGGTTGATACTTATGTGAAATGCGTGGCAGTATTTTTCATACCACTTCACTTTGTCAATGCACTAAGGAATGGTATCCAGGGCATGGGATACGGACTGCTTCCAATGCTTGCCGGTGTTGCAGAACTGGCAGGACGTGGAATCACTGCTATGGCCGCGGCGCTCATAAGAGTTACTTTGGAGCATGTATGGCCAGTCCGATGGCATGGGTGCTTGCCGGAGGACTTTTGATCGTCATGTATTTCTATGTGATGAAGGATATGAAACGCAGACTTGGCCTGTAAAAATAAGAAAAATCACAAGGGATTTGCCAAAGAAAACATTTTTCGGGGATATTACCTGCAAACAGTAATAAAAAATGAGAAAAAGGTGAATAGTAGGTGCAAATTGGAAGAATTATGTTATAATGAAACATGCAGCGCAGGTTTATGTGATCAGTACATAAATTCTGTGTATTGTGAAGCGTATTATTAAGAATTATAGCAAGCCTCTTAATTAACCGAATCAACAGTAATATGATTCAAAAGTAATAGGCTTCAGGAAAAATGAACGGTAACATTTATGTTGAGGAGAAAATAGATGGGCAACAAAGAGGAAAAAAACAACACAGTCCCAAATGGCAGTACGGAAACAACTGGCAGACGCCATAAATCCGCAAGACCGGGGAGAATTTCGTATGTACCGATCAATGATGAAGATCTTGCACCTTATGAACCACCTGTTCGTAAGAAGTATAAAGGATTAAAAATTACAGGAATCGCAGTGGCAATGGTTATTGTAAGTGCCGGAGCCGCATATGCAGGTATGTCATATTATTATTCGGATAAATTCTTTGAAGGAACATCGATCAATGGTATTGACTGTTCAGGTAAAACTGCTTATGAGGCAGAACAGAAGATTGCGAAGACAGTAGAGAATTATTCCATAGAGGTTGATTCCAGAAATCTGGATCCGCAGACGATCAGCGGAGATCAGATCGGTTATAGTTATGTTTCTGATGGAAGTGTTCTGAAACTTCTGAAAGATCAGAAACCTTATGAATGGATCAGAGGTTTTTTTGAAAAGAAGAGCTATACAGCCGCTGAGAATACGACTTACGATAAAGAAAAGCTGAAAAAACAGGTGAAGGCACTTAACTGTGCACAGAAAGAGAATCAGGTAGCTCCTGAGAATGCATATGTCGCATATGGAGATTCGCAGTTTGAGATTGTTCCGGAGACAGAGGGAAGTAAGCTGGATTTGAAAAATGCTTATAATGTGCTTTCGGAAGCTGTTTCGGGAAATAAAACTTCGGTTGATTTCGACAGTGAGCCGGACGTGTATGTAAAAGCAGATATCACCAGTGACAATCCGGATCTGCAGGCGTCTCTTAATGCATGTAACAATTTCACAAAAGCAAGCATTACGTATACTTTTGGAGATGAAACGGAAACCCTGGATGGAAATACGATCAAGGACTGGCTGAATTTTGATGAAAAAGGACAGCTGATCATGGATGATACATCCTTCAGACAGCACATCGCAGATTATGTGGCGCAGCTTGCAGCGGCCCATGATACGGTGGGAACTGAAAGAGAGTTCCAGACAACAAGTGGGAGAACTGTCAGTGTATACGGTTCTGCATATGGATGGCAGATAGACCAGGCTTCAGAGGTTGCACAGCTGACACAGGAAATCCAGTCAGGGACACAGACAACCAGAGAGCCGGTTTATTCTATGACAGCCAATGCACATGGTTACAATGATATAGGAAATACTTATATTGAAGTGGATCTGTCAGAACAGCATATGTATTTCTACCAGAACGGAGAAGATATCTTTGAGTCAGATATTGTTTCCGGTGATATGAGATATTCTGACCGTCAGACTCCGGCCGGTATTTATACGATTTATTATAAGAAGAGCCCGGATGTGCTCAGAGGTAAACAGCTGGCAAACGGTAAATACGAATATGAACAGCCGGTAACGTACTGGATGCCGTTTAATAGCGGTATTGGTTTCCACGATGCAAACTGGCAGCCATACTTTGGCGGAGATCGTTTCATGGAAGGCGGTTCGCATGGATGTATCAATATGCCGCCGGAGAAAGCAGCAGAACTTTATAATATTATTGACTGCAATATTCCAATCGTATGTTTCTATTAATATTGATCAGGAATTACTTTTCTGTAATCTTTTAATTGGAGGTATTGAACAGTTTTCTGAAAAATAAAAACAGGTATGGATATTCCGGGATCATTGTATACGAAACAATAGTCCCGGATTTCTATAAAAAGAAAAAAGGTTCTGTATGGTAAAATGCAGAAAGAAAGGGGAAGGTTATGAATTTTGATTCTTTAAACATCATACTGACAATTGCCGCTTTCATAGTAGGAATAATGCTTCTGACAGGACATGGGGATATTTTCCTGAAAGGTGGAAACTCGGATATCAGTAAGAAGCTTTATGATGAAGAGAAGATGGCAAAAGCAAGTGGAGTTGCGCTTATTTTGATTGGCGTTGTTTCTGCTATAGATCTTTTCACTACAGCACTGGCATTTAAAATAGCTTACATAGCAGCACTTCTGATCATTATTGTCGGACTTGTGTGTTATTTGAGATTAAAATGTAAAAAATAATGAATAAAGCAAGAAGGATCGAGACACAGTAAAATGGTTACTGTTCACACACCACTATCCCGCGAGGTGTTTTGGCATGAATATGCCAAATCCCGAGACATACACGCCAAAATTCAATTGCCGCAGGCAATCTGGAATGAATTTTGGCTATGTTACTGAGAACGGAGTGAACAGTAACGTAAAATGTGTACGGTCCTTTTTATTTTTATGTATTAGCGTTTTTCTCTGTTTTGTGATAAAATGACATGCAGGCCAAAATTCAATTGTCGCAGGCAATCTGAAATGAATTTTGGCAGCGTTACTGAGAACGGAGTGAACAGTAAATAAACGAGGAAAAGATAAATTATGGTACTTGAAGAGATTGTGCGGCCTCTGGTAAAATGGTACAGGGATAATAAGAGGATTCTTCCATGGAGAGATAAGGACAATGCTTATTATACATGGGTGTCGGAGATTATGCTGCAGCAAACCAGAGTGGAGGCAGTGAAACCCTATTTTCAGAGATTTATCACAGACTCCCGGATATTCAGTCACTGGCGGAATGTCCTGAAGAGAAACTTCTGAAGTTATGGGAGGGACTGGGATATTATAACCGCGTTCGGAACATGCAGGAAGCGGCGAAAACTGTAAAAGATGAATATAATGGCAGACTGCCTGAAGATTATCAGGCACTTTTGTCGTTAAAGGGAATAGGAAGTTATACAGCCGGTGCCATTGCATCGATCGCATATGGGGAAAAGGTTCCGGCTGTAGACGGGAATGTACTGCGTGTGATTTCCAGAATTACAGAGAGTACGGAAGACATCAGCCGGCAGTCTGTCCGCAGAAAAATAGAACAGCAGGTTTCGCAGATCATGCCCTCAGATTGTCCGGGAGACTTTAATCAGGCACTGATGGAACTGGGAGCTGTGATATGTGTTCCCAACGGTCAGGCGAAATGTGCAGAATGTCCGATTGCATTTACCTGTCTGGCTCACAGACATGATAAAGAGGATATGATTCCTGTAAAAGCACCTAAGAAAGCCAGAACACAGGACAACAGGACTGTGTTTATCATTCAGGACGGAGAATGCACAGCTATCAGGAAAAGACCTGAGAAAGGACTTTTGGCAGGCTTATATGAACTGCCAAATACTCAGGGACATTTAAAAAGCGAAGATGCGCTTTTGTACGTAAAAGAGTTGGGACTTGATCCATTATATATAGAAGAACTTCCGCCTGCGAAACATATTTTCTCCCATATTGAATGGAGAATGCAGGCATACAGAATAAAGGTATCATCCCTAAAGACAACACAGGATAAAGAACTCATTTTTGTAAGTAAAGAACAGTCAGGTAAACAATACGCAATTCCATCTGCTTTTGGAGCGTATGCAAAGTATATCAAGGAGGAAACAAGATGAAACTGTTAAGTATTGCGATTCCATGCTATAATTCACAGGATTATATGGAGAACTGTATAGAGTCATTGCTGGTGGGAGGAGAAGAAGTAGAGATTCTTGTAATAGATGACGGATCTTCTGACAGAACTGCTGAGATTGCAGATGCTTATGCCAGGAAATATCCGACAATTGTAAAGGCAATTCATCAGGAAAACGGCGGTCATGGAGAAGCTGTCAATGCAGGAATCAGAAATGCTACAGGATTGTATTTCAAGGTAGTGGACAGTGATGACTGGGTAAATAAAGAAGCATATGTACAGATTCTGAAAACTTTATATGAACTGCTCAGAGGTCCGCAGACAGTTGACCTTCTGATCAGTAATTTCGTATATGAGAAACAGGGGGCAACCCGTAAGAAAATCATGCAGTACCGGAAATGTCTGCCACAGGACAGAATATTTGGATGGGAAGAAGTGAAACATATGCCGAAGGGCAAATATCTTCTGATGCATTCCATGATCTATCGTACAAAATTACTTCATGAATGTAATCTGGAACTGCCAAAGCATACATTTTATGTAGATAACCTGTTTGCTTTTGAACCTCTTCCATATGTAAAGAATCTGTATTATCTGGATGTGAATTTCTACCGTTATTTTATCGGAAGAGATGACCAGTCTGTAAATGAGAAAGTGATGATCAAACGTATTGACCAGCAGATCCGGGTAAACAAACTCATGGTAGATGCATATATCAACTGCAAAAGTACAAATAAGCAATTGAAAGCATATATGTTCAGCTATCTGGATATTATTACAACTATTTCTTCCATTATGCTGATACGTGCCAATACAGAAGAGTCCCTTCAGAAGAAGAAAGAACTTCTGGAATATATCAGAACAGAGAATAAACAGGTATACAGAAAGCTGCGTCACAGTCTTTTCGGAAGAGTCATGAACCTTCCGGGAAGAGGTGGAAGAAAAATGTCAGTGGCAGCCTACAAAATCAGCCAGAAATTCTATGGATTTAACTGATGCGTAAAAGCTTCACATTCGGATATCGGTTTTGGGAAAATATTTTATGAAATTGTTATAACTGTAAAAAGCAGAATCTCTGAAAGACAAAAATGTATTTCAAAGATTCTGCTTTTTTTTAAATCTTTCTAATTCTCGCTCTTTTTTCTCTTTACTTCTCTAAAGCAGACAGATTCAGAAGAAACGGAAATTCTTCTCGGATAAAAAACCCAAAAGCCAAATAATGCAAGTGTGGCACCCATGCATACATCGATCACAGAATGCTGTTTCAGGAACATGGTGGACATGATGATCAGCGCAGTCAGGGTAAAGGATGCTGCTTTTATAAGTTTTTTATTTCGCAGTGCTTCGCAGTTTGTAAGCGACATATGTATTGCAAGAGAGTTGAACACATGAATACTGGGCAGGATATTCGTAGGAGTATCTGTACTGTACAGCCATTTTACTATATCTGTGAAGATATTGTCTCTTGGAAATTCGGTCGGACGTATGTGCTGAGCATTTGGATAAACATAGGAAACAATCAGGAAAACAGTCATTCCCATCATAAGATTAAATGCCAGCTGATAGTATTCATGCTTGTTTTTGTTAAAAAATATAAAATAAATCACAGCCAGAATCATGTATGGAAACCACAGCATATAAGGAACGATAAAGAACTCACAAAATGGAATCCAGTCATCAAATACTGTATGTACGATATGATAGCTGTGAACCGGTCTGTGCTCCAGGTAACTGAAGAGCAGGATATAAATGATACTGTAAACAGCAATCACAAGTCCATGCCGGTATTTGGAAACAAAGTCTTTCAAAATGTCACCTTCCTTAGAGAATAGTTACTGCTCACCTTATATCCGAAAACACATTGTGAGGAGTATTATCAGTGAACAGTCATGTAAAATATTACAGAATCAGGTAAATACCTGTTTCGGCTGTAAATATAAAAGTTTCTGTATAGAGAAATTATTTCATATCATATAATACCATCTTCATACTTCTTTTACAAATAAATTTTCTCATAAAGTATATAAAATATTTATAAAGAAATCTCCAGATAAATGTAGCATTTTACAAAGTTTTAACATAAAGCAGAACAAAGATTTTACGGCTTTTTATTATACTGATATCAACTGAGCCGGAGAAATTATAGTGATTTTCGAAAATGTCATGTTGTTTCCGGAGATTGTATACTGGTTTCGGCTTATGGCATTCAGTAAATAATTGTAAATGGAGAACAGAAAAATGATATATTTGGTAGAAGATGATGAGAGTATACGTGAACTGGTGATTTATACATTGAAAAGTCAGGGATTTGAAGCAAAAGGATTTGAAAGACCTTCTCACTTCTGGAAAGCCCTGGAAAAGGAAAAACCTGCACTTCTGCTCCTTGATGTGATGCTGCCGGAAGAGGATGGGATTTCCATATTGAAGAAATTGCGTATGCGTCCGGATACACGTAAACTTCCTATTATCATGCTGACAGCAAAAAGCAGTGAATATGATACAGTGGTAGGTCTTGACAGCGGGGCAGATGACTATATTCCAAAACCATTCCGCATGATGGAACTGATCTCAAGGATCCGCGCATTATTAAGAAGAACAGAAGATGACGGCGCAGAAGAATATCGGACAGGAAACCTTTATGTCTGCCCTTCCAGACATATTGCAACTGTAGATAAAAAGAATGTAAATCTTACATTAAAAGAATATGAAGTATTATGTCTGCTTCTGAAAAACAGCGGAACTGTACTTTCCAGAACCCAGCTTCTGAATCAGGTCTGGGGGTATGAATTCGACGGAGAGAGCAGAACCGTTGATGTACATATCCGAACACTGAGACAAAAACTGGGAAGTGCCGGTGAACTGGTGGAGACAGTTCGTGGAGTCGGATATAAAATTATAGCAATTCCATAAAATAATGCAATCAAGACAGTTCAGCAGAGTGCGAAGGACAAGGAAGATACCTGCAGACGTGCTGACGCACGGCAAAGATATCTGACGCAGGACTTCACGCTATGATGGACTGGATTGTTTGCAGTAATCTATGGAATTACTATAATATGAAATAAAGTTAAAGAATAACTGGAAACAGGAATTTATCTATGCTATACTTTTAAATATGAGAATTGCAGGAGTTGCAAAGAGCAAAGCAAAATAGCTTTTGATCCTGACATCTTAAATATAAGCAGATGCCAAAAATAAATGGACAGCTGCCCGAAATCAACGGTCAGGGATATCAGAAACCCTGACTGTAGATTTTTATAAGGAGTTATTTATTTTATGAAATCATTAGTAATAGCAGAGAAACCTTCTGTTGCCAGAGATATTGCCAGAGTACTTCACTGTACACAGAAAGGAAATGGTACCCTTGAGGGAAAAGATTATGTAGTCACCTGGGCACTTGGACACCTTGTTACTCTGGCAGATCCTGAGGAATACGATAAGAAGTATATGAAATGGGAAATGTCCACACTTCCCATGATGCCGGATCGAATGAAGCTGGTAGTTATTCGACAGACCGGTAAACAGTACAATGCAGTAAAAACGCAGCTGTACAGAAAAGACATAAACGATATTATAATAGCCACAGATGCCGGAAGAGAAGGTGAACTGGTAGCCCGCTGGATTCTTGACAAAGCGGACTGTCATAAACCAATCCGCAGACTGTGGATTTCTTCAGTTACAGACAAAGCTATCAAAGAAGGATTCGGAAATCTGAAAAACGGACATGAGTATGATAATCTGTACAGAGCAGCTGTGGCAAGAGCGGAAGCTGACTGGCTGGTGGGAATGAACGGTACAAGGGCACTTACCTGCAAATATAATGCCCAGCTTTCCTGCGGGCGTGTACAGACTCCTACACTGGCGATGATTGCGAAACGGGAAGAAGAGATACGGGCATTTAAGCCGAAGGAATATTACGGAATCACCCTGAAAGCAGGTGATATCACCTGGACATGGAAGGAACCAAAGAGTAAGAGCTTCAGAACTTTTAATAAAGAACGGGCAGAGGAGATTTCCGATGTTCTCAGAAATCAGTCTCTGGAAGTAACTTCCGTAACCAGCAAAGAGAAAAAATCCTTTGCACCGGGTTTGTATGACCTGACCACACTGCAGAGAGAGGCAAATCGGAAATATGGATATTCTGCAAAGCAGACTCTGAATATCATGCAGCGTCTGTATGAAAATCACAAAGTACTCACTTATCCGAGGACAGATTCCAGATATATTGGAAAGGATATTGTTCCTACAATTAAAGAACGACTGAGAGCCTGCGCAACAGGACCGTACAGAAAACCGGCAGGCGCACTGATGAATCAGCCTGTTCGTGCAAATGGAAGTTTTGTGGATGATAAAAAGGTCAGCGACCATCATGCAATTATCCCTACGGAGCAGTTTGTGCAGCTTGACCATATGACAAATGAAGAACGTAAGATTTACGATATGGTAGTTCGCAGATTCCTCAGTGTGCTGTATCCGCCTTTTGTTTATGAACAGGTGAGCATGGAGGGAATTGTTGCTGGAGAATTTTTTGCTGCCAGCGGGAAAGTTGTAAAAAGTGCCGGATGGAAAGATGTGTATGAAAATACGGACGACACTGAAGAGGATGAGGATACTGCTGACGATGCGCAGAAATTGAAAGATCAGAAGCTTCCACAGATGAAGAAAGGTGAGAGACTGCATATAGAGAATGTATCCATGAATACAGGCAGGACAAAGCCGCCTGCAAGATTCACAGAAGCAACGCTTCTTGCGGCAATGGAGAATCCGGTGCGTTATATGGAGAGTCATGATACGAAGGCAGCGAAAACTCTCGGTGAGACAGGTGGTCTGGGAACAGTTGCCACAAGGCCGATATTATTGAGAAACTGTTTAACAGCTTTCTGATGGAGAAAAAAGGCAATGAAATCCATCTGACCTCCAAGGCAAAGCAGCTTCTGGAACTGGTACCTGAGGAACTGCGTAAGCCGGAACTGACCGCAGACTGGGAGATGAAGCTTGGAAATATTGCAAAAGGTAAAATGAAACAGGAAACCTTCCTGAAAGAAATCAGGAACTATACCTGTGACATTGTAGATGAGATCAAAACCGGACAGGGAACTTTTCGTCATGACAATCTCACAAACAAGATCTGTCCGAACTGCGGAAAGAAGCTTTTGGCAGTTAACGGAAAGAATGCAAAGATGCTGGTATGTCAGGACAGAGAGTGCGGTTATAAAGAAACCCTGTCCAGAACTACCAATGCCCGTTGTCCCAAGTGTCATAAACGTATGGAAATGTATGTGAAAGGCAAAGAAGAGACATTTATCTGTGCCTGCGGCTATAAAGAAAAGCTTTCTGCTTTTCAGGCGAGAAGAGCCAAAGAGGGAGCAGGAGTTAATAAGCGTGATGTTCAGAAATACATGAGACAACAGCAGAAAGAAGCCAAAGAGCCGGTGAATAATGCATTTGCACAGGCACTGGCGGGATTAAAACTGGAATGATTAAATAAAGAAGGGAAGATAACATTATGGCAGTACAGGATGATCATATGATAAGAAATATTCAGGATGTAGGAAGGCTGATCGCAAAGCTTCTGCTTCATGAGCAGCAGCCCAATTACAAACTTCCTGAAAATAAGGAAGATTACACAGAGGCAGATAAGCTTTTTTCAACTGTTATGAAGCTGGCAGAAGAAGGAAAGATCAATGAAGCAGAGAACGAATTGTACATGGGTATGTTGAAGACGATGTAGATTATCTGGAACTGGCACTGACTTTTTATCTGTATCTGAATGATATGGATGGAGATTTCCTGGATGATAATGATTATTCCAGGGAGGAAGTTCTGGAAGGTATGAAAGATCTTGCTTCAGACTGGGGAGTTACAGGACTGGAGGCTTTCTGATGCGAAGAGAACAGACACTGGAAGAGATTTCAGACGGAAAGTTATATGATTCCAATGACATGGTAAAGGCAGACTGTCACGATTGCGAAGGATGCTGTGACTGCTGTCAGGGAATGGGAGATTCTGTGATCCTGGATCCATATGATGTACACAGATTATCTGTGGGACTTAAGAAGCCTGTGGAACAGCTTCTGCAGGAATGTCTGGAACTGGGAGTATCAGACGGCAATATCCTGCCTCATCTCCGGATGACAGGTGAAAAAGAACAATGTGTATTTCTGAATAAAGAGGGCCGTTGCAGTATTCATGCTGTCAGACCAGGCTTCTGCAGACTGTTTCCTCTGGGAAGACTTTATGAAGATGGGGGATTTAAATATATTCTTCAGATCCATGAATGTCCCAAAACAAACAGAAGTAAGATCAAGGTAAAAAATGGATCGATACACCGGATCTGAAAAATTATGAGAAATTTGTCAATGACTGGCATTATTTTCTGCTGGATGTACAGGAAGTACTGTACAATGCTGAGGATTCAGACCTGATTAGAAATCTGAACCTCTTTGTGGTGAACAGATTCTATCTCAAACCATATGATCAAAATCAGGATTTCTACATACAGTTTTATGGGAGACTGAAAGAAGGAAAAGATTTGTTGGCACTGGCCTGAGTGTGGTTAAAAATGTACTAGCGATAAAAATCTTGCTGTACAGAACAATATCTGTATAAAGATATTTTCTGTACAGTAAGGTTTTTTACAAAGCATAAATGTTCATCTGACGATATGAGGTGTCAGATGACACAGATAAGACAGAAAAAGTATGCATCAGCAGATTTTCAATAGATTTTCAAAAGAGAAGATCTCTTTTTCAGACATTAATTCTTCAAATCTGTTCAGGTTAAGATCTGAGTGTTCCAGTTCTCTTGAAAACTGATAACAGATACGGATCTGGTCATCCAGCTTAAACTGCCGGTTGTTTTTCAGATAGGTTCCCACATTTAATTCATGGATGAACAGGGTGCACACAACTGCCATTTTCACCTTGGCGAAGATCTCATCATCATAAACTGCACCGCAGAAATAGGTATAGATCCAGTAAACAAGAAGCTGTTCCTCCTGAACCTGCCAGTCCGGATAAGAGAAATCAAATTCACTTTTCTGCCAGGAATAAAGATTTCCGGAGTCAGACTGCGGATCTGTATTTCTATTATACAGTGGAGTCAGACAATTCTTTAAGTATTCCTGCCATCCCGGGCGCAGAACCTCCATTTCCGGGACAACAGTTTTCCACATTTTTTTAAATAATTGTTCTGGTGTATTTGCGCAGGCAGATGCAGCAGAACTGTTTTCTATGTTATCTGCATTTATACGAGAGTAAATTTTGTTGCAAAATCTATCTCCGTATCCGGAATCTTCATGTCGTTTTCGCATTTCTTCCCATTTAAAGAGTTCATTTTTATTCACACATAACTGGAAATCATGTGCAGCAGCCAGAAGTTTCCACAGACGTTTCTGCATGGGCACAGCTCTGTTCTGGATGATATCTATAAGCATATCACGGGTGTCCATAAGTGCAGTGAACAGGAAATAATCAAAGTCATCATAGACTTCTTCTTTTGTCTTTTTTTCTTTTGTGATAAAGTGTACCTTTTCTTTTTGGGAAAGTAAAATCCTTGCTGCCTCCGGACAGGAGAGCGACAGGGAAATCTCACGCAGACCTTCAAATTCTTCAATATGTCTAGGATAATTTCTGCAGGTTCTGCAGAACATTTCCGGTCCTGCTTCTGTGTAGATATCACACAGGTTCTCTTCGTTGAGAAAAGCACAGCGTCTGTTATACTGGCAGAAAACATGTTCTTTCCAGTCAATATCATTGTGCAGGCGATTGCGGAACGGACCTTTAAGTGCTGGTACTTCTTCAGTGTCTGATCGTCAATTACGATCTGCCATCCTGCGCAGCAGGTATCCGGACAGGCTCCTGCAATGCAGGAAAATTCTTTATAGTAGTTTGGAAATGTGTATTGCATAATGTTAAATAGTATCCTTTCTTTTTTTCTTAAGTTTACGGTAAGTTCCTGCAGTCATGCCACAGGATTTGCGAAAGCTCTGGGAGAGATAACTCTGAGAGGAAAATCCTGTCAGATGGGCAATGTCTGAAATTCCGTAATCAGTATTTTCCAGAAGTTCTTTACATACCTCGATTCGCTTTCTGTTTAGATAGTTCATAGGAGAAATCCCATAATATTTGGTAAATTCATGACTGAGATAATACTTGTTCAGGTGGCTGATGGCAGACAGATGATCAAGAGAGATGTTTTCTCCGTAGTTAGAATCAAGAAAACGTTTGATATTTGCACATTCCCTGCTTGGATGTTGTGCTGTGATCAGTTCGAAAGGAGAATCTGTAATTCGCCGAAGCTGAAGAATCAAGATATTAAGCATATATATACAGATTTTTTCGTACCCTTCAGATTGATTGTCCAGTTCCTGGAACAGAGAGTTAAAGTAAAAAAGCAGATCTGTTTTCTTTTTTCGGCAGTTAAAGATACGATATTCTTTCTGATCATTAAAAGAGAAGGATAATCCGCCTACTCCCACTGTGAAATAGCTGAGAGGAGGATTTCCCCTGGAAATTTCAGTATGATTAATGTGAGGGTTAACAATGATCAGGTCATCCTTTGAGATGGGGTAGATTTTGTCCTCAAGCAGGAATTCCCCCTGTCCGTCCCGCACATAGAATAATTCAGTAAAGGCATGGGAGTGGGGAATGCTTGGCCAGTCACTTTCATAGAGGGAAGAAGATGCATTCAGAAGTGTGATCTTCTGTGGAGCAGTATCTTCAGGGCTGAAGCGAAGAGAATGTGTACTCATAAAAAAGTTTCGCCTCCATAATTTAGCAATTTTGTCTGATATAAAAAAGTGAACAAAAATAATAGAGGGAATCTGTTCTGCGTTTAGTTGTTGCGACTGGACTAAATGCATAAAAAAACAATAAAAATCAAAATAATATAGACCATAATATCTAAAAACAGAATTCCCTTCAAAATTTCTGATAACATTTTTTATATAATATCACAATTCAATGCGCACAGCAAGATTTCTAAAAAACAAAGCAAAAAGAGAATTGAAAATGTTTTGGAAAGAACGTATTCTATAAACAGATAAGGTGCAAGAAAGAGCAGAATCAGGTCAGATAAGTAAAAAAATAAGACAGGTTTATACAGAGAGGAGACAAACAACAATGAAAAAAGGCCGTGTAACAATACCAACCAATCTGGACGTAGTGCCACAGACACTGGAGATACTGGATGAATGGGGTGCAGATGCGATTCGTGACTGTGACGGAACAGAATTTCCGAAGGAATTAAAAGATACTGGCTCCAAGATATATGCAACCTATTATACAACCCGTAAGGATAATGAATGGGCAAAGGCACATCCTGAGGAAATCCAGCAGATGTATATCATGACATCCTTCCATACAGCAACAGAGGATAAGCTGGAAATTCATCTGATGGATCATTTATATCCGGATATGCTGGCGGTGAATACAAGAGATGATATCTACAGATGGTGGGAAGTTATAGACCGTACTACCGGGGAACCGGTATCAACAGAGCTGTGGAGCTATGATGAAGAAACCGGTAATGTAGTGATCAGAGCTGCAAAGCTGTTTCATGAATACACTGTAAGCTTCCTGGCATATATCATGTGGGATCCGGTACACATGTACAATGCAGTAGTAAATGACTGGAAAGATGTGGAACCGCAGATTACATTTGATGTGCGCCAGCCGAAAACAAAAGCTTATTCCCTGGAACGTCTGCGCAGATTTCTGGATACTCATGGGTATGTGGATGTTGTGCGCTTTACTACATTTTTCCATCAGTTTACTCTTATATTTGATGAATTTGCAAGAGAGAAATATGTAGACTGGTTTGGCTATTCCGCTTCAGTCAGCCCATATATTCTGGAGCAGTTTGAGAAAGAAGTGGGTTATCCTTTCAGACCGGAATATATCATTGACCAGGGATACATGAACAATACCTACCGGATTCCCTCAAAAGAATTCAAAGATTTTCAGGCATTTCAGAGACGTGAAGTTGCGAAACTTGCCAAAGAGATGGTAGATATCGTACATGAATACGGAAAAGAAGCCATGATGTTTATGGGAGATCACTGGATTGGCATGGAACCGTTTATGGACGAATTTGCATCCATCGGACTGGATGCTGTGGTTGGAAGTGTTGGAAATGGTGCGACATTGCGTCTATTCAGTGATATTAAGAATGTAAAATATACAGAAGGAAGATTCCTGCCATACTTTTTCCCGGATACGTTCCATGAAGGCGGCGATCCTGTAAAGGAGGCAAAAGTGAACTGGGTAACAGCAAGAAGAGCAATCCTTCGAAGCCCGATCCAGAGAATCGGATACGGCGGATATCTGAAACTGCCCTGGAATTCCCGGATTTTGTACAGTATATCAAAGAAGTCTGCGAAGAGTTCCGCACTTTATATGATAACATTCAGGGAACGACTCCTTATTGCGTAAAACGGGTAGCAGTCCTGAATTGTTGGGGAAGGATGCGCTCATGGGGTAACCATATGGTACATCACGCCATCTATTACAAGCAGAATTATTCTTATTTCGGAATTATCGAAGCATTAAGCGGCGCACCGTTTGATGTATCATTTATCAGCTTTGACGATATCAAAGCAGACAAAGATCTTTTGAAGAAATTTGACGTAGTGATCAATGTGGGAGATGCGGACACTGCACAGTCAGGCGGCGAGAACTGGATCGACGAAACAATCATCACAGCAGTCAGAGAATTTGTATATAATGGCGGTGGATTTATCGGTGTAGGAGAACCGGCAGCACATCAGTGGCAGGGCAGATTCATTCAGTTAGATGATGTACTTGGAGTAGAAGAAGAACATGGATTTAACCTGAATACAGATAAATATAACTGGGAAGAACACAGAGATCATTTCATCCTTAAAGATGCAGAAGGCGAGGTTGATTTCGGTGAAGGTAAGAAGAACATTTATGCCTTACCGGAAACAGAAATCTTAATCCAGAAAGACCAGGAAGTGCAGATGGCTGTAAAGACTTTCGGTAAAGGAAGAGGCGTTTATATCAGCGGACTTCCATACAGCTTTAAGAACAGCCGCGTGCTTTATCGTGCAGTCCTTTGGTCAGCATCCGCAGAGGAAGAACTTCACTGCTGGTATTCAACCAACTACAATGTAGAAGTACATGCTTACGTAAAAAATGGAAAATACTGCGTAGTCAACAACACTTACGAACCACAGGATACAGTAGTTTACAGAGGTGATGGAAGCAGCTTCCGGTTACATATGGAGGCAAATGAGATCAAATGGTATCAGATATGAAAGATATCAGATATGAAAGATATCGGATAGATTTTATCTGTAAAATAGATTGAAAAGAAAGTCAGTGAAGAAATAACAGAACAGGTTCAGACGTGAGCAGAATACTTTTGCCTGAACCTGTTTTGATGTGTCAATAAGTTGATTTTTGAACAATCTTGCGTTTGAATTTCTTATTTACGCATTGTTGTCGGTCGCTGTAGCCACCGGCATACAATTATTTGATTAAGCTGTTATCATCAAAGTAGTTGATCTGCATTGCTGAACGAACATCATGAAGTGTCTGTGCAGCTTTTGCTTCAGCAACCTTGCTTCCCTCTTTGAGGATATCATATACATCATCAAGATGCTGCTCCCAGTATTTACGTCTCTCGCGGATTGGAGAAAGCTCTGCCTGGAGTACTTTGTTCAGGAACTTCTTAACCTTGACATCACCCAGACCGCCGCGTGTATAATGAGCTTTCAGTTCATCCAGATTCTGATATTCAGGCAGGAACTCTGCGAAATATTCCGGTTTACAGAATGCATCCAGATAAATAAATACAGGGTTTCCTTCCACACGTCCCGGATCTTCCACACGAAGATGATTCGGGTCTGTGAACATGGACATAACCTTCTTCTTAACATCTGCTTCTTCATCTGAAAGGTAGATGCAGTTTCCGAGAGATTTGCTCATTTTTGCTTTTCCGTCAATACCTGGCAGACGTAAGCAGGCTTTATTGGATGGCAGAATAATCTCAGGCTCTGTCAGAGTTTCGCCATAAACAGTATTAAATTTGTGTACGATCTCCTTGCACTGCTCGAGCATTGGAAGCTGATCTTCGCCAACCGGAACAGTAGTAGCGCGGAATGCAGTGATGTCTGCGGCCTGGCTGATCGGATAGCAGAAGAAACCGACAGGGATGCTTGCCTCGAAATTACGCATCTGGATTTCGGCTTTTACTGTAGGGTTACGCTGTACACGTGCTACAGTAACAAGGTTCATATAATAAAAAGTAAGCTCTGTAAGCTCTGGAACCATGGACTGGATAAAGATAGTGGATTTCTCAGGATCAATGCCGCATGCAAGATAATCCAGGGCAACCTGAAGGATGTTCTGGCGAACTTTTTCAGGGTGTTCAGCATTATCTGTTAATGCCTGTGCATCTGCAATCATAATATAAATTTCATCATATAAGCCGGAGTTCTGTAAACGAACACGCTCGGATAATGAACCAACATAATGTCCAACATGAAGGCGGCCGGTTGGGCGGTCACCGGTTAAAATAATTTTGCTCATTTTGCTCTCCTAAAAGTAAATTCCGATTTTCCAGAGAGTTTCTGGAAATTCTCAGTTACTACTATTATAAGCCTGCGAATGTTACCGTCAATGATTTTGGGGGAATAAATGAGGATATAATTTATTGAATATTTATGCAATAAATACATTTACAGAATTGATTAAAAGAAAAGATTCTGCTAGAATAATAAATAGCTTCCGGCAGGATTGCAGAGATGCGTAACAGAAATATGTCATGCGTTGTATGATAAGATAAAAGGAGTATTTACCATGCCAGTATTTGATTTCAGCGGTGCTTCAGACAAGAAACCAGGTGTACAGTCTGAATGTACCTACACTACTTTCCAGTCCAATGAAAAGGAGACTTCCCCTGAGAAACCGATCATGATTCTGGATAACAGCAGCCGTCAGTGGAAACATCATTCCTGCGGTATTTTTACTAATCCAATCAAACGTACATCCTTTGAATTTAAAGAGGATGACGGCGTTTTCAGTGCAGATATCATCAGTATTGATTCAAGATTTGTAAGTCTTCTGAAATGGCTTGGGGAGAATCATATCAATGTGCGCCTTTCAGGAGAGAATAAAGAGAATGGTTATGCAGTTTATAGGATTCGTGAAACTGCTTTTGGCGGCGGCACGAAACTTTCCGCAGAGGACGGATTTCTTCAGTTTATGATCGAGAGACTTCTTGCAAGCAGTGCACCTGCAGAGATTGTTGAGGATGAAGATGAGGAAGAAACAGGGGACGAGATGAAGCTGACAAGCATTCAGAGCATCACTGATTTTATGACCTGCGCAGCAGAACCCTGCCGGACAATATCCGTCTCTGGGCGAGGAGAAATCTTGCAGTTGCCCGTTCTCATGAGGTATCACCGGAGGAGAGACGCCATGCTCAGAGAGCACTTTCCATTATGATGAATGTACAGTGGAAGAGTAACTACTTTGAGGCAATCGATCCTCAGGAAGCCCGCAGGATTCTTGATGAGGAACTCTACGGAATGGAATCTGTAAAGCAGCGTATCATTGAAACCATCATCCAGATTAACCGTACCCATACACTTCCTGCATACGGACTTCTCCTTGTAGGCCCTGCAGGTACAGGTAAATCCCAGATTGCATACGCAGTTGCTCGTATTCTGAAACTGCCTTGGACAACTCTGGACATGAGTTCCATCAATGATCCGGAACAGCTTACAGGAAGTTCCAGAATCTATGCAAACGCAAAGCCCGGAATCATCATGGAAGCTTTCTCAGCAGCAGGAGAATCCAACCTTGTATTTATTATCAACGAGCTTGATAAAGCAGCGTCAGGTAAGGGCAACGGAAACCCTGCAGACGTACTTCTTACTCTGCTTGACAACCTTGGATTTACAGATAACTATATGGAATGTATGGTGCCCACAGTGGGCGTTATCCTATTGCTACGGCAAACGATAAATCCCAGATCAGTGCACCTCTGATGTCCCGTTTTGCAGTGATCGATATCCCGGATTATACATCAGAAGAGAAGAAAATCATCTTCTCCAAATATGTTCTTCCGAAGTTCTGAAACGCATGAGCCTCAAGGCAGAAGAATGCGTAGTAACAGAAGAGGGTCTGAATGCCATCGTTGAATTGCATAAAAATACAAGCGGTATTCGTGATCTGGAACAGGCAGCAGAGCATATCGCAGCCAATGCCCTGTACCAGATTGAAGTAGATCACCTGACAGGTGTGACATTTAATGCAGATATGGTAAGAAGATTACTTTCCTGAAAAAAATCTTGACAGAGATAAAAGTTGAGAGTATACTGTCAAACATCAGCAAGATAAATCGCAAAAATTGCTGATAAAAATAAAATAAGATCTTCAGGCAGGGTGCAATTCCCTACCGGTGGTAAAGCCACGAGCCGTAAGGCATGATTCGGTGCAATTCCGAAGCCGACAGTACAGTCTGGATGAAAGAAGATAACAGTAGAGATACAGAAGAATTAACTGATCTGTGAAAGCTGACTGCTCTGGAATAATTAATTTATTCCAGAGCTTTTTTATATCAATTAAAGTGATTTCAGTGATGAAATAAAGAGTCAGATTCATCGGAAGATAATTCATATCAAATATTAATTACCAACCTGGATGTTGAAAAAACACCGGGGCTTTATTTATGGAATTTTTTATGGAATTGTTATAAAAGAGCAGGAGATGATGGATTGAAAAATATAACGGATATGGAACAGGACAGGCAGTATATGAAAATGGCTTTGGAACTGGCACAAAAAGGAATGGGTTTTACAGCACCTAATCCGATGGTAGGTGCTGTGATCGTCAAAAACGGAAGGATCATTGGTCAGGGATATCACAGAAAATACGGTGAACTCCATGCGGAGAGAGAAGCTCTGGCAGCATGTACGGAAGAACCCGAAGGAGCATCTATATATGTTACTTTAGAACCTGCTGCCATTATGGAAAACAGCCTCCATGCGTGAATGCAATTCTGGAGGCCGGAATCAGACGCGTGATCATCGGATCATCAGATCCTAATCCGCTGGTTGCAGGAAAAGGAATCCGGATTTTGAAGGATCATGGAATTGAAGTAACAGAAAATATTTTAAAAGAAGAGTGCGATAAATTGAATGAAGTATTCTTTTATTACATCCAAAATAAAAAACCGTATGTGGTCATGAAATATGCAATGACTATGGATGGGAAAATTGCCGCTTATACAGGTGAATCTAAATGGGTGACAGGAGAAGCTGCCAGAATTCATGTACAGAAACAGCGACTGAAATATACAGGAATTATGGTTGGAGTGGGAACCGTGCTGGCAGATGATCCGATGCTCACCTGTAGACTGGAAAACGGCAGAAATCCTGTGCGTATTATCTGTGACTCCCACTTGCGGACACCACTGAATTCCAGAATTGTGAAAACGGCATCAACAATTCCAACAATCTTTGCAACCAGCAGTAAAGACCAGCAGAAGATAAAGAATTATGAAGATATGGGATGTAAAGTTCTGGATGTCCCGGAAAAAAACGGACACATAGATTTAAACAGACTAATGGAACTTCTGGGAGCTGCAAAGATAGACAGTATCTTACTGGAAGGAGGAGGCACTTTAAACTGGTCAGCACTCGAAAGCGGTATTGTTCAGAAAGTCCAGACCTATATAGCACCCAAACTTTTTGGGGGAGAAAGTGCAAAGACACCGATAGAAGGAAAAGGATTTCCTGATCCTGCCAGCGCAATATTATTAAAAAACAGCGAAATAATCAGAATAGGAGATGATTTTCTTATAGAGAGTGAGGTGAAGAGTAATGTTCACGGGAATTGTTGAAGAACTGGGAACTGTGAAAAAAATAAAAAAAGGAGCAAATTCAGCAGTATTTACGATACGGGCAGAGAAAATTCTGGATGATCTGAAAACAGGGGACAGTGTAGCTGTAAATGGAATCTGCCTCACTGTAACTGCATGTCTAGAAGATGGTTTTACAGCAGATGTGATGCATGAGACATTGAATCGTTCTGCGCTGATTCAGCTTTCTTTGGGACAGCATGTAAATCTGGAAAGGGCAATGCCTGCAAATGGAAGATTTGGAGGACACATTGTTGCCGGGCATGTGGATGGAACAGGAAAAATCACGGAAATTCGCAGAGATGATAATGCTGTCTGGTACACCATTCAGGCTTCACCACAAATTATGAAATATATTGTGACAAAAGGTTCTGTAACAGTTGATGGAATCAGTCTTACAGTGGCAAAAGTCTCAGAAACAGACTTTTCCATTTCTGCAATTCCTCATACAGTAAAGATTACAGTCCTCGGAGAACGCAAAGAAGGAGATATCGTCAATCTGGAGACAGACATAATTGGAAAATACGTGGAAAAATTAATAACGCCTGTGAAAGAACAGCCGATAAAAAGTAATATTACACGGGATTTTCTGAACAAGTATGGCTTTTGACAGAATTAACCACAAAGCGGTTATTCGATTGATGCAGAACTGTACAGTGGATGTTTTATCTGCCTGACACGAACCAGATAAGCAGCCAATACGAATGATTTTGCCCTCTTAACAACAGAAAAATATATTGTATCAGAAAATACATTGCATAAGGAGAGAAAAAATGAACGGATTTGATTCAGTAGAAGAAGCTCTGGAAGAACTTCGGAATGGAAAAATTATTCTGGTAACGGATGATCCGGACAGAGAGAATGAAGGAGATTTTATCTGTGCAGCAGAGTTTGCCACAACAGAAAATATTAACTTTATGGCAACTCACGGAAAAGGACTTATCTGTATGCCAATGTCTGAGGAATATGTAAGAAAACTGCAGTTCCCGCAGATGGTAGCAGAAAATTCAGATAATCACGAAACTGCTTTTACTGTTTCCGTAGACCATATCAGCACCACTACAGGAATCTCTGCGGCAGAACGTTCTGTTACTGCCATGAAATGTGTGGATGAGAATGCAAAACCCGAAGATTTCAGACGCCCCGGACATATGTTTCCACTTCTGGCGAAGAAGAACGGTGTTCTGGAAAGAAACGGACATACAGAGGCAACTGTAGACCTGTGCAGACTTGCAGGGTTAAAACAGTGCGGGCTGTGCTGTGAAATTATGAGAGAAGACGGCACTATGATGCGGACTTCTGAGTTACGGGAACTTGCCGGAAAGTGGAATCTTAAATTCATAACAATTAAAGATATTCAGAATTACCGTAAATGCCATGATATTCTGGTGGATCGCGTGACGACCACAAAAATGCCGACCAGATACGGAGAGTTTATGGCGTATGGATTTGTAAACCGCCTGAATGGGGAACATCATGTAGCACTGGTAAAAGGTGAAATCGGAGATGGAGAAAACGTTCTGTGCCGTGTGCATTCAGAGTGCCTGACAGGAGACGTTTTTGGATCACAGCGTTGTGACTGCGGACAGCAGTTTGCAGCGGCGATGGCCCAGATTGAGGAAGAAGGCAGAGGGATACTCCTTTATATGAGACAGGAAGGAAGAGGAATCGGACTGATCAATAAACTTCGTGCCTATGAACTTCAGGAACAGGGAATGGATACACTCGAAGCGAATCTGGCACTTGGATTTGCCGGAGACGAAAGAGAATACTACATTGGTGCGCAGATTCTGAGAAATCTTGGGGTAAAAGAGCTGCGGCTGCTGACAAATAACCCGGATAAAGTTTATCAGTTGAAAGAATTTGGCATCAGGATCAAACAGAGAGTTCCGATACAGATGAATGCCACAGCGTATGATCTGCGTTATCTTAAGACAAAACAATTACGAATGGGACATATTCTGAAGTATTAAATACAGCGGGGATTTTCATATATAACGATAACGTTCCCGAAAATAAAATTTACCGTATATAAAAACCTGTACAGGTTAAAAAATATAAATTTACAGATGAAAGGACCAGAAAAAATGAAAACATTAGAAGGAAAATTAGTATCAGATGGAATGAAAGTAGGAATTGTAGCAGCCCGCTTCAATGAATTTATAACTTCCAAGCTGGTAAGTGGTGCCATGGATGGGCTGACACGTCACAATGTAAAAGAAGAGGACATCCAGGTAGCGTGGGTACCAGGTGCTTTTGAAATCCCACTGATTGCGTCTAAAATGGCAAAAAGTGGAAAGTATGATGCGGTTATCTGCGTAGGTGCTGTGATTCGTGGAAATACCAGTCATTATGATTATGTATGCAATGAGGTTTCCAAAGGGATTGCATCAGTATCACTGGAAACAGGAGTTCCGGTATTATTCGGAGTACTTACCACAGAAAACATCGAGCAGGCAATTGAACGCGCAGGTACAAAAGCAGGAAATAAAGGCTATGACTGTGCACTCAGTGCCATTGAAATGGTAAATCTGATCAAAGAATTTGAAGCTTAAATAGACAACAGATCAGACCCTGAAAGTGAAACCAGTTCACGAAAATCGAAAGGTAATGGTGCTTCCAGAAGGAGCATTTCATCTCTGAAAGGATGCTGAAAAGAAACTTTCCATGCATGAAGGGCTGCCCTGGAAAAGGAAGCACAGGAAGATATTTTATCGTCTGAATGATAAAGAGTATCTCCAAGCAAAGGATGTCCTGTGGATGCCATATGGACACGGATCTGGTGGGTACGTCCGGTATCCAGCTTAAGTGTGATAAGCGACCAGCCTGACTGGAAAAAAGAGTATGATAATGAGTAACTGCTGTTTTGATTTTTCCCGATAATGCAGATGAATGTAAGGAAAGATCAGCAGCAGTTTTCATTTTCAGATGATTCTCCGGGTCCTGCATCAGCGGTAAATCTAAGGTATGCCAGACACCAGGCATATCTACAGGCAAAGTACCGGATACAGCGGCAAGATATTGCTTGTGAATTTTGCATGGAGATTTTACAGATTGAAGCCTTGAAGCTGCTACCTGATTTTTGGCAAAAACCATAATCCCGGAAGTCTCCTGATCCAGCCGCCCCACCGGGCGGACACAGACCTGTTCAGTTTTCTCTCGAAAGTAACCGGCAACAAGATTGGAGAGGCTGTCTGTATAATGCATTCCCGTTGGATGCGTAACCATTCCTGCCGGTTTATCAACCGCCAGAATATCCGTATCTTCATATAAAATATTCAGAGAAAAAGAAGTTTCGGAAACTGGAGCTGAAGCTTTGTTGGAATGAAAATCCGACAAATCTTTACTTTTGATTCCGTCATTATAATTTTCAAGATGCGCAGAAGCAGTCCCGGCTTCCTCCAGACAAACGCGGATCACATCGCCTGGATATATTGTCTCAGTTACACGACAGCGAACTCCGTTTCTGGTAATCCCGTCCGGTCGAAACTTCGCCTGGCTGATCTGCCGTTTTGTAAGTCCTGCATTCTTTTTCAGAAATGCTTCCTTTTTAAGTTCTGTAGTTTGTTCATCTATTCTAAATTCCAGATATCGTTCCATCTTAATACTTTTCCTGTGTAATATATTCTGATATTGATACCATTGATATTACAAGGCAAAAAATAAACTGTCAATGCAAAATTATGTCAGCGTAATGCATAAAATATACTGAAGAAAAATTGCAATTGTGCTATGATATAAGAATCAAAACAATGAAAGCGGGGCAGAAAATAAATATGAAATACTTAATCATTGGAGCCGGAGGAACCGGTGGTGTTACCGGATATTATATGAAAAAAGCAGGCAAGGACGTAACCCTGATCGCGAGAGGCGAACACCTGAAAAAGATCCAGAAACAGGGTCTTACATTGGAGAAAATGTGGGATAAAACAGAGGAAAACATAAGCATTCCTGCTACAGATATGGAGCATTATGCAGAGCATCCGGACGTAATTTTTGTCTGCGTAAAAGGCTATTCCTTACAGGAAACGATTCCGTTTATCAAACGCATTGCCAGGAAAAATACTATCGTAATTCCAGTGTTGAATATATATGGAACAGGTGGAAAAATGCAGAAAGAACTGCCGGATCTTCTGGTAACGGACGGCTGCATCTATGTTTCTGCCAACATTAAAGAACCGGGAAAACTTCTCCAGCATGGACAGATCCTGCACATTGTATTCGGCGTAAGAGACAAAGCAGAATTCCGACCGGAACTGAAAGAGATTCAGAAAGACCTCTGTGACAGTCATATCGACGGGACTCTTTCGGAAAACATCCGCCGTGAAGCACTGGAGAAATTTTCCTATGTATCCCCGATCGGGCAGCAGGACTCTATTACCACGCAACTGCCGCAGATTTCCAGAAAGAAGGCGAAGCCAGAGAACTTTTTAAGACCATGATAAAAGAAATCGCAGCACTTGCAGAAGCCATGGGAGTTCCTTTCCAGAAAGATATGGCAGAAGTAAATTTAAAAATCCTTTCCAACCTCGCACCGGAAGCAACCACTTCCATGCAGCGGGATATCATGGCAGGAAAACAGTCCGAAATTGACGGATTAGTTTACGAAGTAGTAAGAATGGGAGAAGAATATCACGTTCCGGTACCCGCATATGAGAAAGTGGCAGAAAAACTCAGAGCCCTGTAGCGAAGCGGATTGCGAATATCCGCTTGACCACCGAAACAACATGAAAAAGGGATGCGAATTACTCGCATCCCTTTCGTACTCATTTGGACAATAAAATTATAATTAACTTTAATTCAGCAATTATAATTATAACTGAGGACCAGCTGCAACAAGTGCTTTACCAGCAGCGTTTCCTTCGTATTTAGCAAAGTTCTTGATGAATCTTCCAGCAAGATCTTTCGCTTTTTCTTCCCATTCAGAAGCGTCAGCATATGTGTCACGAGGATCAAGGATACCTGTGTCTACGCCGTTAAGCTCTGTAGGAACTTCGAAATCGAAGAATGGGATTTTCTTAGTAGGAGCGTTAAGGATATCTCCGTTAAGGATTGCATCGATGATACCACGAGTATCTTTGATGGAGATACGTTTTCCTGTTCCGTTCCATCCTGTGTTAACCAGGTAAGCTTTTGCTCCGCTCTTTTCCATTTTCTTAACAAGTTCTTCTGCGTATTTTGTCGGATGCAGTTCAAGGAATGCCTGTCCGAAGCAAGCAGAGAATGTAGGTGTAGGCTCTGTGATTCCACGCTCTGTACCAGCAAGTTTAGCTGTGAATCCAGACAGGAAATAGTACTGAGTCTGAGCTTCTGTCAGGATAGATACTGGAGGAAGTACTCCGAAAGCGTCTGCAGACAGGAAGATTACGTTCTTAGCTGCCGGTGCAGAAGAGATCGGGCGAACGATGTTTTCAATGTGGTTGATCGGATAAGATACACGAGTATTCTCTGTTACACTCTTATCTGCGAAATCAATCTTGCCTTCAGCATCAAGTGTTACGTTCTCAAGAAGAGCGTTACGTTTGATTGCATTGTAGATGTCCGGCTCAGATTCTTTGTCAAGGTTGATAACTTTAGCGTAGCATCCACCTTCAAAGTTGAATACGCCGTTGTCATCCCAGCCATGCTCGTCATCACCGATCAGGAGACGTTTCGGGTCTGTGGAAAGAGTTGTTTTACCTGTTCCGGAAAGACCGAAAAAGATAGCTGTGTTTTCGCCGTTCATATCTGTGTTTGCAGAGCAGTGCATGGAAGCCATGCCTTTAAGTGGAAGGAAGTAGTTCATCATAGAGAACATACCTTTCTTCATTTCTCCGCCGTACCATGTGTTTACGATAACCTGCTCTTTACTTGTGATGTTGAACATTACAGCTGTTTCAGAGTTAAGGCCTAATTCTTTATAGTTTTCAACTTTAGCTTTGGAAGCGTTGTATACAACGAAATCTGGCTCGAAGTTTTCAAGTTCTTCAGCTGTTGGCTGGATGAACATATTTGTTACGAAATGTGCCTGCCAAGCAACTTCAACGATGAAACGGATAGCCATACGAGTATCTTTGTTAGCACCGCAGAATGCATCTACTACGAAAAGTCTCTTGTTGGAGAGCTCTTTTTTAGCGATTTCTTTTACTGCATTCCATGCTTCCTGAGTTGCAGGATGGTTATCGTTTTTGTATTCGTCTGTTGTCCACCATACTGTATCTTTGGAGTTCTCGTCCATAACGATGTATTTATCTTTAGGAGAACGTCCTGTGTAGATACCTGTCATAACGTTAACTGCACCAAGTTCGCTGACCTGACCTTTTTCAAAGCCTTCCAGTTCCGGTTTGGTTTCTTCTTCAAATAATACTTCATAAGAAGGGTTGTAGACAATTTCTGTAGTTCCGGTAATGCCATACTTGCTTAAATCGATTTTTGCCATCTTACGTTTAACCTCTTTTCTTCGTTAATGAAAGCGCCTGTTTAAACAGGCTTAAGATACCTTACCATAAAAGCGAATGGGTATCGCTTCTCTTTTACTATTATACATATTTAACGCTTAAAATCAACAGGATTTTTGCGTTTTTTTGAATTTTGTTAAAGATTTATCAACTTAAATCTGATAAAAATCCGTCACTTTTCACAAAAGGTATGTAAATTTATTATAGTGGCAATATGGGAATACTATTCGTGGATATGATAATATTCTGTCTGACTGGAACAGACAGGAAAGGCAACCAGAAAATACTAACCAGGAGAGCTGCCACTATGTGGTTGTGCTGATAAAAGATGCATGTTAAAATAGGAAAGAATTATCCGGCTGAAAATGACAGAGTATTATACAGCAGAGAAAAATAAAGGTTACTGTGAACGGAGTGAACATTAACAAATAAAGAGAGGATGAAGATTATCAAAACTTATTATTTAATTGATTATGAAAATGTAGGAAGTGAAGGCTTCAAAGGATGCGGTAAATTACGGGAAACAGATATTATCCATCTTTTTTTATACAGATAACAGCAGAAAAATAGATCTTGATATTATCAATGATCACGGAGAGTCAAAACTGATCACACATAAAGTACCGACAGGAAATCAGTCAGCAGATATGCATCTGGGATCTTATCTGGGATATCTGATAGGAAAAGAGTGTACAGGTCAGGATGAAGAATGTAAAATTGTTGTAATCAGCAAGGATACAGGATTTGATCATATTATAGAATTCTGGAAAGCAGAAAAAAATGTGAAAATCTCTAGAAACGAGAAGATTCCGGAAAACAGATACAGACAAAGAAACAGGTAAAAAAACAGACCAGTAAAGAAAAAAGACAGACAGGTGGCAGAACAAACTGATCAGAAAACAGAAAAACAGTTGAATGAACAATCTGAAAAGCAATCTGCCAAACAATCAGAGAATCAGAATACAAAAAAGCCAAAACAAAAGATAATTGACATGAAAGCCGGAACAAAGAGATTACAGCAGGAATTGATATTGGTTCTCGACAAGGCAGCATGCCAAAGGAAGTGGTAAATTATGTTTCAACAACTGTGGAGAAAAATGCAGAAGACAAAAACAGAAAGCAGCAGATTTACAGATCTATCATTTCCAAATACGGACAGACAAAAGGACTGAATATCTATAACCATATTAAAAAGAAAATTTAATGGAATAAAAAATAGCGAAATAAAAGAAGGAGGCCGGGAACCTCGTCGATTCCCGGCAAAAGTATGAAAAAGAAAAAGTTTTATTTGCAATTACTCTTTGCTCTGTACAGGTAATAATATAACCAGGAAATGTGAGAAATATGTGGTGAGAATTTGAAAAAACTGTGAAATAGATGGAAATTTAAAATGAACGTAACAAATTGCATAAGACCTGACATTGAAAGCATTTACCAGTTATGATAAGATAAAAGTACAAAAGATGTAACTATTCAGATTTCTATTTTCAAAGAAGATACTGAACAGTTATCAAAAGACTATGAATATCAATTATTATAATTGTGAAAACAGGGAATGGTTATGATATTTTGAAGATACAGGAGATAAGGTATGCAGCTAAATCTGGAACAGAAAAAACTGATTCGGAGTTCAGCCATGGGACATTCAATTATTAGAGGGGTAGCAGGTTCTGGAAAAACTACAGTAGCAGTACATAGAATTTCATTTTTGCTTGATAATTATTGTTATGGTGCGAGCGATAAAATATTGATGGTCACCTATAATAAAAGTCTGACAAATTATATTGAGTATATATATGGTCAGATTGATAAAGATGACCAATATGGATTGTTTGATAAAACAGAATTACAGAAAAACGTAAAAATAACGAATATAGATAAACTGTTGTATTCTTATTTTAGAGCATTTTGTCAGGAAAAAGGGAAGCTGCTTCAAATTGTCCAAGGACAAAAAGAAATTGAAATATGGCAGAAAAGTCTCAGTAATGTAAAAAAGACATTCGGGGATGTCAAAATTCTGGATGCAAAGTATTTAGGATTTTTGAAAAATGAAATTGCATGGATTAAGGCTTGTAATTATGTGGAATATGAAAGTTATCAGTCGGCTGACAGGATTGGAAGAATGGGAAGCAAAGGAAGCAATGAGGGACCACAGAAATTACAGAAAAACAGCCGGATCAGACAGGCGATTTATGAATTAATGGCAACATATACGAAAGAGTGCTATGCGCAAAATCTTTGTGATTTTCAGGATGTCGCATTGTATGCTTTAAAGTATCTGAAAAACCATAAAATATCTGGATATACACATATTATTATTGACGAAGTAGGATTTATCCAGAGTTCAGCTGCAATGTCTTATGCAAATGTATGATTCTGAAAAGGATTACAGTAGTATTATGTTTGTAGCAGATACAGCACAGAGTATTTATAGTACATCATGGCTTGTGAAGGGACGGAGCTTTACCAGCATAGGTTTGGATATGACAGGAAGAAGCACATCCCTTGCAAAAAATTATCGTACAACCACACAAATTGCTGAGGCTGCATATAGTCTGATCAGAGAAGACTCAGATATTGTAAATGATGATAACTTTGTAAAACCTTCACTTATTGATAAGCAGGGGATTTATCCGGTTTTTGCCCGGTATAATACAATTGGGGAAGAAATTTTGGGAGTGGAAAAACTTTTAAAGAAACTTCTTAAACGCTATGAAGCGAAAGAAATTGCAATTGTTGCCAGAACCAAAAGAATCCTGGAAGAAGTTAAAAAAGAAACAGATGAGAATATAAAGATGACGCTGTATACTTCTCAGGAAGGAATCAATTTCGGAGAAGAGGCAATTAAGCTGCTGACTATGCATTCTATAAAAGGGCTTGAGTTTAAAATAGTAATTCTCATGGGATTATCAGACAAATTAATTCCGAATCCTATGTTATTGCAGGAAAATGAAGATGCTGCTTATGTAGAAACAATGGAAAGAAAATTACTTTATGTAGGTATGACAAGGGCAACAGAGAGACTGTATATGAGCTGTCATGGTGTTCCTTCGAGGTTTATTTCAAGTATAGAACCAAAATTTCTGAAAATGAGGGAGGGAGCGGCATTTCGTTGCCTGACAGATATTCCCTTACAGAATTATATGTTTAAGGACAAAATTGCAGATCCGTATAGTAAAGAAGAAAAAATACGTCAATGGTTGTTGAATGAACTGAAAACAGTTTATCATTATCCGTCAGAATTGCTAGATGTAGAATATAAAGTACAGGTTTTCTCAAAAATGGGATTTGTTGATGTCGTTGTCATGGTTTATAAAAATAATCGGATAGTACCGTATATTATGGCTGAGGTAAAACAATACCAGGCAGGAATAAGCGTAGCTGAAGAACAATTGCGCTCTTATATGGCTGTAAGTCCAGAGGTTTGCTATGGAATTATTACAGATGGAAATGAACTGAAACTTATCAATAAAGAGGGAGTAGAAGTAGAGGATATTCCGAAGTTTGATGTTTCAATGCTTCCGTCAGGAATTGCTGAATATATATATGTGGATTTTGTACGGGACAAAAAATACAGGTATATGTGTGACGAAGAATGTCCGGACGAATTTATCCTTCAGGAAGAAAATGCGCAGAGAAGTTTAAAAGAGAATGAACTGGTACAATGTCCTGTATTTGCTGAAATAGCAGCAGGAACTCCGATAGAAATGACGGAAGGTATAACAGAGATATGTAAATTACCCTTAGAATGGATCTCAGTACCTGCGGAAACTTTTCTTTTGACTGTACGGGGAAATTCTATGATTAATGCAGATATTAATAATGGAGACAAAGTCGTTTTGCGGAAAACAAATGTGGTAGATAACGGGCAGATTGCGGCTGTAGAACTTGATGGAAATGTCACATTAAAAACTTTTCGAAAGATGGGAAGTACCATTTTGCTAATTCCGGAAAATGATGAGTATGAACCCATGATGGTCAATGCGGATCAGATCAGGATACTGGGTCATGCGATCGGAGTAATAAAAAAGAAAAATAATGTGTAGAGTAATTTGAAATTGCTTTGCTATAAAATGGAAAGGAAACTATGAATATACAAATATTCGGAACAAAGAAAAATTTTGACAGCAAGAAAGCAGAACGCTATTTCAAAGAACGGGGAATTAAATATCAGTTTATAGATATGAAAGAAAAAGGCTTAAGTAAAGGTGAATTCCAATCTGTCTGCAAGGCAATTGGTGGTTATAACAAACTGATAGATACTGACTGCAAGGATAAAGACCTGCTGGCATTGATTACCTATATTGCAGAGGAAGACAAAGCAGAGAAAATCCTCGAAAACCAGAGCATCATCAAAGTCCCTGTGGTAAGAAACGGAAAACAGGCGACAGTGGGATATCAGCCGGAGATCTGGAAAAGCTGGAAATAAATTTTTTCATGGTAAAGAAATGGATGTCAGAGTGTTTATGAAAATTTCATAATATATATACTGTTCAGAAATGAAATACAGTGCTATATTAGTAAAAAAAGAGGAGGAAACAGAATGGCAAATGTATTTGATACAGCAAAATATATTCTGGAGAAGTCGGGTAAAATGTCAACCATGAAACTTCAGAAGTTATGCTATTATTCTCAGGCATGGGCACTTGTCTGATGATGCTCCTTTATTTGATGAAGATTTTCAGGCATGGGCAAATGGACCGGTATGTCCGGAATTATTTTTCAAGACAAAGGGAATGTATTCTGTCAGTGCAAAAGATGAAACCGGTGGGGAAGAGAATCTTACAGATGACCAAAAAGATACAATTGGCAAAGTACTGGAATATTATGGAGGCCATGATGCACAGTGGCTGAGCCAGTTAACACATATGGAAGATCCCTGGTTGAAAGCCAGAAAAGGAGTTCCTTCGGGAATGGGATGTAACAATATAATTACAAAAGAAAGTATGGCATTATATTATGGCGGCCTCTAAGAAATATAAACAAGTCAGACAGAGAGAAAATTCCTAAGGGAAAAATATTGCTCAGGGCGGAAACCCTGAGCAATATTATTCGGAAAATCCAGCCTGGTCTTTTGCCAGTTCAGATCAGGAAATGTGGTCATTTTCACAAAAACATATAGGAAATACGATTTGGACAGAAATAATTCCTCGACTGAGAGCTTTTGAAAGTCAGACGTGGAGTGAAATTCTGGTTAAAGATAAGAAACAAAACCATTCGATTATTGTAAATGATCTTAATAAAAGTGCACAAGATCGACTGGCATCAAAATATATTGAAGCAGAATCACTGATATCACTACGACTTACTGGTAATCACAGACTTATGGATACATGACAGGACGTGTTTTTAATGTACTGTGGTATGATGATAATCATGGTGATAATAATGCCTGTGTATGCAGGTCTTATTTGAAACATACATGATTATCAGGCAGAAAGAAATAGCTATATATAATGAGGAGAAAAAATGGCAAAGATTAGAATCATAAAGAAAAATAATGACTGTAGCATGGAGTATGAAGTAGGCGATATTTGTGAGGTCACAGGTACCTGGTATGGCGGTGTTCACATCAACGGCCGTTCCGGAATCCCGGTTTCCCTTGATAAAGAAGAATATATGGAACTCAACACAGAACCGGAAGAACCTGACAGTGCGGAAAATGAAAATATTTCGGAAACACCGGAACACGCTATCCATACAGGCGACATTGTACAGCATTTCAAAAGAGAATGGGTATCCCCGGATACTTCCGAATATCTCTATAAAGTCCTTGCAGTAGCCCATCACACAGAAAACGGTGAAAAACTGATGATCTACCAGGCTCTCTACGCACCTTTCAAAATCTGCGCCAGACCCTATGATATGTTTATGAGTGAAGTGGACAGAGACAAATATCCGGATATTAAACAGAAGTACAGATTTGAAAAATATACTGAAAAATAGATGATTGATATTTTATGGAATTGCTATAGTAAAACAGGCATTTTTGCCTGTACAAAAACACTTTGTCGTTGTATAGTAATAACAAATAATAACAGCATACGTTTCCAGAGATTTTATAGCATTATCTGAAAAAATGTGCAGAAAGAACGAAAGGAAAGGAAATATGCAGAAGGTATTAGTAGTTGTAGACATGCAGAATGACTTCATCGACGGGGCTCTTGGAACAAAAGAGGCAGTTGCCATTGTACCTGGTGTAAAAGAGAAAATCAAAAACTTTGATGGAGTTGTTCTTTTTACCAGAGACACCCATGAGACTTACTATCTCGACACCCAGGAAGGAAAGAAACTTCCTGTACCGCATTGTATCCGTGACACTGAAGGATGGCAGATCCGAAGCGAATTAGATGCACTCAGAAAAACAGAACCCATTGATAAAGAAACCTTTGGTTCCACAGATCTTGCAGGAGAACTGGTGGCAATGAATGAGGATGATGAAATCGAAGTATCACATTTGTAGGTTTATGCACAGACATCTGTGTTATTTCCAATGCACTTCTGGCAAAAGCATCTCTCCCGGAAGTTCCGATCATCGTAGACGCTAAATGCTGCGCAGGCGTAACACCGGAAAGCCATGAGAATGCACTGAAAGCAATGGAAGCATGTCAGATTCAGATTGACAGATAAACTGCGGAGTAGTTATTTGGCTATGAGCAACCAGTAAAGCGGATGATTTGATCCGCCTGATAATTCAGATATGAGGAGTGACAAAATAATGAAGACAATTACACGAGACGAGGCATTTACATTATTAAAGAAATACAACAAGGATCCCTTCCACATTCAGCATGCCCTGACTGTAGAAGCAGTAATGAATGGTACGCCAATGAGCTTGGTTATGGCGAAGATGCAGAATACTGGGGAATTGTAGGACTCCTCCACGACATCGACTTTGAACTATATCCGGAAGAACACTGCCTGAAAGCTCCGGAAATGCTCCGTGAAGCAGGCGTAGGCGAAGACGTGATCCATTCAGTTGTATCCCACGGTTACGGCATCACAGTAGGATGTGGCACAACTATTGACGTAGCACCGGAACACGAAATGGAAAAAGTACTCTTTGCAGCAGACGAACTTACAGGACTTATCTGGGCAGCAGCACTTATGAGACCATCCAAAAGCACAAAAGACATGGAACTCAAATCCCTCAAGAAGAAATATAAAAGCAAGGGCTTCGCAGCAGGATGCTCCAGAGAAGTCATCGAGCGAGGAGCCGAACAACTTGGCTGGGAACTGCAGAAGCTGCTCACTATGACACTGCAGGCAATGGCAGACTGCGAGGATGAGATTAAGGCGGAGATGGACGCGGAAGCATAAATATTAAAACTGAATAATAAAGTAACAAGAATTGCTTAGAAAGAAAGGGACATATCAGAGGTAGAAGGTATGTCTCTTTTTGTATTACAGTGAATTGAATATAATAGGTAATGTCGAACGAAAATTGTTGCCGTTTATGTCGAAAAATTGTATAATATGACGTAAAGTAGTTAGCTTTATCAGATGACTTAGGCAGTAAAGAATATAAAAGAGAAATAATGTCTGAAGAGACATTTGGAAATTGGATAAAAATAATGAATAAGACTTTAAATTACTATAACGAAAATGCACAGTCCTTTGCGTCTGGAACTGTTTCCGTAGAGTTTACAGAAATGCAGGACAAATTTTTGCAAAAGCTTAATCCGGGAGCATATATACTCGATTTTGGTTGCGGCGCAGGAAGGGACACGAAATATTTTTTGGACCAAGGCTATCTGGTAGAGGCAATAGACGGTTCCGAACAGTTATGCCAGATTGCGAGTAAACATACTGGAATCAAAGTTAGACAGATGCTGTTTCAGGAACTGAAAGTGAATGAGAAATACGACGGCATATGGGCTTGTGCTTCCATTCTTCATTTACCGAAAAAAGAACTAAAAGAGGTTTTCAAGAAAATGCTCACAGCGTTGAAACCTGGTGGACGGATTTATACTTCTTTCAAATATGGAGAGTATGAGGGAGAGCGAAACGGACGATACTTTACAGATTTTACAATAGACACATTTGCGGATTTTGTACAGGAGATACACAATCTGCAAATAGAAGAACACTGGATCACAGGAGATGTCCGACCGGGAAGAGGTGAGGAAAAATGGCTGAACTTAATTATGCAGAAAAAATGAACATCGGATATGAAAATGAATATTCCACAGATGCCATGACCGGCGGACCTGATAAAAGAAGACAATTATATTATCAGTTAATCCAGAGTATGAAGAAAGCAGAAAGCGTTGATATCATTGTTTCATTCCTTATGGAATCAGGAGTAAAAATGCTTCTTCAGGAACTGGAAAACACCCTGAAACGCGGAGCCAAAATCCGAATCCTGACAGGAAATTATCTCGGAATAACCCAGCCGTCTGCACTATATCTGATTAAAAGAAAACTCGGTGACAGAGTTAATCTTAGATTTTACTGCGAAAAAGGCCGTTCTTTTCATCCAAAGTCTTACATATTCCATTATGCAGACCATAGTGAACTTTACATTGGATCGTCCAATATTTCAAGAAGTGCACTGACTTCAGGAATAGAATGGAACTACCGTTTTAGCAGCAAAAAAGATCCAGAAAACTATGCTGAATTTTTTATACATTTGAAGACTTGTTTGAAAACCATTCCATCATAATCGATGATAAAGAATTAAAGAGATATTCCCAGAACTGGCATCGTCCTGCAGTTGCAAAAGATCTTGACAAATATGACTTTGAACAGGATACAGAAGATACTAAAATTAAAACAATGTATGAACCAAGAGGGGCACAGATTGAAGCACTCTGTGCATTGGAAGATACAAGAGCAGAAGGAGCAAAGAAAGCGCTCATCCAGGCTGCAACGGGTATCGGAAAAACTTATCTGGCAGCATTTGATTCCAAACCATATGAAAAGGTTTTATTTGTTGCACACAGAGAGGAAATCCTGAAACAGGCGCAGATTCTTTCCGAAATGTAAGAAATTCGGAGGATTATGGATTCTTTACAGGAGATGAGAAATGCACGGATAAATCAGTTATCTTTGCTTCAGTAGCAACTCTCGGAAAATCAGAATACCTGAATGAAAAATACTTTGCACCGGATTACTTCAACTACGTAGTAATCGACGAATTCCATCATGCAGTCAATGATCAGTACAGAAAAATCGTAGAGTATTTTAAACCCCAATTTCTCCTCGGACTGACAGCAACACCTGAGAGAATGGATGGCAAAAATATATATGAAATCTGTGATTATAATGTGCCGTATGAGATTTCATTAAAAGATGGCATCAATAAAGGAATGCTGGTTCCATTTCACTATTACGGAATCTACGACGAGACAGACTATACCAAACTGCATATAGTCAGAGGAAAATATGCGGAAGAAGAACTGAACAAAACATACATAGGAAATGCTTACAGACATGATCTGATTTACAAATATTACTGTAAATATGGTTCAAAACAGGCATTAGGCTTCTGCTGTTCCAGAAAACATGCAGAAGAAATGGCAAAGGAATTCAGCAGAAGAGGAATCCCATCAGCAGCAGTTTACAGTAATGCAAATGGAGAATTCTCCATGGACAGAACAGAAGCAATTGAGAAATTGGAAAGTGGAAAAATCAAAGTCGTCTTTTCGGTGGATATGTTCAACGAAGGCGTAGATATTCCCTCTGTAGATATGGTAATGTTTCTCCGTCCGACGGAATCTCCAATAGTATTCCTGCAGCAACTTGGAAGAGGATTGCGGAGAAGTAAAGGAAAAGAATATCTCAATGTCCTGGACTTCATCGGCAATTACGAAAAGGCAGGAAGAGTCAGATACTTACTGACAGGAAAAAGTAAAGCAGAGAAACAAACCTATTCTCCAGCAGATAAAACAGATTATCCGGATGATTGTTTTGTTGATTTTGATATGAAATTAATTGATTTGTTTGCAGAAATGGACAAGAAACAACAATCACTTAAAGATCAGATAAAAAAAGAATATTTCAGAGTAAAAGAATTACTCGGCAAACAACCATCCAGAATGGATTTATTTACATATATGGATGATGACGTTTATCAGAAGGCAATTGCACGTTCAAGTGAGAATCCATTTAAAAAGTATCTGGAATATCTGAATGAATTAAATGAACTTACAGATGAACAAAAAACTTTCTTCCAGGGAATAGGAAAAGAATTTATAAAACTGCTGGAAAACACCAATATGACCAAGGTATACAAAATGCCAGTACTGATGGCTTTCTATAATCATGGTGATGTAAGAATGGAAGTGACAGAAACAGAACTTTTGGCAAGTTGGAAAGAATTCTTCTCTACAGGAACGAACTGGAAAGATCTGGATACAGGGATTACATATGAGCAGTACTGCAAAATTTCGGATAAAGATCATATTAAAAGGATTATTAAGATGCCAGTGAACTTCTTAGTGAAATCAGGAAAAGGATTTTTTTTTGAAAAGGGAAGATTCAGCGCTGGTATTAAGGGATGAAATGAAAGAAATTATAAAGAATTCTGTGTTAGCAGAGCAGATGAAAGATGTGATTGAGTATAGGGTAATGGATTATTATCGAAAACGATATATAGATTATATAAAAGAAGCTACATGTATGAAAGAAGCATACAATTATGCAAAAGATTTTAATGAATTATTATGAATATGATAAGGAAAGGCATATTATTATGGTAGATGTTTATTTACTTCCAGCAAATGAGGGAGATTGTCTTTGGGTTAGATATGGAAAAAAAGAGGGAACAAGACATAATATAATAATTGATGGAGGCGTAGAATCCAATGGAGGAGACATTGCTTCAATAATAGAAAATATAGCTGAAAGAAATGAAAAGGTTGATATTTTTGTTACACATATTGATGGAGATCATATTCGAGGATTAATAAAAGGAATTGGGATAAGTAATGCAGAAGTGTTAAAAAAATGTGTTGATACCATTTATTTTAATAATAAGAAAGATATTCTCGATAAATTTAGAATAGATTCTATTTCATCAGAAGGGTTGGAAGAATCAATTAAGACCTATATACATCAGGAAAGGGATATTCAATTTCAGAAGCAGTGTCATTGTTAGAGATACTTAAGAAAAAAGAAATTGATGATAAAATAGATGGATGTGTTTTTGCAGGTAGAAACATTTGTATAGCCGGTGCTTCTTTAAAAATAGTTAGCCCATCAGATAAAGAATTAATACAATTTGTTACTAAATGTACAAAGAAAGTTGATGAAGATGGAGCAGTGACAAAAGGATATTCTGCCAATATGCCTCAAAATTTAAATATAGATTTAAAGGATCTCATGAATGAAAAATTTCCTCCAGCAGATTCTAGTATAACAAACCGAGTTTCGATAGGCTTTATATTTGAATATGATGATGCAAAAATTGCATTTTGGGGAGATGCAGTTGCGCCCGTAATATGTAGAGGATTAAAGAGATTTGGAATTAATTCGGAATTTGAAGTAGATGCGGTGAAAACATCGCATCATGGAAGTTCAAGAAATATTTCTAATCAACTTTTGAATTTGATAAAGACAGATACATATTTGA
>ENA-OQCS01000108-OQCS01000108.1-human-gut-metagenome-genome-assembly--contig:-NODE-108-length-39393-cov-4.457240_pt1 | contig 39393 bp, 46 predicted proteins | sample MGYA00242757_ERZ504575 | MGnify/ENA primary metagenome ERZ504575 (study PRJEB26092, sample SAMD00036297) | human gut metagenome | host: Homo sapiens | study: EMG produced TPA metagenomics assembly of... | reverse complement strand
CGGAGATTGATGTACCGCTGAATTATGCGACTATTACTTCTGGAGATTGATGCGTAAAAGAGACTTGGAAAAATGAAAACTCAATTAAATATTTTGTTAGGTGGTTTAGGTTTGTTCGCCTTGCAGGGCTGTAAAGCCCCGCAGGCGGAACAATCCGTCCAGCCGAATGTCATTTACGTTTTTCCCGACCAATACCGTAATCAGGCGATGGAGTTCTGGGGCCAGGAAGGTTTTCGCGAGAAAGTGAACTTTCGGAATGACCCGGTGCATACCCCACGCTTGAATGATTTTGCCCGGGAGTCGGTGGTATTGACATCTGCCATGAGCAACTGCCCGTTGAGCAGTCCCCACCGTGGTTCTCTGTTGACGGGAATGTATCCTAATAAGAGTGGTATTCCATTGAATTGCAATTCGAGCCGTCCCATCAGCTCCCTGCGTGAGGATGCTGTGTGTGTGAGTGATGTTTTCTGCAATGCCGGATATGACTGTGCCTACTTTGGCAAACTGCATGCCGACTTTCCTACCCCCCAACGACCCCGAACGTCCCGGACAGTATGTGGAAGACCGTGTACCTGCATGGGATGCCTATACGCCGAAAGAACGTCGTCATGGGTTCAATTACTGGTATTCTTACGGTACCTTTGACGAACACAAGAATCCGCATTACTGGGATACGGAAGGCCGTCGCCACGACCCGCGCGAGTGGTCACCGTTACACGAATCGGGCAAGGTGGTGTCTTATCTGAAGAACGAGGGGAATGTACGCGACCCGAAGAAACCTTTCTTCATTATGGTAGGCATGAATCCTCCCCATAGTCCGTACCGTTCTTTGGACGACTGTATGGAGGAAGATTTCAATCTCTATAAAAACCAGCCTCTGGACAGCTTGCTCGTCCGTCCGAATGCCGACTCCAAGATGCTCAAGGCAGAGAGTGCACGCTACTACTTTGCTTCTGTGACGGGTGTCGACCGTGCTTTCGGTCAGATACTCGATGCCTTGAAGGAACTCGGACTGGACAAGAATACCATTGTCGTGTTTGCCTCCGACCATGGAGAGACCATGTGCAGCCAGCATACGGAAGACCCGAAGAATTCCCCGTACTCCGAGTCCATGAACGTTCCTTTCCTGGTGCGTTTTCCCGATAAGATTAAGCCCCGCGTGGACGACTTGATGCTTTCCTCGCCGGACATCATGCCTACCTTGTTGGGTCTTGCCGGTCTTGCCGACTCCATTCCGGCCGAGGTGCAGGGACGCAACTATGCACCGCTTTTCTTCGATGAAAAGGCGGATATTGTACGTCCCACCGGCGCTCTCTACATCCAGAACCTGGACGGTGAGAAGGATGCGGAAGGTATGGTCCGTTCCTACTTCCCTTCGTCGCGCGGCTTTAAATCGGCGCGCTACACGCTGGCGCTCTACATTGACCGCGAAAACCATAAGCTGGTCAAAAGTTTGTTGTTTGACGATGAAAAGGACCCGTATCAGATGAATAACCTTTCTTTGGAAGAAAACCAAGAAGTCGTAAAAGACCTTTGCGCAGAGATGGGCAAAGTGTTGAAAGAGATTGATGATCCTTGGTATAAGGAAGGTATCTTGAAGGATATGATACCTTATTGATTGGAAATGGGTTATAGATAATCCTCCATAAATTGCTTGAACGTTTTTTGCGACCCGCTTCGACTGATAGTGAACTATTTGTCGGAGCGGGTTGTTTGATTCAGAGTGGAATAAATTACCAATACGTATTAAGTAATGATGGAGATGAAGTATAGACTATGGGCTTGTTTGTTGTTTTTGCCGATGGTCCTTTGGGCGTCCGGGCGTCCGAAAGTGGCTGTCGTACTCAGTGGGGGTGGCGCCAAAGGGACGGCGCATATCGGTGCTCTGAAAGTAATTGAAGAAGCGGGTATCCCTATAGATTATGTGGTGGGCACTAGTATGGGGGCCATTGTGGGCGGTTTGTATTCTATCGGATATACCCGCAGCAATTGGACAGTATGGTGAATGCCCAGAACTGGAAATTCTTGCTCTCGGATGCCCCCAATCCTAAGGATGTGTTGCTGGATGACCGGTTGAAGTCGGAGCGCTATGTACTCTCCATTCCGTTTTCTTTGAAATCTGCCGCTGTTTCGGATGCGGGTATCATAAAAGGGAAGAACCTGGCACGTTTGTTCTCCACATTGACAGAAGGTTACCAGGATTCTGTGGATTTTAGCCGTCTTCCTATTCCGTTTGCCTGCGTGTCGGAAAATCTGGTGAATGGCAGCGAAGTAGTGTTCCATGAGGGAATACTGGCTACTGCCATGCGTTCCAGCATGTCCATTCCCGGTGTGTTTGCTCCGGTAGACCTGGATGGAATGGTGTTGGTGGACGGTGGAATGGTGAATAACTATCCGGTAGATGTGGCGCTTGCATGGGGGCCGACTACATTATCGGGGTGGATGTGCAGAGTCCGCTGCTTAAGGCTTCCGAGCTGAAATCGGTGAAAGACATCTTCGGGCAAATCATCAATCTGCAAGGAGAGAAGAAATACCGTGAGAATCTGCGTAATACCGACGTGTTGATAAAGGTGGATGTCACCGGCTATTCGGCTGCAAGTTTCACCAAAGAGGCCATCGACACTTTGATGGTGCGGGGAGAGCGTGCTGCATGGACAGTTGGGACGGACTGCTTGCCCTGAAACGGAAGCTGGGACTTGCAGAAGATTATCAGCCTCGCCGCCCGGGACCTTTCCGCTTGCCCGGCGCGGCTGTTGATAGGGAGATTCCCGTTGATTCCCAAATAGCCGCCCCTGCTGTACGGGAGAACAAGCTGAATGTCGGTTTTCGTTTTGATACGGAAGAACTGGCGGCGTTGCAGGCAAATACGGACTTCTATTTCGGCCGGCAGCGGGAGTCGCTGGCCAGCCTCACCGCCCGTCTGGGCAAGCGTACACTGGCACGACTCGGATATAGTTATCAGTGGGACGGTGGATGGCAGGCAGGACTTGCCTATCAGTCGACTATAAAGATATGAATATTTATAATGAAGGCAAACGGGCGCTGGATTTGACTTTTACACATCAGCTGGTCCGTATGGGGGCGGCGAAGGACTGGAACAATATCCAGGTCAGTTTGGGCATTGACTTTGATTACTACCACTATCATGATTTGCTGTCGCTCGACCCGTTGGCTTCGGCACTGTTTGAGAATTCGTCCTTATTCAGTTACTTTGCCGGACTTGTGTTCAACAACTTGAATGAGAGGAGCGCCCCTACAAAAGGCATGTCGTGGGCGGTATCCTACCATCTCTATACGGATAACCTCTTCCAGTATAAGGACAACAATCCTATTTCTGTTTTCGATGCCCGTTGGCAGGGATGTTTCTCTCCGTCGAGTAAGCTCACTGTCACTCCTTCGTTTTATGGACGCGTATTGTCCGGAAGCGATAATTATCCTTTTGCCATCATCAATATGGTGGGAGGGACCATACCGGGGCGCTATATGCCACAGCAGATACCGTTTACGGGTATCAACCGTGCGGAACTGTCACAGGCCGCATTGCTGGTTGCAGGCTGAACCTCAGACAGCGTATCTTGAAAAACCAGTATATATCAGTGATGGGCAGTTATGGGCGAAACTCCGGGAAGTTTCATCAGATTCTTGACTCTTCCGAATCGGTTGATATGGCAGGGGTAGGCATCGGCTATATGTACAAGAGTTTTCTGGGACCAGTGGAGATACAATTGAATTGGTCCAACCAGACGAAGAAGTAGGGTGGTATGCCGGGTTCGGATTCGTATTCTAACAGGGATGTATCAAAATACACAATCACCATAGGATTATACAGATTTTATTTTTCAGTTAAAAGAACAGAAGAACAAGAGAGAGAAATATGTTCTTTTGTTCTTCTGTCTAAAACTTACCCCAATCTGTATGATTCTGTGGTGAGTTATGATACCTTCGTTATTTATTCAGCTTCCATTCGCTTCCGTCCTTACCGTCCTTAATCTCGAAACCGAGCGCGGTGAGTTCATTGCGGATTTTGTCGGATGTAGCCCAATCTTTGTTGGCTTTTGCCTTTGAACGCTCTTCCAATAGCATGTCCACTACCTTGCCGAAGCAGCTTCACGCTCTTCGTTGGAGGTGTTGTCTTCTTGTAATCCTAAGATGTCGAAGCAGAAGAGGTGGAAGGTTTCCTTCAATTCTTTCAGGTCTTCGGCTGTGATGGAATCGTTTCCAGCTAGGATATTGTTTACCATCTTGGCGCCGTCGAAGAGGTGGGCGATGACAATCGGTGAGTTCAAGTCATCATTCATGGCTTCGTAACACTTGGCACGCAGGGATTTCACGTCTATGGTGGAGGTTGCAGCAGGGGTAATCTTGTCCAGTCCATGTACAGCATCCATCAGTCTTGCCAATCCCTTTTCGGCGGCTTGCAGAGCTTCGTTGCTGAAGTCTACCGTACTGCGGTAGTGGGCTTGCAGGGTGAAGAAGCGGATGGTCATTGGGCTGTAGGCTTGCTCCAGCATGGGGTGTGTGCCTTTGAAGAGCTCTTCCAATGTGATGAAGTTACCGTAAGACTTACCCATTTTCTGTCCGTTCACGGTCAGCATGTTGTTGTGCATCCAATAATGTACCATATCTTCCCCTTGGGAAGCTACGGATTGTGCAATCTCGCATTCGTGATGCGGGAAGATAAGGTCCATGCCGCCACCATGAATGTCGAAGTGCTCGCCCAAGTATTTCTTTCCCATGGCTGTACATTCGGCGTGCCAGCCGGGGAAGCCGTCGCTCCACGGGGAAGGCCAACGCATGATGTGTTCCGGTTGCGCACATTTCCAGAGGCAAAGTCTGCGGGGTTGTGCTTCTCGCTCTGTCCGTCCAGTTCGCGGGTGGTGTTGAGAACATCATCCAGGTTGCGTCCGGAGAGCTTGCCGTAGTGATGGTCCTTATTGTATTTTTCTACATCGAAATAAACGGAACCTTCACTTTCGTAGGCATATCCGTTCTTCAATATCTCCTTTACAAGTTCTATCTGTTCGATGATGTGCCGCTGGCATGTGGCTCGATACTGGGAGACAGCACATTCAATGCATCCATCGCCTTATGATAGCGGTTGATGTAGTACTGTGCCACTTCCATTGGTTCCAGTTGTTCCAGACGGGCTTTTTTCGCAATCTTGTCTTCACCTTCGTCGGCATCGTGCTCCAGATGGCCCACGTCGGTAATGTTGCGGACATAGCGCACCTTGTAGCCGATGTGCGTCAGGTAGCGGAACAGCAGGTCGAAAGTGATGGCAGGGCGTGCATGTCCCAAGTGCGGGTCACCGTACACGGTCGGTCCGCAGACATACATGCCTACATGCGGTGCATGCAGCGGTACGAACAGCTCTTTTTTTCTATTTAAAGTGTTGTAAATGGTCAGTTGATGTTCCATAACAGTTGATTATTAGTTCTTTTAGGAGTACAAAGGTATAATAAATCTGTGAAAATCTATAATGATATTCTGTTTTATAAGAGTAAATGCAACGGATTTCACCTTCGTTTATTACTTTTGTATCCATGAAGTCAGATAAACGTGTATTGCTTGGCATGAGTGGTGGCACGGATAGTTCCGTGGCCGCCATGAGGTTGCAGGAAGCCGGTTATGAGGTGACTGGCGTGACTTTCCGTTTCTATGAGGCAGGAGATGAGACCGGGTATTTGGAAGATGCACGGGCTCTGGCCCTGAAGCTGGGGATGAAACACATTACCTATGATGCACGCGAGCTTTTCCGTTCGCGTATTATCCGCTATTTTGTGGAAGAGTATCTAAGGGGGCGTACTCCCGTTCCTTGCACGGTCTGCAATAATGAGCTGAAGTGGGCGCTGTTGGCTAAAATAGCCGATGAAAAGGGGATTTATTGGATTTCTACCGGACATTATGTGCGTAAAGTCTTGTCCGGAGGAAAGTATTATATAGCTCCTGCTGCAGATAAGGACAAAGACCAGACTTCTTTCTGTGGGGATTGAAGCAGGACATCCTGCAGCGTATGTTGCTTCCGATGGGAGATATTACGAAAAATGAGGCGCGCTCGTATGCGGCGGAGCGTGGTTTCGGGCAGGTGGCTGCGAAGAAAGACAGTATAGGGGTGTGCTTTTGTCCTTTGGATTACCGTTCCTTTTTAAAGCGTGAGGTTCCTGAAACACTATTACCCGGTAAAGGTAGATTCGTCGATGAAAAGGGGGATTTCTTGGGATGGCATGAGGGCTATCCGTTTTATACCGTAGGGCAACGTAGGGGCTTGGGTATCCATCTGAACAAGGCTGTTTTTGTGAAAGAGACAAGAGTGGAAAGCAATGAAGTCGTTTTAGCTCCGCTCTCTTCCCTCTACAGGCAGGAAATGTGGCTGGGAGACTGGAACCTGGTGGAGAATAGTCGTGTGCTGGGTGCAAACGAGGTTATTGTGAAGATACGCTACCGTAAGCAGGCAAACCGGTGCAGGGTGACTCTTACGGTGGAAGGTCTGTTACGTGTCCGTCTGATAGAGCCGCTGGAATCCATTGCACCCGGCAGGCAGCGGCTTTCTATGATAAGGACGGATACTTGTTGGGCGGTGGAATTATTCTCTGAACCTTACATTCGTTTTATAGCTTCTCGAACAAAAGATAGTAAATGTTGTTAATTTTATGAGACGTCTTTTTATGAGAAACTTTTTAAAACGAACTGTAATATGAAAAGGATATATATTGTAATGTTGTTTGCTGCTTTAGCAACCATAACTTATGCTCAGACGGATGATAAAGGTTATCAGGAGGGAGCTTGGGTATTGAAAGGAGTGACTGGTCTTAATATGTCACAGACTGCCATGGCCAACTGGTCGGCAGGAGGTGAAAATTCCATTGCTGGAAATGCCTACTTGAATGCATCACTGACACACAAGAAAGGAAACTGGCTCTGGGTCACCAACATGGTGCTGGACTATGGCTTGTCGAAAACCAAATCTCAGGGGATGAGGAAAAGTAGTGATAAAATAGGGCTTTCCACTCAGTTGGGATATTCTACAGACAACGTCTGGTTCTATACACTGATGGGTGATTTGAATACCCAGTTTGCCAAAGGATATGACTATCCCGACAAAGAGCACCAGATTTCCAATTTCTTTGCTCCTGCCTATTCGAATATCGCCCTGGGTATGGAATGGAGGCCTAAGAGTAACTATTCTCTACTGCTTTCACCCGTTTCCACCAAGATGACTTTCGTGACTGATGACTATCTTTCCGATTTGGGCGCTTTTGGTGTAGACCCGGGTGACCACTTCAAGATAGAGGGTGGCGCTTTTGTGAAAGCCCGTGCTGAATTGCCCGTGATGGAGAATGTGAATCTGATTACTACGCTGATTTCTTTACTCCTTACAGCAAAGATTTTGGAAACATAGATGTGAATTGGGATGTGCTTATCAGCATGAAAATCAATAAAGTATTGTCGGCTACCATCAATACAACTCTGAAGTATGACAATGATGTGAAAACGTTTGATGACAATGGAGTGAAGAAGGGCGCCAAGGTGCAGTTTAAGGAAGTGCTGGGAATTGGGCTGGCATATAATTTCTAATCCTTGAGGCTGATTGTTGAAATGAAAAGTAAAGTCAAAACGTACTGACTGATTTGTAAAACGCGGATTACGCAGATTACATGGATTTATTAATTTATCCGCGTAATTTGCGTAATCGCGCTTGATTTTTATGATATAGTAATTTACCGGTTCAGTTCCAGCATTTCCTCTATATACTCCCTCGTGTTGCTGAGCCGGGGCACCTTATGCTGTCCGCCGAGTTTCCCCTTGCTATCCAGCCAGTCGTGGAAGAGGTTGGGGCGGGCAACGATGATTTCCAGCGGTTGCAGCGCCAGATTATTCTGCCTTTTAGCCTCGTAGTCGGAGTTCACCTCTTTCAGGGTATCGTCCAATACTTTGGCGAACTTCTCCAGGCTGTCCGGCATTTGTGCAAACTCTATCAGCACTGGTGGCGGCATTTGGCATGCTTGTCCATAACACGGGAGCAGCAGAGTAATCTACTACTTGTGCACCGGTCTCGGCACATGCCCTGGCAAGTCCTCTTTCCGCGTTATCCACAATCAGTTCTTCGCCGAACGCGTTGATAAAGTGCTTGGTACGTCCGGTGATGACGAACTTATAGGGGTTCTTCGATGTGAACTTCACCGTATCTCCAATCATATATCGCCACAAACCGGCAGAAGTGGAGATTACCATGGCGTAGTTTTTGTTCAGCTCCACCTCCTCGAGGCAGAAGGTACGCGGATTCTCCTTGCCTACATCTTCAAGCGGGATGACTCGTAGAAGATACCGTAGTCAATCATCAACAACATGGCAGGGTCGGCAGGGTCGTTCTGCGTGCCGAAGTAGCTTCGGAGGCGTTATAAGTCTCTACATAATGCATCTTGCTGCTGCGGATCACGTCTTTGTATTGCTCTCGGTAGGGAGTGAAGGCAACGCGCCGTGGAAGAACACCTCCAGGTTGGGCCATATCTCCTCAAGGCTCTGCTTTCCCGTCTTTTCCAATATATGTTTGATGAGTACAAGCATCCAGGACGGTACGCCGGAAAGGTTGCTGACATTTGCATGGATGGTTTCGCGGGCGATGGCTCCATTTTGGGCTCGAAGTGCTCCATCAGGGCCGTCTGCTTGTGGGTACGCGGACAAAGTTTACCAGTGGTTGATATTTTCTATGAGGATGGCGGAGAGATCGCTACAAGACTGTGGTTGGTGTTCAGGTTGGGAGCGTGGCTGCTCCAAGGATAAGCCCTTTACCGGAAAAGAAACGACTTTCGGGATTCTGTCCCAGATAGATGGCAACGGCATCCCGGCCTCCCTTGTAATGCGTGTCGTGCAAGGACTCCCGGCTGACGGGCAGGAACTTACTCTTGTCGTTGGTGGTACCCGATGATTTGGCAAACCAACGTATTTCCGAAGGCCAAAGCAGATTTTGCTCACCGGCACGCAGGCGGGTTACATAAGGCTTTACTTCTTCGTAAGTTTGTATGGGAAGGCGCTTCTTGAAATCTTCATAAGTACGGATAGAGGCATAGTCATGCTTCTTTCCCCATTCCGTGTTTGCCGCTGTCCGGACGAGCGCTGCAGTACAAGCTGTTGCAATTCACCGGCATGGCTGGTGTATTGTTCGATTTCTTTCAGACGGGGAGCAAAATATACCTTATTCAGAAACTTTGTAATATTCATCGTTCTTTGTGAAATCTTATTTTAAACCGCAAAAATAATCTTATTTATCGGCATCTCTATCTTTTTTCTCTTTTTTTCTATCTTTACGGACCTATAGAACAATAATTCAAACAAAAAATATCATGAGAATAGGTATTTTGACTTCAGGAGGCGACTGTCCCGGCATCAACGCTACCATTCGCGGTGTATGCAAAACAGCTATCAACCATTATGGAATGGAGGTAATTGGCATTCACAGCGGTTTTCAGGGGCTGCTGACCAAGGATGTGGAGTCGTTTACCGAAAAGTCCTTATCTGGTTTGCTGAACTTGGGAGGTACGATGCTCGGTACTTCGCGTGAGAAGCCCTTTAAGAAGAACGGCGTGATGTCCGACGTGGACAAACCGGCACTGATAGTGCGGAATATCAAAGAGATGGGACTTGATTGTGTGGTCTGCATCGGTGGAAACGGTACGCAGAAGACAGCCGCCAAACTCTCCGCTATGGGGCTGAACATCGTATCCGTGCCAAAAACAATAGACAATGACATTTGGGGAACCGATTTTTCCTTCGGATTCGATTCTGCCGTCAGTATTGCTACGGATGCCATCGACCGGCTGCACAGCACGGCCAGCTCGCACAAGCGGTGATGGTGATTGAGGTGATGGGCACAAGGCAGGTTGGATAGCCTTATACTCCGGTATGGCAGGCGGTGGTGACGTGATTCTGATTCCGGAGATTCCCTATAATATCCACCGTATCGGAGAAACGATTCTGAATCGGCTGAAGAAAGGAAAGCCTTACTCCATCGTGGTGGTAGCCGAAGGTATACAGACGGACGGGCGGAAGCGTGCCGCCGAGTATATCGCTCAGGAGATAGAGTATGAGACGGGTATCGAGACCGTGAGACTGTGTTGGGTTATATTCAGCGGGGCGGCTCACCCACACCTTTTGACCGTAACCTTTCCACACGTATGGGCGGACATGCCACGGAACTGATTGCCAACGGGCAGTTCGGCGGATGATTACCTTGAAGGGGAATGAAATAGCTTCTGCACCGCTGGAGGAGATTGCGGGCAAGTTGAAGCTGGTGACGGAAGACAATGACTTAGTTGTCCAGGGACGTCGGATGGGAATCTGTTTCGGCTAATTTTTCTTGTGGGGATTCTTCAACAGCTTCTGCCATGGGATTTTCTTCTGTGGAGGTTTCTGTTGCATGGTTTCGCTCCTTGGCTGCCTGGACTTCCTCCTTGAAAGCGGCATCCTTAATTTTTTTCAATGCCATCTGTGCCGCATTTTGTTGCGACTCCTTCTTGGAATAACCGGTGCCGGTACCTGCCGATATCCCTTCGATGCGGACTTCGGTGTGGAACATCGGATTGTATTCTTCGTCGAGAAACTGCTCGATAAGCTCGAATGACACCTCCATTTTGTTCTTCTGGCTCCATTCGATGAGTTTTGACTTGAAGTTGACCTCTTTGCGAGACATCTTGTCGAGTCGATATAGTTTTTGAAAATCTTCTCTTCCATGAACTGCTTGCAGCGGTCGTAGCCCTGGTCCAGATAAATGCGCCGATGAAGGCTTCGAATGCATTGCCGTACATGTAGCTGTTGTGGGATGAGGAGCGGGTGGAGTATTTCACCAGTTTGTCCAGTCCGATTTCCACGGCCAGTTTGTTGAGTGTTTCCCGCTGTACAATTTTGGAACGGGTATTGGTAAGGAACCTTCGCGGCGTCCTTCGAAATGGCGGTAGACAATATCTCCTACAATGCGTCGAGGATAGCATCGCCCAAGAATTCCAGCCGTTCGTTGTTGATGGGACGTCCTTTTTCGGAGCGCATGGAGATGGATTTATGCAGCAAAGCCTGCTGATAGACCTTGATGTCACGTGGAAAGAAGCCGAGAATTCTGTAAAAACAAAAATAAGACTCTCTATCCTTGCGGAACAAGAGCCTTATTTTATCTATTTGGTTACGTAACACGACCTTATTATTCTGCGTATTTCTTGAAAATGACACACGCATTATGACCACCGAATCCAAAAGTATTGGACAAAGCTACGTTCACTTCGCGCTTTTGTGCTTTGTTGAACGTGAAGTTCAGGTCATAGTCGATGTTTTCGTCGTTATCACCCTCTTCGTGGTTGATGGTCGGAGGAACAATGCCATTCTTGATGGCGAGGATGCTTGCAATGGATTCTACCGCACCGGCAGCGCCCAGCAAGTGGCCGGTCATGGATTTTGTCGAACTGATGTTCAACTCATACGCATGCTGTCCGAATACCTCTTTGATTGCTTTTGCTTCCGAAATATCACCTACGGGAGTAGATGTACCGTGAACATTGATATAATCTACTTCTTCGGGTTTCATTTCTGCATCTTCCAACGCATTCAGCATCACTAACTTGGCTCCCAAACCTTCGGGGTGAGAGGCTGTCAGGTGATGAGCGTCGGCAGACATTCCTACGCCGGCAACTTCCGCATAGATTTTGGCACCGCGTGCTTGGCGTGTTCCAGTTCCTCGAGAACGAGACAACCGCCACCTTCACCCATGATGAATCCGTCACGGCTTGCGCTGAACGGACGGGATGCAGTTTCGGGAGAATCATTGCGGGTTGACAATGCATGCATGGCATTGAAACCACCTACACCGCAAGCGGCGATGGCAGCTTCCGAACCACCGGACACGATAACATTTGCCTTACCCAAACGGATGAGGTTAAACGCATCGGCAATAGCATTTGTGGAAGTGGCACATGCAGAACAAGTTGCGTAGTTGGGACCATGGAAACCATACATGATGGAAATTTGTCCGGCAGCAATGTCCGAAATCATCTTGGGGATGAAGAACGGATTGAATTTGGGGCCGTTTTCCTTACCGGTCAGGGCATAGTTGCCCGCCTCTTCTTCGAATGTACGGATGCCACCGATACCGGCGCCGAAGATGACACCGATTCTGTTTAAATCCTCATTTTCGACGTCAAGCCCAGAGTCACCTACGCTTCTTTGGCTACTGCAATGGCATATTGTGTGTACAAGTCCATCTTGCGGGCCTCTTTGCGGTCTATATATTTGGTAGCATCGAAGCCTTTTACTTCGCATGCAAACTGAGTCTTGAAAAGCGATGCATCGAAATGAGTAATAGGTCCTGCTCCACTAACCCCATTCACAAGATTTTCCCAGAATTCGGGAACACTGTTGCCAATGGGAGTAATGGCGCCGAGACCTGTTACTACAACTCTTTTTAATTCCATGTTATAAACGAATGGATAAGATTACTTAGCGTGTTCTTCGATGTAAGATACAGCATCACCTACAGTACCAATCTTTTCAGCCTGGTCATCGGGAATAGAGATACCGAATTCCTTTTCGAATTCCATGATAAGTTCTACAGTGTCAAGAGAATCAGCTCCCAGGTCGTTAGTGAAGCTAGCTTCGTTAGTAACTTCTGATTCTTCTACGCCTAATTTATCGACGATAATCGCTTTCACTCTTGATGCAATTTCAGACATAACTTTAAGTTTTTAATTAATAATTAGTTTTATTTCTTTAAATTTGCGGTGCAAAGGAATGAATATTTATCATTCCTCGCAAATATTTGATGAATTAAATGCACCTTTTTGCACATTTTTCACGGTTTTGTGCAGTAATTGGAGGGATTATGGGAAAAAATATCGCAGTTTTAGCGTCGGGAAGTGGTACGAATGCCGAGAATATCATCCGTTATTTCCGGGAAAAAGGTTCGGCATGTGTGGCTCTGGTTTTGACTAACCGGCAGAATGCGTTTGTTTTAGAGCGTGCCAAGGGGCTGGGAGTGCCTTGTGTCTGGTTTGCCAAGAGCGATTGGGAAAGTGGAGAGCTTGTTTTGTCGACGCTTCGAGAGCATGATATTGATTTTGTGGTATTGGCAGGATTCCTGGCACGTGTGCCGGACAATATTCTGCATGCTTATCCCAATAAAATGATAAATATACATCCTTCGTTGCTGCCCAAGTTCGGTGGAAAGGGAATGTACGGCGACCGTGTGCACGAGGCAGTGATTGCTTCCGGCGAAAAGGAAAGCGGTATTACCATCCATTATACGAATGAGCATTATGACGAAGGCGGCATTATCTGCCAGCAGAAATGCCCCGTATTGCCGGGCGATACGCCGGAGGAGCTGGCGCAACGCATCCACCGGCTGGAGTATGAATACTATCCGAAGGTGATAGAGGAGTTGGTGGAAGGCCTCTCTCCCAGTTATTTATAGAATCGGTTAAGGGAGAGGATGGCCTCGTTCAGCTTACGGTTGTCTATCTTGTAGTTTTCCAGGGGATTCAATGCACTGTCGCTGATTTCTATATATCCGGAAGGGTGTTTTTCCAGAATAGTATGATTTTCTACGATAAAGGCATAATTGAGATTGTCGCCCACGATATGCCAGTTCCGTGGACAAGTATCGGTTATTAAATGCCCCATACTGTAATCGGAAGGCGGATTGGTTACACCCAGCACTTTATTCATTAGGGTTGGTGCAAAATCATAGTGCGTGGTACGGTGATGGTAGGTATGTGGCTGTTCTCCCGGTTCATATAATAGGAAGGGGATATGTGTTTGTACCGGTGAATAATTACTGCCGTGGCCCCAATAATTTTTATGATTCTCATTGAATTCTTGTCCATGGTCTCCGGTAATGATGACCAGGGTATTGTCTAGCAGTTTCTTTTCCTCAAGTTTGTGGAGGACGCATCCCACCAGTGAGTCGGCTTCCGCCACGCAGTTGTAGTAGAGGTTCAGGAAAGGAGTAGGGTCTATGTCGTTGTTCAGTTTCATATAGTCGGCGAACTCCCAGGACGGTTGGAAACGATAAAGCTTGTCCTTCGGCACTTCATATCCGTGTGCCAAATCATAGAAGAGAAAGGAAAAGAAAGGTTTTGTACCGCTGCCCAGCGTATCGAGTGCTTGCAGATAATCTGCTGTAATACGGCAGTCGCGGTCATAAACGGTTTTTCCTTCGGTATGGGTACGCAAGTCGGGTACCTTTGAGAAAAGTATTTTGGCAAATGGCGGGTTGACGATTGTAGCACTGGGATAAATACCTATCTGATAATTCTGCTTCAATAGTTCTTCTATGAGCAGGGGCTGTATGCCCGATACCTCAAAATCAGTCCAGTAGATGGATGAGAGACTGAAGAAAAGCCCGAAGATACTTCCACGTGTGCCATTGCTGCTGCTTAGATGGGAGGTGAATCTGCTGCAACTGTCGGCAAAGTGGCTGATATGAGGTGTAATGTCCTGGTTAAAGGCGCGGTAGTTCCATGAGTCTATGGCTATCAGCACTACATTCTTGGGGTTGGAATGGACTTCGTATTTCAAAGAATCTATCGGATAGTTGAGGTCAGCAGACTGCTTTTTGTTGTTGAAGTTCATTTTAATGACATCCTTGGATGAGACCACTCCTAACTTCATCATCAGGCGGGTTGCCGTAAGCGGGAAGTAATAGGGCAGGCAGGGGGCGCTGCGAATCACTGAAGTCTTTTGCGCTACGGCGGCATAGGCATGATAAAAGTTAGAGAATAGTGCAAACAAAATCAGAGTGGCAAGTATAGGACGGAAGCCACAGCGGTGAAAGCGGGTATAACAATGGCCTGCAAGTATTCTTAGCAAAGTATTGGCGGCAAATATACCCACTAATACTCCTGCAATCTTCAGATAAAGCCAGAAGCTGAATGTGAAAATCTCACTGTTGCCCTCTCCAACCAGGAGATTCAGTACAAAACCATTGATATGGAACTTGTAAAGACTGTACACACTGCCGTCTATGTAAGCAAGTATATTGAGTAATGATACAAGAATAATGTGTGTGATGGCGGCGGCTTGATGGCGCCGGACGGTAATGGCTACGATTAAGGATATGATGTAAGGAATAAGTGCCCACAAGGCGGCATGTGAGCAAGCGGCCGTTATATAAAACATCCAGCCTCCCACGTCCATCATGCGAGCCGGGGACTGTGAATCAGATAAAACAGAAATTGTATGGCAATCGTCAGAGTTGAAATTGCATAAAAAATAAATCCTTCACTGAGTGATTTCTCTAACTGTATTTTTTGCATTGATATTGTAATGTTTTGCCTATAGTTTCCTCTGATTCGGCATTGATAGTAAAGGCGTGAGGAGCTTATATAGTGACGTCTTTTGTATTATCGGGCTGTATCTCTAAATGTATGTGCTACTTTGGGATATAAGTGTAAGCATCTTTTTCTCTTCGTAGCGGGTAGTCTCCCCGCAATTTTTCAAATTGTTCGGGATGTGTTTTCAGTGTTTCGCTGTCCCTTCTCGGGTCATACATTTGCAGATATGCTTCTGCCAGGCTGTCGGCGGTAATAATCGGGTTCCGGGGTTGGGGGGGAGCGATGCGGTAGTCGGCTTTGATGTGAAAGAAACGGCAAAGGGCATCCAGGGACATACGGGTGGCATTGGCTTTTCCGTCGGCTGAATAACCGGCTATATGGGGAGTTCCAAGGAACACTCTATTTAATAAGGTAAGATTGATATCAGGCTCGTTCTCCCATACATCAATGATGGCATCGGAAATCAGTCCGTCTTCTAAGGCATTCAGGAGCGCATTGGTTTCAATCACCTCTCCACGTGAGGTATTGATAATGACGGGACAGCGTTTTAATGACCGGAAGAAAGTATGGTCTGCCAAATGGAATGTTTTGTATGGCCCTTCCTTATATAAAGGTACGTGGAAGGTGAGGATATCACATTCTGCTGCGAGTGCTTGCAAGGAACTGAAATCTCTCTCTCCTTCCTTGTCTTGCCGGGGCAGGTCATTCTTCAGGACACGCATGCCTAGTTCTTGCCCTACTTGGGCTATTTTGCTACCCACATTGCCTACGCCGATGATGCCTAATGTCAATTCGGACAGTTGTACTCCTTTGAGTTGTTGCAATAATAGTAAGGCTGATTGCACGTATTGAGCTACGGATGCTGAATTGCATCCGGGGGCATTGGTCCAAGCGATGCCTGCTTCACGGCAATATTCCGTATCTATATGGTCGAAGCCTATGGTGGCGGTAGCAATGAAGCGGACTTTACTGCCTTCCAGCAATTCCTTGTTGCAGCGGGTGCGGGTACGTATAATCAGTGCATCGGCATCTTTTACCAACTCCGGAGTGAAGTCTCTGCCGGGAGTATAAATCACGCTGTCGGCTATTTTTTCGATGGCTTCTTTAATGAAAGGTATTTTGTTGTCAACAATGACTCTCATAATGCTGCTGTTCTTTTCGACGATTTTCCATCGTGCGAAGATACGACTAATCCGTCAAAGTGGCTAAGTAATGCCCGGAAAATAATTTGACTCTTTCCGTTTTTAAGTTTGCATTTCTGCCCTCACCGCTCTCACTCTTTTCTTCAACTTCCCTATTCATCGGCATTGCAGGGGTGGGTGAGAGCAATCGAAAAGGGTGAGGGTAAATTTTGCTCTCACCCGTGTTTTCTTCCGTTCCGCATCCTTCTTTCTTCTGTTGCATCCTTTTCATTCTTTCGTTTTACTTTTGGATTCTTCAGCAGCCCACGTTAGTGAGCCGTGATGTTCACTTGAGTGAACTAAACAGCTCACTAGTGTGGTTGAATTGGTTCATAACAGTGGGCCGATGATGAATAAAGTAGTTTTCGGGAAGGAGATAAGGTGTTTGAAGGATAAAACAATGGGCCAGTACGGATTGAACAATGGGGATGTGCCCGATTCCGTACTTGGTTTTTGTAACAGACAGCAAGTGATTGCTCATCTCTATCTTATGTTTTATAGGTGAATTTGTGTTTTTGTCAAAAAAGGAAAGCGAAATAGACTGCTATATGAGGATTATCTTGTACATTTGCAGCTGAAACTTTTTAGAGATGAGAATAGGATACGACGGAAAACGGGCTGTGCAGAATTTTACGGGATTGGGCAATTACAGCCGGTATGTGGTGCAGTCATTGTCAGCCTTTGCTCCGGAAAACGAGTATTGGTTGTATGCTCCGGTACACCGTGAAAATCAGCAACTCTCGTCGATGGTGGCCGAAAGCCGGGGAACGGTATCGGTACATTATCCATCTTATTGGCTCTGGAGAGGAATGACTTCGTTGTGGCGCGTGGGAGGTATACGCAGGACTTTGAAACGGGACAACATACAGCTGTTCCACGGACTGAGTAACGAACTTCCCTTGACCATCCATCGGGTACGGGAAGTAAAGAGTGTGGTGACTGTTCACGACCTTATTTTCCTGAGACTTTCACATTGTTTTTCGTTGGTCGACCGCTTGATTTATAACTACAAATGCCGCTATGCATGCAAGCATGCAGACCACATCATTGCCGTGAGTGAGTGTACCAAGCGTGACATCATACATTATTATGGAATTCCTGCGGATAAAATTTCCGTTATTTACCAAGGGTGTAGTTCTCTGTATGCCTGCCGTGTCGGTAAGGATAAGCGCAAGGAGGTGATGCGGAGTTATCGGTTGCCCGAACGCTATATCTTGTCGGTGGGCACCATTGAGGAGCGTAAAAATGCGCTGGCCATTGTGAAGGCTTTGGAGTATCTGCCCGATGAACTGCATTTTGTTCTGGTAGGGAGACCCACAGCCTATATCCATCAGCTGAAAGAGTTTATGACAAAAGCCGGATTGCAAGACAGAGTACATTTTCTGCATGGTATCCCTTCGGACGATTTACCTGCCATTTATCAGTCGGCCGAGACTTTTGTATACCCATCCGTTTACGAAGGTTTTGGCATCCCTATTCTTGAGGCTTTGCATTCCGGCATTCCGGTGGTTGCAGCAACCGGCTCTTGTCTTGAAGAAGCGGGGGGGGGAGCATTCATTGTATGTGAGTCCCCACGATGTGGAGGGATTGGCAGCGGCGATTGCCCGTACACAAGAGCCTTCTTTGCGTGCCACCATGATTGAGGAGGGATTGAAGTGGGCACAGCGTTTCACGCAGGAGCAGATGGCGTGTGAGACGATGGAGTGTTATCGGAAAGTACTAACAAAAGAAACCTAAGATATGAATTATTTGGACCGCAATGAGTTTAACTACGCACCTTCGCAAGAGGTGGTGGAGGCTCTAAAGAATTTTGATATAAACAAACTCTGTTTCTATACCCGTATCTACGACGAAGGCAAGAAGAGTATTCTGTCTGTTTATCTATCTGAATCTTACGGAATTGATGAACCGCAGGTACTGTTGGGTTATGGTGGAGAAGATATATTGAAACAAGCAGTCCACTATTTCCTGACCCAAGAGGATGGGAACAAGACGATGCTCATTCCTAAATTCTCGTGGTGGTACTATAAATCCATTGCTGATGAAGTGGACGGGCATACGTTGCAGTATCCATTGTATGAGGATGGCAATACCTTTAAATATGATTTCGCTGCCATGAAAGAGATGGTACAGCGTGAGAATCCCAAGGTCTTATTAATCGCTTCGCCCAATAATCCCACCGGTAACGGTCTGACCCCTGCAGAATTGGACGCTTTGTTGGCTGAGTTGCCCGTAACAACCATCGTTTTGGTGGACGAAGCCTATGCCTCTTTCGTATCTACTGATACGGACTATATTAAGATGCTGGTTGATAAATATCCCAACCTGATTATTTCACGCACGCTTTCCAAGTTCTACGGATTGCCCGGATTGCGCATGGGGTTTGGGTTTATGAGTAAGGAGTTGGCCAACTTTGGCAAATACAGCAACAAATATCTGGGTTATAACCGTATCTCTGAGGATATTGCTATTGCCGCACTGAAATCGGATGCGCATTACCGGAATATAGCACGGCTGATGAATGAGAGTCGCGCCTGCTTTGAAGCGGAGATAGGGACGTTGCCTGGTTTCAAGGTATATGAGTCGGTGGCGAACTTTGTCCTTATAAAATATCCGATTGTCTTGAAAGAACGCTTACAGAAAGCTTTTGCCGACGAGGATTATAAGGTGAAGTTCATGAATGAACCAGACATCAATACCATTTGCGTATTACCTTGGGGCGTCCTGAACAGAACCGTATTGTCATTGACACCATTAAAAAATTGCATTACAATGAAAGCGGTTATATTGGCTGCAGGGATAGCTTCGCGTTTGCGTCCGTTGACTGATACCACTCCAAAATGTCTGTTGAAAGTTGGAGAGCGTTGTTTGCTGCAAAGAGCCTTTGATGCATTGCTGCAGAATGGCTTTCGGGAGTTTGTCATTGTCACCGGTTATAGACAGCAGCAGATTGTGAACTTTCTGGAAGCTCATTATCCGGCATTGGAGGTTACGTTTATCTATAATGAGAAATATGCTTCTACCAATAATATCTACTCTTTATGGCTTACACGGCCTTATGTAGATAAAGAGGACATTCTGTTGCTGGACAGCGATATCCTTTTTGACCCGCAGATTGTAGCCAAGTTGCTTGGATATGGTCAAGCGGATGCGTTGGCTCTGAACCATCATACATTGGGGGAAGAGGAAATCAAGGTAATAGCGGACAATGATGGCAAGGTGTTGGAAATCAGTAAGACGTGCTCCATATCCCGAGCTATTGGCGAGTCTATTGGCATCGAGAAGATGTCTGCCGCTTATACAGAAGCGCTTTTCCGGGAATTGGAGGTTATGATTACCAAAGAAGGTTTGGATAATATCTTCTATGAACGTGCTTTTGAGCGTCTCATACCGCAAGGACACTCTTTCTATGCGCTTGACACTACCGAATATTTTTCTGTGGAGCTTGATACGGTGAATGACTTTGAACAAGCACAGCGTTGATTCCTTCACAACTTTATTAATTAATGGGCTGATTTTTATGGCAGATTATGATATACGTCCTTTGCAGCTTCGTATTTTGAAGATATTGCTTGCTGTGGATAAAGTTTGTAAAGAACATGGTTTGCGCTATTATATAATGGCCGGTACTATGCTTGGTGCAGTCCGTCATAAGGGATTTATCCTTGGGACGATGATTTGGATATCGGTATGCCGAGGGCTGATTATGATTTGTTGATGTCTCATTCCAAGGAATGGCTTCCCAAGCCTTATGAGGCTGTCTGCGCAGAAAATGATCCGAATTATCCATTACCTTTTGCCAAGATACAAGATGCGATACGACTCTTATCGAGCGTATGCATTTGAAATACTTGGGAGGTATCTACTTGGACGTGTTTCCATTGGACGGTGTACCGCAAAGCAACCTGAAACAGAGGATTCATTTTGCCCGGTATGAATTTTACAAGCGGGTGCTCTATTTTATCTACCGCGACCCTTATAAGCATGGGAAGGGTCTCGGCTCATGGTTGCCGCTGCTGTGCCGGAGACTTTTTACTACTGCCGGCGTACAGAGGAGTATCAGAAATGTGATGACCACCTATGACTTTGACAAGTCTTCTTTAGTTTGTGATTATGATGACGGTATGCGCGGCATCATGCCCAAGGCAGAGCTGGGAGCTCCGACTCCCGTTTCGTTTGAGGGCGAAACAGTGTGGGGAGTACAAGATTATGACGCCTATCTGACCCGAAAATATGGAGACTACATGGTTATACCGAAACAAAGCGGGCAGAGACAGCATAATTTCCACTATTTGGATTTGGATAAGCCCTATTCTTCACAAGAAAGTTCCAATTCTATTTTATAATTTTGCTCTTTTAGGGAAATGTTAGACAAATGTTTTTTTCCAAAATTTCCATAAGGGACCGAAATCTTTGGTTAATAAATAAAATATGGCTTTTAGGCGGCCGCGTATTAGGCTTATTTTGAATCTATTTCCTGTTTTGAAAGTTCCTATCTTTTGGGATTTGAAATCTTTTCCTTTGTAAGTGAAAACTTTGCGGAATGTGGATGAAGTCATGCCCCATTTTAATAGAAATTGCATTTGACCACAATTCTTGCGTATGCGGGTAGTTGATTTTGTTTCAAAATGATAGATGCGACTGGCTTGTAGCCCTTTCATGAATCTGACTCCACACATATATAATTTTGCGGTGAAATCTGGGTCGCTGTACATTCCGGGTGAGTATTCTATACTATAACCGCCTACTAAATCCCAAATGTCCCGGTGTACGATATTGGAGGAATGGTAGCTCCCATCCAGTCGTTTATTTTGTAGTTCATGTATTCTTTCAGTAATTTATCTTCTTGAAAAGTTTCGATACTGTCTCCATAATTGGCTAAGATGGTTGATGCGCTTTGTGTATGTGGTTGTATTGATGTAGCTGAAAGAAAGAAATAATTGTCAGACAGTTTTTCTATTTCGTCATAGAGAACCTTGTCCCAAAAAGGGAGTACATACATATCATCATTCAAAAATAGAATATAATCAGTTTTGACTTTAGTGCGCATCATATTCATAGCAAAACATACTCCGATATTCTGCTCAGAATGTGTGTAATCAATACCTGCTTTTTTTATCCACTCTAAGGTTCCGTCACTTCCATCGTTTACGTGTACAATGATTTGGTGATTGTAGTAAGAGTTTCTTTGGATACTTTGTATGCATAGTTTTAGGAAAGCAAGGTTATTCCATGTAGGTATAACGATTGAAAATAATCTGTTTTGAGATTTTATAGCTGTCATCTTTTGCTAATTGAGAAAATAAGTACAAAGATATTTATATAAATGGAGTTTTTGATTATAATTACTTGAAAACATTTATATTTTATAATATGCAAAAACAATATTGGTGTGAAATATACTGTTTTATGAGTGATATATAATACCTCTAGATTTCTTGTAGACAATAGTTTGGACTTGGATTGAATTTTTATGTTTGTGTTTTGTGTAGGCTGATGTTCTATATTGTATGATTAGCCTATATCGCTATTTGCGAAACTTGAATTAAGTTATTACTTTTGTGCCGAATCAGCAATTCTAATAAATTTGTTATGACCAAATTCTTAATTATCCGTTTCAGTTCGATAGGGGATATTATCCAGTGTATGGGAATTATCGGTGGAATACGTGAACGGTTTGCAGATGTGGAAATTCATTGGATTACCCGGAAAGATATGGTGGGGACCTTGTCGATGGATGGCAGGATTGATAAAATCTGGGCGTTTGACAAGGAGACCGGACTTGCCGGATTGTTGAAGATGGCGGCTGATTTGAGAAAAGAGCATTTCGACTACATTTATGACGCTCATAGTAATATCCGTTCCAACATATTGAAGCTGATAGTGTCTCCATTGCCTTTTGTGAAACCTTACGTTGCTCTGCGGAGCAAAGAGAGAGGCAAACGCTTTTGTTGTTCAAACTGGGAATCAACCATTTCGACAAGCCTTTCAGGGGGATGGTGTCTTTTCAGAAACCATTGAAGAAATGGGGAATTACGCATTTTCCGGACAACTATCACGACTGGCATTTCCCGGATGAAATACGTAGCAAGTATGAGAACTTTGTAACCAAAGATATGATTACGCTGGTGCCGTCTGCCAACTGGGAAATGAAACGCTGGCCCGTTTCCTATTGGAAAGAATTGGTTGCCCTTCTTCCTGAGTATAAATTTGTTATTCTGGCTGGTCCGAAGGATACTTTCTGTGAGGAAATCAGAAGTGCTGCACCGGAACGGGTAGTTAACCTTGCGGGACAAACCTCATTGATGGAATCTTCTTACATAGTGTTGCGTTCCAATCTGGTAATCAGCGCTGATACGGGTTTTATGCATGCCGCTGATTTGTTCCGTGTTCCTGCTTTTGCCTTGATGGGACCTACGGCCTTCGGTTTCCCTACGGGACCTACGGTGGAAATACTCGAAACAGCCCTGCCTTGCCGTCCGTGCACCAAAGACGGACGGGGTAAATGCAAACTGGCTGTTTATCAGAAGTGTATGGTGGATATTACCCCCCAACAAGTCGCTGAAAAGATTATTGCTTCTCTTGGTTGATGGCGCCTATAGTCTTTGTAGTGGAATAACCGTCTACGAAAGGGATAGTTACTGTTTCTTGGGCGTACTCCCTGCCTACAATGTTTTCTATGGCATAGTCGCCACCTTTTACCAACACGTCCGGTGCAACTGTTTTGATGAGATTCAGAGGGGTATCTTCCGTAAAAATCACTACGTAGTCCACTGCTTCCAAGGCTGCCAGGACTGTGGAGCGGGCGCTTTCATCATTGATGGGGCGCGATTCCCCTTTCAGACGTTTTACTGAGCTGTCCGAATTCAATCCTACGATAAGTACGTCCCCCAGTCTTTTGGCCTTTTCTAGATAGCACACGTGTCCTTTGTGCAGAATGTCGAAGCAGCCGTTTGTGAATATGATTTTGCGCTCCTGCGCACGCAGTTGTTTTATAGTATCTGCAAGTTGGGAAATAGGAATAAGTTTGCTGGCCGGTTTCCCGATTTGTAACTCGTCCTGCAACTCTTTGAACAGAATGGGGCTGGTGCCTATTTTCCCGACTACAATGCCGGCCGCTTTATTGGCAAGATAAATGGCATCTGCAATAGGGATACCGGCTGCCAGCGCAGCTGCTAAAGTTGCCACGACAGTATCGCCTGCACCTGAAACGTCATATACTTCCCTTGCTTCGGTAGGAATGTCCTGCGAGGCATCGGGAGCTATGTATGACATGCCTTTTTCGGAACGTGTCACTAATAGAGAAGTAAGGTTATACTCCTTCAGTATCCGGTCTGCTGCGCTATGGATTTCTTTATCCTCATTTCTCACATCCACTCCCGAAACAGCCGAAAGCTCTTTCAGGTTGGGGGTGATGATGGTTGCGGAACGGTATTTCTCCCAATTTGTCCCTTTGGGGTCTATAATGACCTTCTTCCTTGCCTGGCAGAGGCGGATATAACCTGCTGGCATACTGTATCATTGCATACTCCCTTGCCATAATCCGAAATCACGACAATGTCCACTTCGGGGAGTGCACGCTTCACGGCATCCAGCAGTTTCTGCTCAGTCTCTTCGTTCAGGCATTCATTTTCTGTTTCAAAGTCCAGCCGTACTACTTGCTGGCTGTTGCCTATTACGCGGGTTTTGGTGATGGTTGGGTGTTCTGTATGAAACAGTTCGTTTCTGATACCCAAATCAGCGAACATCTCCTGCATTGTGTTTCCGTTGTGGTCGTTGCCAAGCAGGCTGACGACATACGGCGAGCAACCCAGTCCCAACAGATTTCTTGCAACATTGGCCGCTCCTCCCAATACATTGTAGGTACGGGTGACACGGACCACTGGTACGGGTGCTTCGGGAGAAATCCTTTTCACGTTCCCTATATGGTAAGTATCCAGCATCACGTCTCCGATAACGAGTACCTTCTTTCCCTTTATACTGTTTAATTCTGTATTCATAATAGGTTGTTTTTTAATTGGTTGGCCCAATATAGAAGTGAATGCTCAGAGGTGACCCGGAAGGACTTGACACCACTTCTTTCGCCGCATTCCGTATCCGATTTCTTATCTCCGAACATATAGGATTGGGATGGGTCGATTTCATATTTCTTCATCGCTTCCGTCACCATGAAAGGAGAAGGCTTACGGCATTCGCAATGTTCTTCCGGAACGTGAGGGCAAGTATAGAAATCGTTCAGTATAACTCCATGTTTTTCCAACTCTTGGGCGAGTGCCTGGTTGAACTGTTCGGCGTCCTCCAGTGTAAAGTAGCCACGTCCAATACCGGATTGGTTCGTGATGACAATCAGCAGATAACCCAATTCCTGAAAAATGCGGAGTGCTTCGGCTACACCGGGCAATAATTCAAGCTCTTGGGTCTTGTAAACGTAGCCGAAATCAACATTGATGGTACCGTCCCGATCAAGGAAAATCGCTTTATTCATGGGAGAACAGTTTATTGTCAACGATGCCGCACAAGATATGTCCGATGGTAATGTGCACTTCTTGAATCCTGGCAGATTCGGCGTGCTGTATAATCAACGGGTAATTGCAAAGTTCCTTGCACCTTCCTCCATCCTTCCCAGGAGCCTATGGTGGTGATGCCCATAGATTGTGCCTTCTGCAAGGCATGCTCTACGTTGGGAGAGTTGCCGCTGGTAGAAAGGCCTATCAGAATATCACCTTTCGTTCCCAAGGCTGCTGTCTGCCGTTCGAAGACGCGGTCGAAGCCATAATCATTGCTGACTGCGGTCAGGATGGAAGTGTCGGTTGTCATGGCGATGGCGGGCAGGCCTTCCCGTTCGGTCACGAAACGTCCGACGAGTTCGGCAGCGATATGCTGGGCATCGGCTGCACTGCCGCCGTTACCGCAAAGCAAGACTTTGTGCCCTTGTCGAAGGGCTTGTACTATCAGATTGCCGACGGTTTCGATGTCGGTAAGCATTTGCCGGTTGTTCAGGATATTTTCTTTGAGCCTGATACCTTCTTGGATGGACTGGATGATATAATCTTGCATAATTTTCTAATCTCGTTGGTACAAAGATACGACATTTCAGAAATGAAGCTTGCTTTTGACGAAATTTTTAAATTGTCTTTGCTTTCTCCATTTCAGTCTGCTGAAGAGAGTGAAGAATATGCATTCTTCAATATCGAATCCTCTTTGCTCGGCATATAGAGGTATTATTTTCATGAAGTCATCGGCGGGAATACCCAGTTGGCTGAAGGCATTCATGGACATTCTGATACCGGGTACTTTACCGAGCTTCAGGCGGTTGATGTCAATGAGGGCGAAGTGATATTTGCCGTTTGTCTTCCGGTAAAATATATTCTTGGGATTATAGTCCAGTGGCAAGACCTTGTTCAGATGTAATTGGAGAGTGAAGTCTACGAGGTCATGTCTTAGCCGTTTTTTCTCTTCTTCCTCCATTTCCGTACCGAACATATCCGTAACAAGCGGGTAGGGAGGTATTCGGAAATAAAGTATCCGGTGTGGAAGAAACCATTCTTTTTGATTTCTATATAAGCTACCGGAGGGGCGGTCTCTATTCCCCGTTGCAGAAAAAGTTCTGCATATTCAAAGGCGCGCTGCGCTTTGCTTTTGCGGAACCAAGTGTAAATGAGGCAGTTTATGAGGCAGGTCTTTTGTATTTCTTGATTACGAAGTCCTTGTCTCCGAACCGCACTCTTTCGACTGTGTTCCTTCGGTTACAATAAACCTCTTCCCGTTCATATTCTTCCGATGGGATGGCTCGGATATAACTCTCGTAGGCGGCATAGTGCGGATGAATATGTACCTTCATTGCTTTTATTTACATTTTACTTCTTTTGAACGGTGCAAAGATAGTGCAAACCGAAAGCAGAACAAAATGAACTTGTTCATTTTTTATTTTGAGGTGCCGCCTATCTTCGCTTTTGAGCAAAGATAATCAAAATGTATCATCTGGTCGGAAATATCGTATGCTTTTTTAGCGAACTCGGCTTCTGCCGGGGTGGGCTCTTCACCTACCACCTCCATTTGGGGGCTGATGGCGAATCCTTCTTGCATGGGTCGAGGATGCTTTGGCCCAATCCGCTCCAGTAGTAATCATCCAGTTGGAGCAGGTTCAGTAAGGTGGGGTACATATCGATTTGTCCCATCACTTTATCATAACGCATGCCTACCGGAGAGTTACTATGATGAAAGGGGTGAATGTCTTGTCGGATACGATACCCTTGCCACCGGGGGCGTTACACAATTCTTCACGGTAGGTAGCCAGTCCTTCGTGGTCACCGGTGATGACGATAAGGGTCTCGTCGTATTGTGGGAGTGTTTTCAAGTACTCCACGAATTTTCCTATCGCCTTGTCCGTATAGCGTGCAGTGGTCATATAGTCATTCATTTTCTGTGGAATGGCCGGAGAGAAATGAATCTCTTTCAATTCTTCAGGCAATTTGAAGGGAGCATGGCCGGAGTAGGTCACCAGCTGCATGTAAACATTCTCCCCCTTCTTCCAGATTTCCCCCTTCTCTATTTTTTGGCTGCATTGCGCAGGAAGGAGCCGTCTCCGGTACGTTTGTGCGTGCCAAAGGCTCTGTCAGTTCAAGTCATGATAAGCAATGATGGTGTCGGTCCCGAAACTGTAGGCTATGACGCCTTGGTTCCAGTCGATACTTTATCAATGGTCAGGAGGTAGTTGCGCGAGTTCTTCTGCTGATGCATGGCTTTTTGCAGGGTTCCGTAGGTGTGGTCTGGATATTGGCTGCTGTATGTGCCGCTGTTGATAGGCAGCATACCGGCGCAAAGCAACAGCTGTGCATCAATGGAACGTCCTCCTTTCACTTGCGTCAGTACGTGGGGAGCGTATAAGGTGGTGGAGTCTTGCAGCAGTTTGTTGAGATATGGAGTAATCTCTTGCCTTTCCACTTCCCTTTCGAGTACCCAGCTTTCCAAAGATTCTGCCAGGATGACGATGCAGTTGTTGCGGATTCCGATACGTCCGGCCAAAGGGTGATGTCCGGGTTTCTGGCTCAGCCACTCCTTTATCTCTTGCTGTATCTGTGGGGTGGCCTCCTGCTTCTGGTTGATGAGGTCATAGCATAGGCTTCCGAAGACGGTATACATGGAAGTGGTGCTTGCACACAGATAGGCTTTCTGGCGGACGGTGTTGTATGCTTCCTTGAATCCTCCTTTGGCCAGGGTGGTGATGGCAAACAGCAGGATACCGATTCCCAAAGCTCCTCCGTAATACTTGTATGATGTTCTTCCGGCGGTATTTCTTTTGTAATGCCAATAAAGGGGGATACTGGCAATGGTAGATAGAGGGAAGAAGATGTCGTACCAGCGGAAGGAGTCGTAAACGCTTCCGGTGAAATCGGCGAGGTTTCCAGAAAGTCCATAGCTGTTAAGTGGGATGGCAGTATAGTAGGTGCGGAAATACATCAGGTTGACAATCAGTAGTATATCCAGCAAAAGCATGATGACTATCTCTGTTTTCCAGAGCCGGAAGAACTTATAGGGGACGAGAAGTACGAGGGTGGCTATTATTTTGGTCGCATAAAATTCGATGGTAGAGAATGAAGCGAATGTGGTGGGTATGCTCCAGATGAAATCGAATAGCAGGAATTTGAAAAAAATGGTGATTCCGAACAAAAGAGTCACTTTATCTGTTGCCCCTTGTTGGCTGTTGGAGCAATGAAAAAGATTCTTCTCATAAAATAGTATTTTTAAAATATTGGGGTGCAAAGATAGATATTTTAGAGAAGAAAAAGCTTCATAAACAGCAACTTTTGGAGAAAAGTTGATAAAAGTCATTTTTTTTTCTGGATTGATGCAGTATATGCAGAATTCTTGTATTTACTTTGCAGACGTTTAAAGCAAAGAAAGCAAAACTGTTACAAACTAAGGGCTGGATTTTATTGTTCTATTGGTAATTTGAGGTGACGATTGTGTCGTTGCCGTGATATTTTGAGTGTATGAAGAAGCATTATTTATTTTTCGTTTCGGTAGCCTATTCCTATCCTATACTTCGCCCGCTTCAGGACGAAATCAGGCGTAGAGGGGATGAGGTCGCATGGTTTGTTGAACCAGACTGCCCGGTTCTGTTGGATCAAGATGAGAGGTGGCTTCAATCTGTTCAGGAAGTGATGGATTATCAGCCTATTGCCGTGTTTGCGCCGGGCAACTATATTTATGATTTCTTCCCGGGAGTGAAAGTTTCCCTTTTTCATGGCTACCCCATCAATAAGCGTGGCGATGAAAGGACGACCATTTTTCTGTCCGCGATGGTTCGATGTCTATTGCACGCAAGGAGAAACGAGCACTCTTCCTTTCAAGGAGCTTGAGAGGAAATACGGCTTCTTTAAGGTATACGAAACTGGCTGGTGCAAGGCGGATACTTTCGTGAAGGAACGTGCACATACTCCTCATAATGCACGTCCGGTAGTTTTGTACTCTTCTACGTTTACAAAAAATATAACTTCTGCTCCTCATCTGTTTGATACCATCAAGAGACTGGTGCGCGAGAAGAACTGGGATTGGATTATTTCGTTCCATCCGAAATTCTCGGATATGGAAGTCCTCAAGAAATACAAGGAACTGGCCGCTTCCTGCCCCAATATTACTTTCCACGAGGGTGGACTTGTTGATGCCAAGCTGCTGAACAGTGCGGATGTGCTGTTGTCCGATGCTTCGTCTGTGATTGTTGAGGCGATGATGTTGGACAAACCGGTGGTGACTTATTGCAATACCATGCCGGGACCCCATTTGCTGAATGTCACCGAGACGGATGCTGTGGAAGGAGCGATAGAAAAGGCCATTTCCCGTCCGGCAGAACTGATGGAGCAGATGCGTGCCTACGTGCACAAGCATGAGGCGCATCTGGACGGTGAGTCCTCTTCACGGGTACTGGATGCCGTAAACAACTACATCTGGTATTTTCAAGGTAAGACCAGAACCAAGCCCTGGAATCTGGTGCGTAAGTTTAAATTGCGATGGCGGGTGGCTATCCGTTGATGGCCACTTTGCGGTTGTGGTAATTGTCATAGCTTATGGAGAACACTGAGACACTACCTCTGATAAGTATTATTGTACCGGTCTATAATGTAAAGAATTACTTGGAGAAATGCCTGCAATCCATTTGCGGGCAGACTTATAAGAATCTGGAAATAATATTGATTGACGACGGCTCTTCCGATGGTTCGGGAGAGCTTTGTAATTTATTTGCCCAAAGGGATGGGCGGATAAAGGTTATCCACCAGACGAATGCAGGTCAGAGTGCAGCCAGGAATAGAGGTTTGGCGGTAGCTCAAGGTGAACTCCTTGGTTTCGTGGATAGCGACGACTGGATTGAACCGGATATGTACGAATTCTTGTATCACTTACTGAAAGAGAATGGGGCGGATATATCCATTTGCTCGCATTATATAGAAACTGCCGTAAAGACCAGAGTGAAGCACTCTTCTGGGCAATTCTCCAGCTTTTCTCGTGAAGAAGCTATCCGAACATTGGTAGAAGATAAGCGTATAAGAAATTATATGTGGGATAAGTTGTATAAGCGTCAATTATTTGCTGGAATATATTTTCCGGTAAATAGAGTTTTTGAAGATATTGCAGTTTCTTATCAGATATTTTATAAAACGCAGAAAGTCGTTATGCAAGACTGTCCTAAATATCATTATTTGAAACGTGAAGGAAGTACTACTCAAGGTAAATTGTATAATTACGAAAAGGAATATCTGCTCTTTCAAACTGTCTATGAACAAGTGAAATTTGTGCGAGAAAAAGAAATATGGGATAAAGCTCCTTATTGTGTACATGAACGGGGAATTCATTTGATTGACCATTTGATGATGCTTCCTCAATCTTCTTTGATAGATGATGTTATCAATGATGTATTAGCCAGAATGCAGGAGTTTGATAATGTGTCGTGGCCGCAATTGGATGTTATGCATATATTTAAGCGCCGTATGATGTATTGTCATCTAAAGGTTTATAGATGTATTTACCGTTTAGTGAGGACATTCTTCAAATCTAAACGGTATAAATTCCAAACATTATAACTTTAATTGAATCTCAATAATGAATAAAGCAAGGGTTATAGCTTTTTATCTACCTCAATTTCATCCAATACCAGAAAACGACAGATGGTGGATGAAAGGTTTTACGGAATGGACTAATGTAGGAAAGGCACGTCCATTGTTTCCAGGACATTATCAGCCTAAGGTGCCGGCAGATTTGGGATATTATGATTTGCGAGTGCCGGAAACACGTAAGGCGCAAGCTGACATGGCAAAAGAATATGGTATCGAAGGCTTTTGTTACTGGCATTATTGGTTTGGAAATGGAAAGAGACTCTTAGAGCGCCCGTTTAATGAAGTATTGTCTTCTGATGAACCGGATTTTCCTTTTTGTCTGGCTTGGGCTAATGAGTCATGGAGGGGCTTTTATCACGGCATAAAGAGCAAAGATACTTTGATTAATCAGCTTTATCCGGGAGAACAAGATTATATAGCTCATTTCCACGAGGTATTACCTGCTTTTAAAGACCATCGCTATATTACAGTGGATGAGAAACCGTTGTTTATGGTTTATCATCCTTTGGATCATCCGGAGATGAAAGAGTTCATTGAACTCTGGCGTACTTTAGCTGTGCAGAATGGCTTGAAGGGGGTTTATTTCATAGGACAAACCTATCATTTGAAAGAAGAAAAAGAGAGACTTATGAAAATGGGGTTTGATGCTATTAATGTTGTACGCTTGTTTGACTTTGAGAAGAAAGCTGCTCTGACTTATAAATATGCGAAATGGAAACATAAAATATTTCGTATTCCTAAGGTTGTGGAGTATAAGAAGGCCAGTTCTTTCTTTGTGGGTGATGAAGAATATGAAGAGAATATTATACCTACCATTATTCCTAACTGGGATCATTCTCCACGTTCCCGTGGTAAATCGTTGGTCTTGAATCACGCTGAACCTTCTTATTTTGCCCGACATATGAAAGAAGCGATAAAGCGTATTGAGAATAAGCCTTTAGACCATCGGCTTGCATTTGTAAAATCATGGAATGAGTGGCTGAAGGGAACTATCTGGAACCGGATTTACATTATGGAAAACGTTATCTGGAAGTGATAAAAAAGAATGTTGTAGAGGGATGATTTCTATGGAAGAAAAGATAGCAATTGTTATTCCGGCATATAAGTGCCGCTTCCTCCGACAGACATTGGATTCTATTGTCGTACAGACTTGTCGGAGTTTTACTGTTTACATAGGTGATGATGCAAGTCCTCAGAATCTGAAGGAAATTGTTTCTGATTATGCGGATAAAATGAATATTGTCTATCGACGTTTTGATACTAATCTGGGTGGAGTGGATTTGCCGGGGCATTGGGACCGTTGTATAGCACTTGCAAAAGAACCGGTTGTTTGGTTCTTTTCAGATGATGATTTGATGCCGCAGGACGGGGTAGAGCGTATTATAAAAGCATTAGAATGCTATGGTACGAGGCATGGGATGTTCCGTTTTCCCCTTGCTGTGATAGATGAAAATGGCAAGATAATACATAAAAATCCTTCATTGCAGGAATATCCGGTTTCGGGCTATCAGTTTTTGTTGGATAAATTGGAAGGAAGAATTTATTCGGCTGCTTGTGAATATGTTTTTACTCGTGATATATATGAACGGATAGGCGGTTTTGTGAAGTTTCCATTGGCGTGGTGTTCAGACGATGCAACGTGGACAAGCATAGGTGAAAATGCAGGTGGAATGATTCCTTTGCCGGGTAAGCCGGTTTGTTGGCGAAATGTGATGGGCGAGAATATAAGTTGTTCCTTCAATTATGATGAAGAGAAGATAGTAGCTACAAGGCAATTTATAAAATGGGTTTCAGTTTTTTACTCGGACAGACTTCAAGATAGAAAACTACAGCATGCGATAAAGAAATATGCCCATACGATATTGCATTATAGTTTGCAAGATCGTTATAAATTACATGATCTTATGGGTATTTGTCGTAGTTTATGGTATATTTGCCCTTCTGTATCATTAAGTGTGGCATTCCGCATGTGTAAGTTGAAACTTAGAAATCGAAAGAGATAATGAAGAAAATTCTTTTTATACTTCCTTGTGTGCCTTATCCGTTGACTGCTGGAGGTAATCAGGCCTTTTTCAATATGGTGGAATATATCCGGCACAAAATGTCTGTGTCTTTGTTGCTTTCTCCGGAAAATAAGGAGATGAATGATGTCGAAAGTTTAAGGGCTTTATGGACAAATGTTGATTTCTATCTTTTTAGGGAAGAAGATGCAGAACCTAAGACTCGTTGCCCCCGATATTACCGTTGGTTAAAAAAGATGTCTGAATCCATTTCCCGCAAGATGCAACGGCAACTGTATTCTTTTCAGCAAGAGCGTCCGTATAAGAATATGACGTTGAAGAATTCTTGTTTTAAACCTTTTCCCAAGGCATACGTAGAGTATGTGTCTGACATCTCACGTCGTGGATTTGATATTATTCAGGTTGAGTTCTATCCATTGATAACATTGGGGTATCTATTGCCTAAAGATGTACAAACAGTGTTTGTGCATCATGAACTGAGGTATATACGTAATGAAAATGAAATGGAATGCCTTACTCATGTAACAGATGAAGACAAGATGCTCTATGGCATTGCTAAGGATATGGAGAAAGCCGCTTTACGTCAATATAAGCATGTAATTGCATTGACGGATATTGACCGTTTATTGTTGGCAGACTTGGTTGGACAAGAATGCAATATTTATGTTTCTCCGGCAGTGTACAGATAGAGTCTGCTTATGACAGAATTGTGAAGCCGGCCTCTGTTCGTCTGACATTTGTTGGAAGTGAAAATCATTACCCGAACCAGGATGCAGTAGATTGGTTTTGTCATGAAGTAGCCCCTTGTTTGCGTGTTCAGGGTTTTAAATTTGTTTTTCAAGTGATTGGGACATGGAAGAGCCGTTACGTGAAAAGTCTTCAGGCAGTATGTCCGGAAATGGAGTTAGTGGGTTATGTGGAGGATTTGCGGGAATACTTGAATGGGAGCATCGTTCTGGTGCCAATTCGTATTGGTAGTGGTATGAGGATGAAAATATTGGATGCGGTTTCCTCTATGGCTTCTTTTGTAACTACGACAAAAGGAGTTGAGGGAATTGACCTACGTCACAATGAAGAGTGTTTGATTGCTGATAGCGCAACTGATTTTGCAGCAGCAGTCATTCGTTTGGAAGCGGATAAAAAATTGCAAGTCAGGCTGGCGACGCAAGCATTGAAGCGTTTGCGTGAACTTTATAATCCTCAGGAAATGTTGGAGAGAAGACTGGCTGTTTATGATGAGATATTGCAAAATAATACAAACTAATAGCATCAGATTATGCTTTCAATCATAATTTGTTCGGTATCTCCCGAACGTTTGGAGCAAGTAACCCGGAATATTCATGATACTATTGGTGTTGATTATGAAATCATTGCTATTGATAATCGTGAAAAACAATGGCCGATAGCGCGTGCGTATAATGAGGGAGCTTCTCGGGCACATTATCCCTTTCTGTTTTTTGTCCATGAGGATGTAAGTTTCATTCGGTAGGCTGGGGAAAGTGCATTGAGAAGAAACTTAAGGAACCGGATTGTGGGGTGATAGGTTTTGCCGGTAGTAAGGTGAAATTGAAATGCTATTCGGGATGGGGAGATGTGTATAAGTGGGATGTTATATTCTATTATCAGAGCGTTGGAACTGAAACCCAATTTCGTGTAGCATCGGTTACTATGGAGCATCCTTTTAAGGAAGTGCTGGTATTGGATGGCTTTGCCATGTTTGTGCGTAAGGATGTATGGGCTAAATATCCTTTTGATGAGGAATTGTTGACGGGTTTCCATTGTTATGACTTGGATTTTACATTGCAAATAGCTGCGGATCGTTGTTATAAAAATTATGTATGTTGTTCTTCTGAGGTTTTGATAGAGCATTCTTCACAAGGGAATTTTAATCAAAGTTGGTATCAAGATACGATTAAAATGCACAAATTGAAGTGGAATAAGATGCTTCCAATGAAAATAGAGGGATTTGAATTGGGAGAAAAAGAAATGAGGAAGCAGGAAGAATATACCTTCAGTGTCTTTTTGCGTAAGTTATTGAAAGTGGGATATCCTGAGGCGAAGGTGGTGCTGAAGGACTTTTTAGCTTACCCTTATTCATGGAAACATTTACAGCACTGTATTAAATATGTGTACAAATATCTTGTAGCTAATTGTGGTTGCTATGAAATTGGTTTTTTTATCACATGTTAGTGATTGTGCCGGAGGAGCACAAAGATGTTTATTAGATTTATTGCGGGGGCTTAAGCGTATTCACCCTGATTGGCAACTCTATATGGTTCTTCCTGGTCCGGGAGATTTGCTTGATGCCTGCTCCCCTTATCTTGATGGCTATAGGTTCCTACAAATGGAATGGTGGCTTGTAGGTAAGGACATGGATATCGGCACGAGAGAGAAGCTTTCTTATATTCGTAAACTATTGAAGTATTCCATTAAATTAACCCGTTACTTGAGAAGGATAAAGCCGGACTATGGAATGACAAATACTGTGGTTTTTCCTCATTTGGCAATATCATGTAAGATGTTAGGGATAAAGCACTGTTGGTTTATCCATGAGATACCTGATGTGACTTGGCTGAATCTTAATCCTGTTTTTGAATTTCGTTTTATCTTTAGAGCGATTGATAAATTATCAAATAAGATATTGGTAACTTCCAGATATGCAGAGTTTCATTATCAAAAGGTGATGACAAGTGCAAAAATAAGCAGCATCACCCAAGCTGTAGAATTGCCGATAACGGTTGGAGTGGATGTGAAATGTGATAGACATACGCGGTATACTATCTTGTTGGTCGGCGCTTTTGACTCTAATAAGGGACAGATGGAACTTTTGCAGGCGGTAAAGAGAATAGTGGCTGAAGGGAAGGATATTCTTTGTTATCTGGTTGGCCCGGATGTTGGCTTTATGCCCAAATGCCAAAAATATATTCAAGATAATGGTCTGGATAACAATGTAAAAATTGTCTCTTACACGCAACAGGTGGTTTCTTATTATGCTTTGGCTGACGTTGTGTTGGTTTGTTCCACTTTTGAAACTTTTGGTAGGGTTGCTGTAGAAGCTCAGAAATGCGGGTTGCCATTAATCCTTTCTGATGTGGGGGCAAATCCGGAACGCATTGAGGATGGAGTGAATGGGCTCCTTTACCAGAAAGGAAATATTGCGGAATTAGCAGAAAAGATAGAAATGTTGCGGGATGAAAACGTTAGAAAAATGCTCTCCAAAAACATCGATTCCATTGCAATAGAGGAAAAGTATGGTATTGATAACTTTGCATCAAGTTTCTGTACTTTGTTGGGCTTGTAGAATGTAATTGTAAATATGATGAACGATACCCTTTCTCCCTTAGTCTCTATTATAATTTGTGTCTATAATGGTGAGAAATATTTAGAGAGATGCCTTCAAAGTGCTATGTCCCAATCCTACAAGAATATAGAAATCATCGTGGTCAATGATGGAAGTATGGATAATACTCCAGTCATTATAGAAAATTATGTAAAGTTGGATTGTCGTATTATTGTTATAAACAAACAGAATGGAGGAACATCCGAAGCGAGAAGAATAGGTGTGAATCGGGCACGGGGGAAATATATACAGTATTTGGATTGTGATGATGTTTTGATGAGCAATGCGATAGGATGTTTGGTGAACCGTGCTGAGGAGACTCAAGCCGATGTTGTTGTTGCTCCTTTCTTTTTTGTGAAGATGGAGGAAGAAAGGAATCGGACAGCATGGAGTTTGAACAAATGTCCGGGATTGAATATTTAAAATGTATCCTCTGTTCAAGGGCATATTGGGCTATGTGGACCAAGTTTCATTTACGTTCTTTATATGATGAGGGGATTGAAAGGCTCGGCATCTCGTTTGGAGAAGATGTTGCTTTGTCTACGCAGATTTTAGTTCGTTCGGGAAAAGTTGTTTCTATAAATACTCCGATTCTTGATTATTATGTTTATTCCTCTTCGGTATCTCACGATTTGGGAGAGAGAGCATATCTTGATTTCAATGTTTATGTGCGCTGGTTTGATGACTATATAGAACGGAACGGATTGCATGAGGAATTTGCAAGAGAATTAGCTTTGTTCCATATAAAGAATACTCAAGCGCGACTCCATTGGAAAAAGGTAAAGGATGTTAATAAAGAAATGAATCGGTTGATGATAGAGCTTGGGGATTATCCGGAATTTTGGAAATTACTATCACGCCGTGAGAAGAAGATAGTTACTACTTATAGGTTATCATCGTTGTTGGGATATTGGAGACTGTATTATTATAATTGGAAAAATAAATTATAGAGAAATGAAAATCATAGAAAGGTGGAAGAAAAGCCTGTATAGAAAGGCTGTAAAACATAGACTGATAGCCCCTCAAGTGATAGTACTTATGGATGGCGGAGTTTGTTCTCAGATGCACCAATATCTGCTGGGTAGAATTTTTGAAAATGGAGGACATAAAGTGCTCTATGATTTGTCTTTCTATGAAGAGTGGGGAACAGATATGAATTACCAGTTTGTACGTAACTTCGATTTGTTGAAGGCTTTTCCTTACTTAAAAGTGAAGTCCGCTTCTAAACTGGCTTTGTCTGTCTATAAGAAGAAATATTTTAATTTGGGTAATAATACTTATGGCAGGCAGGATGACTTCTCTTTTCTACAAAAGAAGCCTCCGGTCTATTTAGGTGGTTATTATCATGTTCCGGCTGATATTTGGCTTCCGGTATTCCGGTCGCTTTTTAGAGTAATGCCCGAGGTGCTGGATGCACAGAATAAATTGCTGTATTCAGAGATTGATTCACGTCCTTGTTCCGTAGCTGTTCACGTAAGGCGTGGGGACTTGAAAGTAGAAATTCCGGCTTACGGCAAACCTGCTTCATTGGAGTATTTCAAGTCGGCAGTGACTTATATGCAGGATAGGGATATGTCTTCTTTCTTCTATTTCTTTTCAGATGAGCCGGATTGGGTGAGGGATGACTTATTCCGCAACTTTATCTTACGGAAGGTAATTGTAAGATTGTTGATATAAACGGTTCTGATAAGGGGTATATGGACTTGTTTCTGATAGCTCGTTGCAAGCATCAGATTACCAGTAAAGGGACTTTAGGTAAATATGGTGCTCTTTTAGGAGATAATTCAGAGAAAATGGTGGTGCTTTGTAATGATGAAGTGGAATATCCATGGAAAGAATTACTTCAAAATGCCATATTTTTATAGATTCGGCTCAGTGGTTGTCTCTGTTTTCGTAAGTAGTGATTTTATTTCTATGTTGAACAGTTTGTTTCTTGTATATCGGCAATAAAAAGTGTGGAGAGGGTTTTCGTGCCCTTTTCCACACTATTAAATCTTAGAAGAAATACCCCACGGAGAGCATCAAGTTGCGGTTTTTGTTTCCGCTATCTTCTATATTGTCCAGTAATCCCCAGTCATATCCGATAGAGACTTGATATTTTTGAAAGAATTCGACTCCTGCTTTGAGTCCGAGACCAAAGTCGAAACGTTTCATGGCATTGCTTCCGAATACTTTGGCAGAATCATGAATGCTTGTCAATCCTTCCACTTCATCAATCAAATATCCCGTTGCCTTCATTTTACCGAAGAGACCGACTGCAAAGTAAGGACCGAAATTGCCAAAGATGGCAAAATTGTCATTGATGGCATATTTGTAGCCCATGTGTATAGGTATTTCTAAATAGTAGGGATTGAATTTCAGAGATGCATCATTCCCATTTATTTGTGTACCTTTTAAGGACAGCAGTGCAGCCATGTCGAGATAAACACCTTGGGCTATCTGGGGCAAGTCTTTCTCGGCCTTGATGCTGACATGGAAACCTACCTTGCTGTCAAAACCATCGGTGGAGAACTTGCTGGAATTCATACCTGCCATCGCTCCCCATTTGAGTCCTTCTTGCGCGTGGATGCCCATAACGCCGGTCATCAGTAATGCGAATAAAACTAAAATCTTTTTCATGTTGTTTTAATTTATATTGATATAAACATAATATATAGACCTGACATACTTCAATGCTTTTGAATAAATTGCATGCAGAGAGTGGGTAATATAAACTCATATACAATAATTGGGTATTAAGTTATCTCCAACACATTGGTACACCTTGTTTATTCAAATTATGTCCTGTTACATATTTCCATGAGTTACTTTTCCCTTTAATATTTTCAATAGCAACAAAAATGGCATCTAAGAAACCATTATTGTCTAAATCATAAAGACTACATGCTGCTCCTTGTCCAGTGTCACACGGTGATAAAGAGTCAGGGAAACGAGGGGTATATATAGGTTTTGCATAAGAGTTACCATACTTATCTATATCAGGTAGTATTTCATATACGAATTTATCTTTACCAGAGGGAGCATCTAATGCCATAAATAGGATATCCAATGTACCATTATTGTCAATATCACCAACTGCAACTCCTGCTCCATCTCCATCATGACCTAATCCTGGAACTTCATATACGGGTGATAGACTCAAATAGTTGCCATTTGATTGTAGGTCGAAAGCAATTTGATATCGAAATGAATTTTCTCCTTCTGGGGCATCATAGACCATCATTAATAAATCAGGAGTTCCATTTTTATTTATGTCACATATATCAATACCTGCTCCATCGTAAAAAAATCCGAGTTCATGTTTAGTATTTATAACCATAGAACAACCAAAACTAATCAGAAATATCCGAGTGTAAATCTTTAATTACCAGCATATTCTAAAATTTAACACTTTTCGGTTGCCATTTGTCGCTTCCCAAATTTCCACATATT
>ENA-OQCS01000107-OQCS01000107.1-human-gut-metagenome-genome-assembly--contig:-NODE-107-length-39489-cov-3.451197_pt1 | contig 39489 bp, 42 predicted proteins | sample MGYA00242757_ERZ504575 | MGnify/ENA primary metagenome ERZ504575 (study PRJEB26092, sample SAMD00036297) | human gut metagenome | host: Homo sapiens | study: EMG produced TPA metagenomics assembly of... | reverse complement strand
AATGTGTTTTTATTTACGTAACTGGCAGGTCACGTTTTTATTATACACATTAGGAGTTTTTATTTCTGAATACACCGCTAAAGCTTTCACGGAACCACGCGACTATCGCGTGGTTTTCTTGATACAACAAAATTCCCAACGTATTTTATTATACGTCAGGAATTTATTATTCTCAACTATTTTGTAGTTTCCATCGTTTCGGTTTTAATTCGGTTTTAATTCAAGTTCTATTCATGTTTTATTTGCAAGATTGTAATTTCAAGATTCGGACAACCTTTCATACACATCTCTTTAAACATAAAATTTCTTATGCTGCATATTTTGCAATTTCTCTGCAAAGTTCTTCACAGTCATCTGTGTACATCTGCAAAGCAATTTCATTATTAATACCAAGATGCATAATTCCAAGTAATGACTTTGCATCTACGACTACATGTCCTTTTTTCATATCCATGTCAAATTCATACTTGGAGACCGTGTTTACAAAATCAAGAATCTCATCAGGATGCTTGAATGTAATCTTCATTTCACTCATTTTTCACCTCTCCTTTGAATATTTATGCGAAATTTAATTGTTTTTATATTTTTAGAATATTTTCTTTCTATTTTTCCCTAAAAACAATCATCTGTAATTTCCAGACCTCATATTATCATATTTTTCCAAAGTTAAAAGGGTGAATTTCTTTATAAAAGAGTACTTTTTTAATGCATTTATCGTATCAGCAATGCGCCGATTTACGGAATTCACTTGGCAGTACGCCCACTTCATCTTTGAATACTCTGCTCATGTATTTTGCATCTGAATATCCTGCCAATTCCGCAATCTGATTCAATTTCAGTTTCGTGTTGGTAAGCAGTTCTTTGATTCGTTCTATTTGTAATGTACGAACCATTTCTTTAAAGCCTACCCCGATTTCTTTTTTAAACTGACTGCTCAAATATTCTTCTGATACAAATAATTTATCTGCCATTTCTTCCAAGGTAATCCCCTGATCGTATTCCTTTTTTACCATCTGCAGCGCTTTTTGAATCAGCGGACTTAAATCGGCATTTTCGTTTTCTTCCTCTGCCTGAAAATTCAGTGTCCTGAAAAATAATTCTACCGCGGCGCGAATTTCTCCCCAACTCATCGCCTTCGCAATATCCTGCATGCTTTTTTGCACCTGCAGTTCCGAATGAATTTCTCTTTTCAGCTTATATGCGTTCAAAACAGCCATGTTAAAACGAATCAAAACTTCTTTTATCTGACTCGGACTATGCGGGTCGCGTTTACACAGATCATACAACGTATAATAACACTTTATGATTTCTTTTCGATTGGAAATAACTGCCGACCGGCGCAGCCTGTTCTCCAGTTCTGCCGGATATTTAAGAGGAACGATTTCCATAGATTCTACATCCTCGCGTCTGATCAGATCTCCTCTGTCAAAGAAAAGATTCCACTCCCGTATCATCCGTAGATTTTTAAGTGATACATTCAACATTTCTAAATGCTGCACATCCTCCCACAAACAGACCAGTTCCCCTCGGATCATTCCGCTTAATCGTGACACTACCTCATTTTTGAAAAAAGGATACCGTATTGTTTTTTTCTCCGGTCCATATATGATCACAGTAAAAAGATGCCATTCATCAATAGGAAGCACACAAACCGAAAATTCTTGATTCTGTCCAAGTTTTTCTAATATTTTTTGCGTCATCTCCCTCTGCTCCATATAGCCGTTTCCAAGCCATACCACAAACAGGTTTCCGCGATCGGCAAGCGTAAATCCATACTTTTCGTGTGTAATTCCGTCAACAATCTCATCTCTGTGGATCTGTCCGTTTAAACATGCCATAAAAATATTTTCTACGGAAAGAGCTGTTTCTATCACAAGTTCTCCCGCCAACTTGTCCTCAATCATCTGCAGCGCTTTTGCAATTTGCACTTTTTTCACCGGTTTCAGCAAATATTCGTCCACTCCAAAACTAATTGCCTGTCTTGTCCTGTCAAAATCATTATCTTTTGTAATTACAAGCACTCTGCTGTGAATTTGCTCAGACCGTATCTTTTTCAAAAGTGGCAAACCGTTTTTCCCCGGCAGTTCAAGATCCATGATAATAAGATCCGGGCGTTCTTTCACGATTATCTCACACCCTTTCCGTCCGTCTGCCGCTTCCCCGACAATTTTGCACCCTGATTTTATTTTATGTGTCTCAACACTGTGTTTATAGCTTGTTTAATGACTTCTCTGGATGTCTCTTCGCTGTCAACTATTACGATCCTCATTCGTCACCTCCGCCTAAATATAACCTTCGCGTTTATCTCTTACTGCTAATTCGTACCTTACTGTATCTTTCTAGTATATTCGGCTCTGACTCGATTTGTAAAGAACTTTCACTTCTATTCAGATAACATTTTGTGCAAATATTTTTCCCGCGTAGCCATCCCTCCCCGAATATGACGTTCTGACTTATTCGTATCCAATACCTTTCGCGCCTCTTTTGCTAAAGCCGGGTTGATCTGTATGAGTCGTTCGGTTACATCTTTATGTTTGGTCGTCACAATTTAGAACGGTTTCATTTTCTTCAATTAATACAGACTCATCTAACCCAAGATCACCAAGCAAGCGTAAATAAATATCTACATTTCCCTCCTTATCTACTTCTATCTTCTGAATCAATCGTTTTAACTGCTGATTGGTCATCTGGTGTACATCTGTGATGTCCTCAATCTCCTTAAATGTATTATTTAAAATGTTCTCTAACTGTTCTCCCTTGGTTAAATGATAAGATACCATCTTGAGTTCATTTTCTATCCGCTCCATCTCTTGACGAGAACCGCCAATCTTCTCATTCAACTCTTCACGGGAAATCAAATCATCCGTATACATATCCATATATTTTTGTCTGGTCTTTTGCAATTTAGCAAGTTCTGCATTTAATTCTTTTTCGTACTCTACATTTTCATCTTTAGCTTTATATACACGCTGAAACTCATTTACCACATGAGCAATGACTTTTTTCTTTTGTTTCAATACATTTGTAAAATATTCCTGCAGAACTTCAATGAGTTCTTCCTCATCCACAACCGTTTTATTGGGGCAGCTATCTACGCCCCGGCCATTTCGCCCCGAGCATACCCACCGTACATACGTGTTCTTATAAGTACGAACCGTTCTACGGAAGGACCAGCCACATTCTTTACATTTGATCAATGTCGAAAACAGATGCTTATTACTCTGCCGTTCGTGACTAAGATTAAATGCATCATGTCTGCCTCTTAAAATCTCCTGTGCTTTTTCAAATGTCTCATCTTCTATGATTCGAAGTTCCGGTCGCTCCACAACCATCCATTCAGTCTCGTCCTTGTCTCTTCTCTGACCTGTCAGAAAATCACTGACTTCTTGCTTGCCATTGATGATTTTTCCGGTATATATTTCATTTGTTAAAATACGGCACGTTGCATTCTGACTCCATTTGCAATTTCGTTTTGTCTTATAACCTTTTTCATTTAACATATTTGCAATCTTGGCCGCACCGTAACCTTCTTCTGTATACCACTTGTAAATCTGCTGTACAACTTTAGATTCTTCTTTATTGATTGCAAGATTAAAATAATCTCCGATTGTTTTATCGTATCCATATACAATATTAGGAACTCGTCCTTTTTCTGCGTTCATCTTCTTTCCAAATTTTACACGCTTGGAAGTATTGGCACTTTCTTCCTGTGCCAGAGCTCCAAAGATGGTTAGTACGAACTCGCTGTTTCCCATGCTGGTCATATTTGCGGTTAAGAACTGCGTTTCGATTCCCAATGATTTTAGCTTACGGACATTTTGTAAAAGATCTACAGTATTTCTTGCAAAACGAGAGATGTCTTTTACAACAACCATATCAAATAATCCATGCTCTGCATCAGTCATCATACGAAGAAATTCTTTTCGATTTTTAATTTTAGTTCCGGAAATGCCTTCATCTGCATATAATCTTACTAAAGTGTCCCCTGTGCGTTTTGTGTATTCTGAGAAAAATTCCTTTTGGGCTTCCAGACTGTTGAGCTGATCGGCTTTGTCGGTGGAGACTCGGCAATAGGCTGCTATGTTCATAGTGTCACCTCTCTGTTATAGTTGTATCGTTCTGTTACTTCTTTTATTATACAATAAATTATAAAATAGTAAACAAAAAACATAGGGAACAATTGAAAATTCAACGTTCTCTATGTTTTTGTGCATTTTTTTAATATTATTCAAAAGTAATTTCTTCTTCTGCTTTAAAATATACATCTGCCTGTGCTTGTACATCAAGTCTATTAACAATCCAACCTCTCATCATGCACATTTTTATGAAGTCATCAATTCTATTTTCACCATTCATTTCTCTTAAAGTAACTACTATTCCAAAACGCAATCCGCGTCCTGCTTTGGGATCAAGTCTCTCTTTTGTTTTAATACTTAATCCCCATAGTCCCGATTGATACACTTTACGCGGGCGTCCATTTTCCTTTAACGCCTCACTTATATGCTTAACATTATCCCATTTCCGGTATAGTTTTCGTGCATCTTCTTCATAAATCGTATTAAGTCCCTCTTCTGCCTGTTTATTATAATCTATTGCTTTAATAACTGCCTTTTCATCCTGTCCCTTTATTCTTCCAAAATGAATATCCATTTCTGTTGATGTATAATCAACTCCTTGATTTCTATCACTTTGCGGGAAATAGGCAAGTGTTGCCTTTGCAAAAAAAAAGGATGTGCATTCATCTTTTGTGGTACAGGAATATTATAAGTATACACCTCATACTCATCAATATTTCCAGACATAATAAATCTAATTTCATCATCTCGAGAATATAAAATATCTTCAATTTTTTTAGGTACAATTCCATATCCTTTTTCGTATTTAATATTATCTTGACGATTCCACCTGCAGCCGAATCAATAATCAAAGCCTTGGCCACCTCTCTACTCAGCCCCATTACATGTATGAGATATGCCATTTTACGAGTTATCCAAGGTGCTGCAAAAGATGTTCCTGTTACAGTTGCTTTCCCTAATGGTTCACAAACCACGATTTTATCTGGCCCATCTCCTCCATAATAGCAAACATCTGGTTTATAAAAAAATGATAATACTGGGCCTCTTCGTGTATATGACGCTGAGTTTCCACTAAAATCTACCGCGTTCACAACTAATGAATTAAGGGAATCTGCTGGTGCTCCTATTTTATTAACTTTTGAATTTCTTTCTTATTTGTACCAGCAATTACAAATATAACATCATATTCATACTGAATTTTATCTAATTCAGCTGCTTCCGGAGATATAAAATTCGAATCAATTTCCATAGCAGATCCCAGTGACAAATTCCATACTTTTATATCTCGATTCCTACGAACAATATCTCGAATTTGCTTCAATATTGCAAATGAGCTAAAACGTCCTGCTGTAGCAACACCAAAATGCCGAACTCTAAAACGTCCACAGTTATCTTGTAAATTTGGATTAAAAGAAGGGCCATCAACAATAATTGATGATACTGCCGTTCCATGGAAAAAATCTCCTGTCTGTAAATCAATGTCTTCACTAATACACTTATGATATTCTACCCATTCACTGAAATATACACTTTTATCAAATTGAGTATCTATCACACCTACAATTGGTTCATTTTTCGGTTCTGGATCAACAATTGTTCTATATTTTTTTCTTCCTCAGGAATCTCATATACTATTTCTGCCAAATCTTTAACACTCATCGCAATTAAGTACGGAACTTTGTCTTGCAAAATGTCTATTTCATTTTTTTCCAACCGCAAAGTCGTATCATCTATCATTTAGCATTTATCATATCTATTCCCAAATCACTCAATAATTCCATCGTATCTATACCAGTTTTATATAAAGTAACAATCGCCTGCTCATTTGCAGTTTTAGGAGCCATATCTATACTAAATTTTTCTACATAAAAACAGTCCACAAGTGTTTTCAAAAAAGGATTTTTTTTCATAATACTGTCATTATATATGCCAGAATTTATATTTTCTGTATCTTCATTTGATATATTTCCATTATAAAAATTTTGAATAACAACTGCACATTTTTCTAAAAGAGCAACTGATTTTTGTATAGATGAGATTGACAAAAAATAAGTGAAAATATGTTTTTGAACCCATTTATTCTCTTCATTATATCCTTCTGAAAACTTTGACCCCCTAATGGATTTATTAGGATGTTTTCCATTTTCTGAAAGCAAAATCTGAATCCTATTACTTTTTGCCACAACTTTTCTATAATGAACACTTACTAAAGCTCCTTTAATTATTTTTTCCTTACTCCAAAACAATACAATGTCTTGTAACTGTTTTTTTAACTTCAAAACGTGTTCGACACTAACGCTTTTCCCCTTCGGTAAATTTACTGGTCCGAAACCACTTGGAGCTTTTCGTTTTTGAAATTGTCCCTTTAATTGCAAAATATTATTCACTTTAATTCATCTCCTTTAATTCTCTTGCAACACTGCTTTTTGGTATTTTACTTAAAATTTCAATTTCTCTAATTGTAAAGTTCTGTTCTTGTAGTTTCTTAATATTTTCTGGTTTTTCACCCGTAACGGTATAATATAGTCTTCTAAAATAGTCTAATTCATCATCTGGATTACTAAATGCTACCGCCGTTTTAATTAAATTTTTCAAATCTCCCGGATATGGTAATGGTGAAATTAATTTCATTATCTTTCTAAACAATCTTATATCTTTTTTTGGCCAAATTAAATTTGACTAAAAATCTGTTCAAATATTCTTCCGAAATATCCATTAAATCTTCTTGTGAATATCTATTAAAGTCAATGACAGAATCAAATCGTCTTATTAAGGCTTTATCGAAATGTTCAAATAAATTTGTAGTCGCTATTAAAACAATTCTTTCATCCACTCGATCCAAATATTTAAGCAATGTGGAAGTTGCTCTTCCCATTTCCCGTAAATCATTCATATTAGTTCTATCCAATGCAATTGCATCTATTTCGTCAAATAAAATAACTAATTTTTCAGGATGAACAAAACCATTAATTTCCCGAAATAATTCAGACATATTTTTCTGTGTCTGTCCCATTTTACTATCTATGATTGCCGAAAAATCCACCATATATATTTCCCGTTCCAAAATGCGTGCTAATTGTTTTACCGCCTCTGTCTTTCCAGTCCCTGGTGCTCCTTGAAAAAGAAATTTATTTATTCCTGCATTATGAGCCACTGCATGTACAATTCCAAGCACATCTTGCATAATATCCTCTGGCAACCATAAAGGATCTCCATTTTTTTCAACTTTTTCAAACATCGAAGATTCATTTTCATTCATTTGTGGGACAAAAGTATTGGCATTAGACATTAATGCCATAATATATTCAGCTAATTGATAATCTCCTATTTGATCAAAGTCTTTTGCTATTTCATAAGCTTCACTACGAAAACCTGAATCATTATTCTCTGCATAATATTTAATTAAATTAATAACATTCTTTTTTTTCATATCCTCCACTTCCTTCCTCTTTTCCTTCTATACTATATTTATATATCATTGGGACAATTTTGTCAATATTGGGACATTTTTTTATATTGACTTGTGTTTTTTCTGGTGTTATAGTAAATGTACAAACAAAAATTCCAATAAAAAAGAAACCAGCACCTAACGAATAGAATACTGGTCTCTCATGTACAATTGTACTTTGCCGTTGATATTGTACCACAGATTCACCAATATCCTCAAGTAAAATATTTATTCGTTATGGTTTCTTCATTATTGTTAACATAAATCAAAATATATTTAATGGAGGGACATTGTATGAAAGCCACAAAAATCAAAATGAAACCTGGTTGCTCTAACTCAACCAAAACAACAGAAATTGACCAAATTTATATTGAAGGATGTACCAATCCAGGATATTTCAAAAAAGCTACATTATATGATTATCTTAAATCCAATCCTAATAGCATATATGTAGATATTTCACCATACCCTTACTTAATGCCTGCATTAAGTTCTCATAACGAAAAATACGTTCGTTCCGAACCTAACGACACCCCTACAGACAACCTTCTCCGATTGCCAAGAAGTTAGTATTGCAAACTAGAGATAAATGGTATTTGGTTAGTACGCCAGATACCATTTTGTATTATCCATTTCTATATATCCATTTTTCTCCAATATTAATATATATTTTTAATTTCAGTATTCCATATTCTTTTCTGTACCATATTCTCCTGCAATATCTTCTCCACCTTCTCAGTATTCGCTTCTATCATCACTTTCAATATGTAATCGGCGGTCACTTCCACCGGGATTTGGATTATGAAATCGATAGTTCAGTTTTCTTTTCGCCACGGTGAAGTTTCCACCTCCTCCCTGCTCACTCTTTGTTCATTACTATGAAAATTCCTTCTGAAATAGTCCTAGATTTTCAGAATGCTTTTCATAGTCTGCATATTATCATTTGCCATGCTTCACGTCTGCTGACTCCATCGATCTTTACCGGAACACATCTTTCCAGAATTCTGTCATAAATTCTTTTCTTCTCGATCTTTGTCTCTTGTTTTAATTGTACTAAAGGAATATTTGTTGTGATAATCAAAGGTTTCCCCGATCGGTATCTCCAATCAATCACACTGAAAATATTTTCTAATGCATACTCACTGTTCCGCTCTACGCCAAGATCATCAATAATTAAAAGCTCATATCCATTCAGTGATCTGATGTATTCTGTCTTATCTTCAGCTGCGAACAGATCATTTAATATAGTATTGAAATTTGTCATTTTCACGGTAACTTCTTGTTCCAGCAATGCGTTTGCAATACAGGCAGCCAGATAACTTTTTCCTGTTCCAACTGGTCCCCAGAACAAATATCCCATATGGTTTTGTTTCATTTTTGCCAGTTTGCTTACATATTCTTCCGCAATTCTTATGGCGCTACTATCTCTGTCTACATTTTGAAATGTAAAACCCTCCATTTCTTTTTCTTCAAAGCAGATTTTCTTATTTCTTACAACCAGTTCCCTACGTTCTTTTTCTTTAAAATATTGTGCCTCTTCTGCATATGCCTGTCGTTCACACGCACACTGCCTGTGATGCTTTTTCATTTCAAGTAATGAGCCTTTTGGATAAAATGCTTCCACAGGTTCCTTACAAACAGTACAATGCATCAGTCCATCTGCACCTAAATATGTTTGTATCTCATCCATCACAGGCTTTCTCCCTCCCCACACTCATAATTTATCTTTTGATTCTTTATACTGTAACTACTTACTCCATACTTATTACTTGTATTATTTTTCTCTATTACTTTATTAGATGCCGTATTTATATCCTTCGTAGAGTTATCATTCCGACCATATGAAAGCTCATTTTTCAGCTCTATATCGGCTTTCTTTATATCGGTCTGTAATTGTGCCTTTCTGGAAATCTCTACTTTGTCTGGTATCATTACATGCATATGTCTTGGTTTTGAAAATCCACCAAATTTCCGAATTAGCAGTCCTGCATCATCTAGTTCTTTCAAAGCCTTTTTTAACAGAAGATTTGCACTTCCCGGTTTTCTGTGATAGTTCTTCAATTGGAAATATTGCATATACTCTTCCATCCTCATCTGTCCAATTATTCTTTCGTGATATTCTCGCCCGGTCATACAACAGCATATAAATAATTCTTGCATTCTGACTTAGCTGTAATTCCAGCAAGAATTTTGGAAATTGATAATACTGCATCTGCCGCTCCTGCTCATTCATGTACAAATATTTCATTTGTTTCTTCCTCACCTTCTCAATATTTGAGGAAATATATTTTTGAATTTTATATCCACAAAAATTTATCCCTCTATATATACAAAGGGAGAGGGCATAAAATACAGCCCCTCATCAGAATTTTTTTAATTTTTTCATAATTTCATTACTGAACATCCCAAAATTCCCCATAATCTTAAAGATAAACAGAGAACCAATTAAGATACTATCGTCCCTAGTGAATTTCGCTCTTTGTTAATTCTTTCTTCTTTTTAATCTGAATTTTTATGCAAGAGCAAGATCCACCTATGTTTAACAAGTTTATTTTTGATGAATGTTTTATTTTCATCCTCTTGATTCAATTTCATCTTCATCTAATTAGCTTCCATCAAAGATTTCCGCACCATTACATAATATTTTCTTTCAAAATTTTAAAAAGCACCCGGCTTCTGCCAGATGCTCTGTAAAAAATATTTAATTTTTACATGCTTACATTTTCAATGTAGCCACTATAATATTCCTAATTTCTAAATATTATTTTCGATTATTACAATACGGTATTACCCGGGTGGATCTTGCTCTTCTCATTTTCCGAATATAACCAATCATATTTTTCTATAATCTATGACATCTCTATTGTGAAATGATATACTAAATCTAACTTATAAATTCGGAGGTATATTATGTCGAATATTCAAATAACAGAAAATAGATTAGGGAAATATTCTCCCGAATGGTTTTATAATGAATCTCAAACTTCAGAATGGACTGCATTTACCCACAAAGCGGATGAATTACGAAAAAATTTTATAAATCTATTTGGTATAGAACAGTTAAAGTCTTTTTCTGGCAGAGATTTGTTAACATCTTTATTTTACAATGATGAAGGAAACAAATCCAATCTCTGCTATATGCTTGAAATGGATAAAGATATTAGAGAATTCTTCGGCGGAATTTCTGGAGGATCCGCATACAAATTTGGTCTTTTCTTTCATAAAAAAACTAAAAGATGGACTTGCGGTTCTCCTTCAAAACCTATACAGCTTACAGAATCTGAGGCAATACAAAAAGCAGAAGAAATACGCAATGATTTAGTAAAAGGTGCCGAAATTATATCCTCTTTTGGTCCATTAAATTCTGAATCTGATTATGAAAAGTTATACCAGCAATTAAAAGACATTCCCGGAATCAATACGGTATGGAAAATGAAATATTATCAAATGCTTTTTCCAACATTATTTGCACCTTTTTACGGACAAGATCATCAGATAAATATTTTACGTTTTCTGAATCAAAATCCAAGCGATATTCCTTTCATCCGCATGGGACAGATTGCACTATATGTAAAGAAATGTAAGATTCCCGGAGTTGTTTTCGGACATATTTATGGGCAAAATATCGGATATAACAATACCTCTAATGATTCCGACACGAATGTTCTTTCCGACAGAAAGCATAAAACACGCTACTGGATGTATACCGTCTTTGATGACAAGAGCTGGAATGAGTGTCAACAAAAGGGATTCATGGTTTTAGGCATGGATGACATCGGTGATTACTCTCAATACGCCTCTAAAGAATCTCTTCGGCAAGATTGATTGAAGTTTACGACAACAGTACTTCACGAAAAAATCAAGCTCTGATGGCATGGAATTTTGCAAATACCGTATCAATTAACGATATAATTTTTGCTAAACGTAGTAATACTCTTGTTGGCAAAGGTATCGTTACTGGTAGTTATATTTTTGATGCTCTACGCCAGGAATATAAAAATATCCGCACAGTAAAATGGATACAGGTTGGTGAATGGGAACATCCTGGTAATGCTGTTGCTAAACGTTTAACCGATATTACTCCATATACAGATTATGTTGAAAAACTGACCTCCATCTTTGCTCCTGATGAGTTAGATAACGTAGATACACAGCCAGAGGTTGACTATCCAACATACTCTTCTACTGATTTTCTTTCAGATGTGTACATGAGTGAGCAAAATTATAAAACATTGGTAAATGTCTTAAAAATGAAGAAAAACATTATTTTACAAGGTGCACCAGGCGTCGGAAAAACTTTCGCAGCTAAGCGACTTGCTTATTCGATTATTGGTACAAGAAATCCTGATCGCGTTCAAATGATTCAGTTTCATCAGAGTTACTCCTATGAAGATTTTATTGAAGGATACCGACCAACAGAAAATGGATTTACAATAAAAAAAAGGTTCTTTTTATAAATTCTGTAAAATAGCTGAAGAAGATGATGAAAATGATTATTTCTTTATCATAGATGAGATTAACCGTGGTAACCTAAGTAAAATCTTTGGTGAATTATTTATGCTGATTGAAAAAGATAAACGTGGTATTGAATTACAACTGTTGTATTCTGACGAAAATTTCTCCGTACCTTCAAATGTCTATATTATTGGAATGATGAATACTGCCGATCGCGGTCTCGCCATGTTAGATTATGCTTTAAGACGACGTTTTTCATTTTTTACTATGAAACCAGGATTTAATACTATGGGTTTTCAAGCTTATCAGAATTCTTTAAAAAATGATGCTTTTGATAAATTGATTTCTTGCGTAAAACAACTCAATTCTAAAATAGAAGAGGATGTTTCTCTTGGTGAAGGATTCTGTATTGGTCATAGTTATTTTTGCGGATTAACTTCTGATACAGTTAATGTTCAAACGCTTTCATCAATTGTAGAATATGAATTGATTCCGCTTTTAAAAGAATATTGGTTTGATGAACCAACAAAAGTTATAGATTGGTCTGAACGACTAAGGAGTACCGTCATATGATTCCTGTACAAAATATTTATTATATGTTGTCCTACGCTTTTCAGGCATTACAGACACAGACATACAAAAATCTGGCTACAGAAAATTTTCATAATACTGCCGAATTATGCGCAGCTATTCTTGACAAAGGCGTTAGCACACAGTTAAAACGTGGTTTAGGAAGAGATTATGTGCCGAAATCAGAATCTCTTTCTACGCTACAGGGAAAACTTAATATTTCCCAGTCTATTAAAACGCAAGCTTTATTGAAAAAGCAAATGATTTGTACATATGACGAATTTTCGACCAATACACCTTTTAACCAAATTATCAAATCTACAATATTACTACTTCTTAAAGCCAACATTACAAACACACGAAAAAAAAAGTCTGCGGAATCTTTTATTATTTTTTTCAGATGTCGACGAAATCGACTTGCGTTTCGTAAACTGGAACCAACGTTATAATCGCTCCAATCAAACCTACCAATTGCTAATCGGTATCTGCTATCTAGTGTATAACGGACTCTTACAGACACAGACTGACGGCACTACAAAAATAATGGATTTTTTTGATGAACAACGCATGTGTCATCTATACGAAAAATTTTTACTTGAATATTATAAAAAGGAACATCCGGAACTTACTGCCAATGCATCACAAATTGCATGGCAACTTGATGACACCGAAAATCAAATGCTTCCTAAAATGCAGACTGATATTATGTTATCTAAAGGTAACAACATACTTATTATCGATGCCAAATATTATTCACATATGACTCAACAACAATATGGAACAAATACCTTGCATTCCAACAATCTGTATCAGATTTTTACATATGTGAAAAACAAAGAATTCGAATTAAGAAATGTTGAACATACAGTCTCCGGAATGCTTCTTTACGCTCAAACCAATGAAGATATTATTCCCCATAATACATATCAGATGAGCGGAAATCAGATTACTGTGCGGGCGCTGAATTTGAATCAAAATTTTTCTGGAATAGCAGATGAATTGGATGCAATTATAAATAATTCATTTTAGTTTGAGGGGAATCTGTTTTCCCCTCATTTCAATCAATACAAACTATAAAATATACGAATGTATAATTTTCATTATTTCTTTTATATCCAAGTCTTCTTTATTATTATCCCTTTCCATTATATCTTCTTGAACTTTTTTATGTTTTTCAAAAAAGTTATTGTATGCAGTATAGTCAATTTTCCACCTTCATCTATTATCAACATTAAATACTCCACAAAAGGTCTAAAATTTCCAACAATTCCCAAAACTATAACGAACAATTCTTGCAAGTCCACACAAGTATTCGGCACTATTGGCATTTTCGATATCCAACTTACATCTGTTTGTCCATCATTATTTTTCTCCTTATTTTGCCACTGCTCCGCTTTTCCTATAGGCGCATTGTAAAACTGATAGTTTCCTTGTCTATTAAACGTATATCGAGCAAAATCAAAATTGGCCTTTACTCGTTGCAATTCTTGAATCAATTTGATTACTTCTGGTAATGCAACGTTTATTGTCTGATTTAAACTTAATTTTTTCAATTCCCCCTCTAAAATCTCTAAATACTCATGAATCTTATGGTTTTTCTTTTTCTTATTATCGATTCCCTGAAAATAATATATTGCATCTACGCTACTTTTAACCAAGTTCTACGCCAATGCCAAATGTCAAATAAATTGGGAAAATAAAAGTATCTGCTACTGAACAATAGTTTCCACTATATAAAATTGAAAATAACCCTAATACTGCATTTCCCATATATGCATTTCCCATCACAAAATTATCTTCTACCGATTGATAGACATTATTTTTTCCACCTCGTGAATTATCAAAATCCCAATTTAAAAAAGCATAGTTATTTGACTTCGTATAATCTATATCCTTTTCACCGTAAAAAATCATATATTCTTCGTTACTCATACCCACCTTACCTTTCTACTATTAATTCTATTTTATTTTTTCACATTATACAAGTAACGGATGCAAGGCAAAAAAATCAAAGAAATATCTTATCGCAAAAACAAGACTCAGAAGAGGCATTTCTCCTCTGAGTCTGTACATTTTCAGCCAACTATTTTTAATTCCATTTTTCTTTGTGATCACAACTTATTTTTCAAATCCTGAAGGCTCTCACGAATACTTGTTTTAACATGCATATCCTTTTTTCTAATCAATCGTATAGTATATCTTCGCCAACAGTTCTATATTGTTACAACCATATGTACCGTACTTTTACTGATCCCAAACTGTTTTGCTGTCTGCCGCACCGTTGCATTATTATCTATAATATAAGCTGCAATCTCAACGGCTCTTTCTTCGATATAATCTTTCAAAATATTCCCCTGTAAACATCGTTTTTACAATGTATGCCGCAAGCTGCAGAGGTATGTATTGAACTGTTATTTCCTTTATATCATCTACTTAGGATCTCTGTCTGTCGTCCTAACCATTTTTTATAAGTCGCTTCAATCAGAAATGCCCCCAGCGGTGCTGTAATCAAAATCGCAGTTACCGCAACCGTCAGCACAATATTACCGCAGGACAATCCCATCGCAAGCGGTACGCCGCCGATAGCTGCCTGAACAGTGGCTTTCGGCATATACGCGATCACGCAAAACATCCGTTCTTTCATTGTAAGCTTCGTTTTCAGCAAACATAAGAATACTCCCAACATCCGAAATACCAAAACCGCAAAAATCAAAACAATAGATACAACTCCCGCCGACACTGCATACCGGATATCCACAGTTGCTCCGACAAGTACGAAAAGCATCACTTCTGCGCCGACCCAAAGTTTATTGAATTTTGCCGACAATCGCTTCGCCACGTTTTTTCTCTTCTGCTGCAAAGCAATTCCCATTGTCATAACCGCGATTAAAGATGCGAATGGAATGACAGATGCAAATTCATCTTCAAATGTAACTAACAAAAAGGAAACACACACAAGAATAATAACTTTTGAAGTATCTCTTATATGAATCTTTTTAAAATATTCTGCAGAGAGAAATCCGATAAGAAATCCTGCTAAAGCTCCGACTGCAATCGAAATCGGAATATTGATAAAGTCCACTGCCGAAACTTGATCGCCCTGCGCTAATCCTGTAAATGCCGTAAACATTACGATCACAAACACATCGTCAACCGATGCTCCTGCAAGAATCATCTGAGGGATGCTCTTCTTTACACCGTATCCTTCCTCCATCAGTTTCAACATTTTCGGCACAATAACTGCCGGAGAAACCGCGGCAATGACCGTTCCCATAATAGCGGCATCCAAAATCGAAATTCCAAGCAGCTTAGGCGCTAATAAGACCATTCCTCCTATTTCAAAACATGCCGGAACAAAACACATTAAAACAGCAGGACGTCCCACCTTTTTCAGATCATTAAGATCTAATGACAATCCCGCTCTCATTAAAATAATAATAAGAGCGATCCTTCTTAGATCCGATGAAATATTCAAAATAGAAGCGTCGATCACGTCCAACACATATGGCCCAAGTACAATTCCCGTTACAATCATTCCGAACAAACTCGGCAGATGAATCTTTTTACAGATCCACCCCATAGACATACCGACTAAAAACATCATGCAATACTGATCAGCATAACCCATCCTCCTTCTCTGACAAACCGGAATAAAATAAAGAAGTCCACTTCGCCACCGCCTCTCCTCACTCATGAACACTTTGACGCTTTGCCACCTCCGAAACGCCGCAAAGCGGTAAACTTCCTTATTGCGGCGTGTGCATTCTTCGGAAGAGTTTATTCTATGGAAAATGCAAATTTCCTATAGAATAAAAAAGCTGATAATTCCTGCGTCAAAATGCAGAAGTCATCAGCCAAATCAGCGGTTTTAGTTTCATCACTAAGGGAGAACTTCATTCCCATAGTCAAATTGTATCAAAGTTACTGCTTTTGTCAACTATTTTCTCAAACGCTTTTCCCTGACAAAAGACAGTAAAAGGCAGAAAAGCCCCCGCAGGCGCGCCTGCTGACAACGCCTGCCGGGGATCTCTTAATGTTTCATATCAGACTAATTACTCTCCCCAACTTCCCATTATACTATCATCTGTAAAATTATCACCTTGTTGGGGTTCAGTACCTCCATTACCCGACATAGTAACTACTTCTTCTCTGTTGAATTCGATCATCTCCATCATCGGAGTTTCGTATTTTTCTTTCACTTCCATACCTCCTCATCTTCTTTTCTATATATCTTTTAGTCTTCTTTTAAATATTCATCCTGCTCCGGTAAGTTTACTTCCGCTTCAGCAAGATTTTCATCCTGCGCTGCTTCCTGCTCCTGGTCTTGTACAGGTGTCTGCTCTACCATAGTAGCCGCTGCGCCGTCATATGTCAAGAGCCATGTTAACGTCGGATAGCCTTTTTCCGCAACAGAACTGAAATCCCATGCATTCGGATCTGCCTGTGCCGTATTGTCATTAAAAGAAAGCGTATCACGATACAACTCTACATTATTGATATTATCTATTGTCAGCAGTGTACCGCTTTGACTCGTTGCATCTGTAACGTTAGACCTTCCTGTTTTTCCTGTAACTTCATAACATAAATTCAAATTATTTTTTGTAACAGCCTTAAGATCTTTGCCTAAAAACTTATAATTGTTTCCTGAATTTCCTATGGAAATACATCTGTCAAGATACCAACGATTATCATATTGGAGACTTGTATTAACATCTCCTACAAATCCGCTTTTTTCTGTCCACGAATCCGGTTTATTGGATCTCGCTTCCACATTACTTATCACATTTCTCACAACTGCCGCTTTTACTTGTCCGGCAACTCCACCCTGCTGATTATTATCCATAATAATCTTACCTTCTACGTAGGAATCTTCAAATTTGGAATTATAACCTGATAACTTCCGACTGCTCCTCCGACAAGATTAAATCTTCCAAGTTCTTCTTCGCTAAGTCCACTGTTGATATCAATTCCTTCCAACCAAACTTTTCCGATATAGGTTTCATTTACCAAACCACCCAAAGCGCCTGTATTTCCTCCGCCGTTTAGCTTCACGCAGTTCATATATATAGTTTCTAACCTTCCGTTGCTAACTTCACGTGCGAGTCCGTTTGCCTCTGCAAGTACTGGTTTTCCTTGCCAATCAAAAATATCCTTGTACCCTGCATTCACAAATACATTCTGCACACGCAGATTTTTCACGACTGCTTTTTTGCTTGACGTTCCGCTGATGGAATCAAACAGCGATGCTCTTAACCCGTGGATCACCTGATTATTGCCATCCAGTTCTCCTTCAAAGCGCTTCATAATATAGGACGTCTGACCTTCTGCGAGTTTTACCTGCTCCAGTGAAATATTATTCATCAAAATGTATTTTCCGCTCGGATTCTCTGCGATCTTCATAAAGTCTGCCGGAGTACGGATTGCCGTATATCCTTGCGGCACTTCTGTCTTCAACTGTTTATGTGTCGTTACTGCCGAACCTTCCGGCAATGGCGGAAGCGGTTCTGCACCTGCTATCCAGCTTAATGTCGGATGTCCTTTCTGCTCAACAGATGTAAAGCTCCATTTTGAGCTGTCGAATTTCAAGTATCTTGATAGAACGATTTTTCTTTATATCGACTTGTCTCGTCAAGATCGCCAGGTGAGATATTACTCTTTCCTCCTACTTTCGCTTCATAACAATTTTCTAATCCTTCTCTCATTGAATATCCGGTTGTAGATGTAAAGCGATATGCTTCACCGATACTTCCATGCTCTCTGTTAACGCTGGCTTCACCGATTGCAATGCTGTTTTTCATCCATGTGCTCCACGAATAATCATATCCAATCATTCCTATGAATCCTGCTCCGTCTGTCTGACCGGAAATTGCTTTTGTCTTCATGTTAGAAACAACTTGTTTCACTGTATTTTCAGGTCCATTATCCATATTACTATTATATCCGAATACACCGCCCTGTGTCTCGCCATTTACAGTTATCTCGCCGCCGACATAGCTGTCGCTGATATGGCATCCACCTTTCAATTTGGCAATCAAGCCGCCAACCATCGCATCATTCTGTCCATGTATCGGTCCATACGGATTGACATTTAATCCTTCCGCCCACACTTCGCTTACGGTTGAATTCTGTGCTGTTCCTGCAAGCGCTCCTGTATTATTACCTCCTGCGACGAGGATGTTTTTGAGCGCTACTTTTGAAACTGTCGCGCCGCTTAATGTTTTCGCAAATGCATTTGCTCCTTGGTTCTGACTCCAGCTTCTACTTTAACGTCTGTCAGTTTCAGATTTTCAACTTTTCCTGACAATGTGTTAAACAACGGCGCTCCGTAAACTTCTCGGATCGTCAGTCCGTTTCCGTTCAGTTCTCCTTTGAAGTCGCCGAGAAATGAGCCGTCCTGCGGCTCTGCATCGTAAAGTGAAATCGAGCTCATTAAAATATATTTATCCGAACTGTCTCGGATCGCGAGCAGTTCTTCTGCCGTTCGGATCTCTGTATATCCTTCCGGAGCTGTTTCCTGCATAGGTATTTCTTCTTCCGGCGTCGGCGCTGTCTCCGCGCTCTCACGTCTTCTTCCGGCATCGTCTTCAAGCTTGGCGTTCCTGTTCCTGCCACATCCGACAGATCCCATACGTCCTGAGACAAGCGCATCTCATTTGTATAGAACTCTGTACCGCAAAGCGCTTCGTGCGTCACACCTTTCGGATCGTTTGCTATGCTGTCGTATCCCGGCGTATCTGTGTTAATAAAGCAATTTGTAAATGCCTTTAGTTCATTCAGATTAGAGCTGTTATCCATATGCGTCAGCTATATCTTGTTGACGACGGATCTTCCGGATAGACGCCGCCTGCGCCGTACTATATTGAATCTTGCTGTCTTCCGATGCCTGACCGATAAACGCCGCCGTATTTTGCGGGGAAACAGTATACGGAATATCCAGCTCTGCATCTGCGAATACTTTCTGTGCGGTGATTCTCTCAGCGTTTCCTATGAATCCTCCCACATAAGCGTTCGACGTTGCCACTTCTGTATCTGTGATCAGCACATCGAAAATTTGAGTTCCTGCCGCATTTGCCGCGAACACACCTGCATAATCGGCTCTTGTCGTCACGTCTGCGTTCTGTACACTGATCTGACTAAATGTCGATCCTGTATCTTTTCCAATCATACCTGTGTACCCTGCGCCTCGCAGTGTAATTCCGTTGAAATGTACGTTTTTCACATTTGCATTGTGCGTCGTTTCCGCAAGCACATTTGCTCCTGCTGTTTCATTATCCACAAGAATATTTCTAAATTCAAGGTTTTCTACTTTTCCTGAAAGCTGTTTGAACATCGCGCTCTTCATGCCGCTTACTTTGTGGCCGCCTCCGTTTATACTTCCTGTAAACGTCTCTGTCACAAGGCACGTTCCTGCCTGCGCTGTTTCTTCCGCATGATTTTCCGCGCTGTTTTCCACGCTGTCAGCCGCGTTTATATCTGCGTTGTTTTCTATGCTGTTTTCCGCAATGTTTTCTGTAATTTCTGCCGCGCCGTACTCTGTGAAATCCAGATCTGCCGTGATCGTAAATCTTCCTTCCGGCAGTTTGTTCAGCTTCCGGATATCCTGCGGTTTTTGAATTTCCACAGTCATCGGAGATAAGTTCACATTGAACTCTTTCAACAACGGATATCCGTTCGTCTCTGCATTCTCTACATCCCATACGGATATATCTAGCTTAAGTGTTTCTGTATAGACGCTTTCGTCCACACTTCTTTTCCGATCGTTTTCACGCCGTTTGCTTCTGCCGCAGAGCTGATTCCGTCTGCTGCCGACAACTCATAAGCATTTGTAAACGTGATGTCTGTTTTTGCCAGTTTATACATGTTTTCTGCGACGTTTCCTATTGAACAGATATTTTTGTAACTATTTTCACCTGTACTGTTCACAAGGAATCCTGCGCCGTCTGCCCCGTTTACGTCTATGTTTGCATAGATATTTTCCATAACCGAATGGTGGGACGTTTCTGCGAAACCGGACGCTGTCGAAACTGCATTTACTCTTCCTTGAATGAAAATATTTTTCACAGTTGAGTCTGTCACAGTTCCTGCGAATCCCGCCGCTTTTCCTGCTGTACTGCTGATGCTTCCGTTTGCGATCATGACTTTTTCAACAGTTGCGTTTGTCATCGTATTCGCAAATATACCGACAGTCGTATCTAGCTGTTTCCGATTTCAATCGCACCTGCATCAATGGCTACATTCGACACCGTACCGCTTAACTGACCGAACAGCGGCGCTTTCAGACCGGTGATCTTATGATTCTCTCCGTCGAGCACACCGGAAAATTCCGGTATCACGCTTCCTGTCTGTTCTGTTCCTGACAGATCGATGTCTGCTTTCAGACGGTATTCCTGAGTCGGGAAGTCTTTCATCTTCATGAAGTCCTCCGCCGTTTTTACGGAGATGACCTCTCGCTTCTCCATTCCTTTCAGTTCCGGATAACCTTTCATCGGAACTAAACTCAAGTTCCATGTCTCTTCGTTCAGAGTCATTGATGTTTTGTAGAAATCTGACGTTGCCGCCTCTTGAGACGTTACTTCACGCAAGATCTCCTGTCCTACGCCGTCTGTGATATTCGATACTCCGCCTGCGTTTTGGATAACAAAACTGTTTTTCACCATCGTTTTCAGCGCGTCCGGCGTACCGATGAAGTTATAAAGCTGTTCGCTTGTTTTATTGTCTACTTTTCCTGCCGCAAATACATATTCTACGCTGCTCTTGCCTGTAAGATTGCCGATGAATCCGGCGCTCTGCGTACGGTTCTTATCGTCTGTGTATGTATTAACGGTCATATCCGCATCGCTGTACACGCGACTGATCGTCACGTTTTTGCCTTCTCCGATGAATCCGCCGCAGTCTGTTCCGCTAAGTGCAACACTGCTTCCGATTACAGAGACATCCTGAATCTGCGACCCGGATGCGCGGCCTGCCAAAACGGCGTTATAATTTTTCGTACCTGTAATCTGCGCATTGCGGATCTGTATTTTCGAGAAAACAGAGCTTGTATAATCATATCCTGTCACTACCGCATTGTAGCTCACTCCGCTGACTTTGATATCCGCCAGGTTCAGGCTTTCAAAGACAGCGTGGTTTGATTCTTTTGTGATAACTGCGTTTTTGCTGCTTTCTTCTGTACTGTTGATCTCTGCATTTTCGATCTTCAAGTTGCGGACTGTTCCTTCCTGAACTTTTTCAAACAATGGTTTTTTCAGTCCTTTGATCGTGAATCCGCCTCCGTCGAACTCTCCTTTGAAGATGCCTTTGACAACCGCCGTCTCTGTCGTTACGGATGACGCGTCAATATCGTTTTTCAGCACATATTTTGTATATTTGTTCTGTCCGACTGTTTTTAATTCTTCTAAAGTCTTAATTTCCTGAACGGTTTCTTTTTTCTGCTCATTGACAATGATCGTATACTGTTTTGTCTTTCCGAACCAGTCCTTTGTCTCGCCTTCTTTATTTACGATCGTAAGATCGGAAACGTAAGAGTTGGCGATCTTTGCAAAGAGCGGTCCTTGCGCGTCTGTAATCTTATGACCGTTCCCCTGCAGTTTTCCGATAAACGTCTTGTCAATATAAACTTCTCCTGTCAGATTAATGTCCGCCATAGAAATGTCCTTTTCAAGAACATAGAATCCGTTCGGGTTCTCGTTTATCTTCTCGATCAGCTCCTGCCCTGTGGAAATCGTTACCGCATGTCTTGACTCTGCCGTATCTGCGTAAACCGGACTTCTGAACTCATCCGTAATTCTTTGCAGATAACGGAATACGTTTTCTCTTGATTCTTTAATATTGTTGAGCGTATTGTTTCCGGTTGAAACGCCGGAGTTAATACCATTTCCGTAATTGATCATATTTTGTTTCAAATATTCGATCAGCGCTTCCTCGTCAAAATATGCGTTGCCCTGTTCTTTCTGCTTTTTGATCTTTTCTTCGATCTCTTTATTTTTATTCTTTCTGTATGTTTCAAAGGAGAAATTCTCATCCTGCATTTTCTTTTTGAAATATGCAAGATCTCCTGTCTGTGTACGGTTACTTAAATACTCTACAAGACCGTCGCTGTATCCGTACAGTCCGCCGAGTTCGTATCCGTTTCTTCTAAATGTCTGGGCATTCGGCGTTCCTCCGTCAACGTAAGGCACGTACCAGCTTGCATAGCACACTCTGTCGATCTGATATGCCCCGAGATTATTCACGCCGACATCGTTCATACTTCTAAGATCGAACCGATGTCCCGGTCTGATCGTCAGCTGATTATCCCAAAGATCGTCCAACGTCTTAAGATTCATATTCTCAAGCTCGGCGGCGCCGATCGTTCTCCATGTACTGTTTGACTGATTCCGACTCTGGTAATTGTTCGTCGTTCCATATCTGTGCTGCGATGTGATCGCCGACTGCTGTGCGGGCGTCAACTCCAGGTACGCTTTGCCCTGAAGATAATCCAACGTATAGATCGTCTCGAACACTTCTTTGTAATAGCTTTTAAATTCTTCCTGTGTATTGATTCTGTCCGGAGTCAGGTTTGTCACCATCGAGCCGTCTCTTGCATACGTCTTCATAAAGTTCATGTTGTAATCGACGTTTGCCTGGTTCGCATATCCGTTAGAATAGTCCTCTCCGTTACGTCCCGGACGTTTTCCTTTATTCTCCATCCAGATCCACATATCTGTCACATGACCCATCTCATGGTTTAAGACGGTCAGATCTCCGATAAAGTTAGAGCTGTTATAATAAATGTAATCATAATTCGGATTTCCGAATATTACGGCTACCGCTCCGTTGTTGCTCTTCCACATCGTCTGCAGCGGTTTGTAAAATTCCTGAAATACATCCTGACTGTGATCTTTATTTGCAGAGGAATCGACGATCAGGAATTTACTTTTATTAATTGACTGTGCTCCGTTTTCTGCAACGTCCACGAAGTTATCATAGCTTGTCTTGAAATCATTGATCTGATTGATCACCTGCTGCTTCTTCTGCTGTCTCCACTCATCTGTATTCTGATATCCGTTGTAAATCTGCAAGTTTCCATATACAAGAGATGTCGGGAACGATGCCAGATACAAGTTCTTCGATGTCTTATAAGACAATACCGGAAGGATCAGCTCGTTGTTTCTCTGTACCGTATTGTTTTTCAGTATTCTCCATAATCTGGAATCGATCTTCGGATTATTCGCTCTTGCTTCTACGATGAATCCGCCCTGGAAATTATCAATGATCCAGTCGTTTACATCCGTGTATCCTGCGTATGCAGTCATAAAATATTCTACGAAAGAAGCGACGTTTGAAATTCCCGTATACTGTGAGATCCGGTTGATGTAGAAGGACGGCGTACTATTTCCCTGACGTCCCCCGCTGCTGCTAAGCTGTACGATCTCTGCCACAAGATTGCGCGGAGATTTGCCCGATTTTAAGATCGAGTTGTCAAAAAGCACAACGTCTCTTATATTAATACCGCCGATCTGAAAATCGTACCAACGGTCTATATAGTTATACGCATAGAGGAAGTCCTTCAGATATCCATTTGCGATAAGATTTTCCTCTACCATCAGTTCTGCTGCTTTATTTGTAGTATTTACCGGATACTGCGGATTTGATGCCGCCATGGAAATAAGCACCTGCTCCATCTCTGATTTGACAACATTGTTATAATTTTTCCGGTATACCGACAATACAGAAGCGCTGTCTTTTTGAGAAACTCTCGTTTCAATATCTCCGTCAAAATCATATCCCTTTGCCGCAGTCAATAGTTTATTAAACTGCGTTGTTGTCGTACTGACAACATAGTTTCTAAAGTTAAAGTGAACAGGGATCTGCGCTACTTTGTACGAAGCAATATTTTCCCTTGTATCAATATATGTAATATTATAGATCAACGGTGTTGTTTCATCTGTAAACTGAATACGGATCTTTTTATATCCTGAACTGTCTTATCGGATAATGCCACAATTCTGTTGCCACGGTCATCCATCGGATAGACCGCAAGCACCGTCTTTTTATTTAATACATGCGACGGATCAACCTTATTTCCGTCTTTGACGATCTGTTCATATGTATAGAACGGCATAAACAACCGCAAGTTTCATAAATCAGTTTTCGATCTGCCTGATAATCCTTTACAGATTCCAGACTGTCCATAGCCGCAATCTCTTCTGCATTTTTCTGCGCGATAAAACTGATCACTTCTGTCGGAGTCTCTCCTGCCATCTGCGGCTCTTCCGTTTCTTCATCCTGTACCGGCGCCTGTATGTAAACTACTTCTTCCGAGGCGCGTTGTTTGAATCTCCTTCCGAGCCCTCTCCTTTTGAAGTATCTTCTTCCTCAGCTCCGTAAACATCACCTTCTGCCTTTAAACGAGGTCTTTTTCCACCTGCCACATCATCCAGATACCAGATCTTCTCATCCCATTTAAGTGTATCTATATAGAAGGTTTTATTTGTAATCTGCGCTGCTGTCGCTTTATCGATTTTTCCTGTATGTTCAGGAGTTTGAGTTCCCTCATCATTTGAAACGCTTCCTGTATACTCGTAGTTCTCTGTATAGTTCGTTAAAACATTTTCCGCCGTACTGTTTCCTGCAAAAGAATATTCCTTCGGACCAAAGGAAATATTGTGCTCTGCTTTTGTAACCGCTTCTGATCCTACTCCGCTTTCTGCAACGAAATTACCGACCATACATGCCGTTTTCGCCGCTTTTTCAGATGATTTTTTCGGTATCTCTTCCGGTTTTTCCTCTGCCTTTTGACTTAATGTAAGCTCACTGAAGTTATTGATCAGCTCTGACTTTTTAATGACAGCCGCAAATCCGCCCTGCAGGTCGCCTTCAGTTGCTGCGAATGTCTCTTTATCCGCCGTTCTTCTTGCATAACTGTTTTTAACGACTGAATCTCCTAAAATCTCTGCCGCAAATCCACCTGCACGTTTTCCGTTTACTGTGGCGTTGACAGAACATTCTTCTACAGTTGTCTTATTCATACTTGCAACAAGACCTGCTACATTACTTTGTCCCGTAACGCTCATATCTCTGACATATACGTCTTTGATAAGAGTGTCTGCCTGTGAAGTTTTTGCCAGAGCCGCAACTTTATCTGTTCCCTTCTGATTGATCTCGCCTTGTACAAGCTTCACGTTTTCAATCGTCGCTCCATCTAACGTATCGAACAACGGAATCTTCTGACCGATGATCTGATGGCCGTTTCCTTTTAATGTTCCTTTAAATATTCCCGGGATAACCGCTGTTCCCGACGCTGATTCCGATATATCGATATCTGTAGTCAGAACATACACACCTGACAAATCATTTTTAATATTCTTCAGGTCGGCTGCCGATGCGATTTCCTTTGTCTGGAGCATTGTCGTCATATTTGAGTCATTGTTTCTAAGGATTGGAGTTTTTCCTTCTTTCAGAGGAGCAAAATCCCAAACGTCTTCACTCCAGCCCATGTTCGTGTAAAACTCTTTTTGTGAAAGTTTATCCACTGTAACATCTGTGATCTGAGTCAGATTCGTATTTCCGGTACGACTACTCTCTCTTTTCAGTCTGCTTTCTCTTAAACTATAAAGATTTTCAATCTGTGCCGTAGTATATTTGATAGTTTCAGTTGATCCATCAAACTTATATCCTGCATTTCCGGTACTGTATGAAACATTGCTCTTTAGTACACCTGTCGCATCAGCTCTCCTATATATCCGATGAATCCTCCTGGCTGTCTGTTGGTTCCAGTCAGTTCCATATTGATAGCGGCATAACAATTTGTTACTGAAAAGTTTGTTTTACAGTTATGCCATCCGATCAGTCCGCCAAGCGCCCCATTCGTTCTATTTCCTCGAATTGATCCAACAGCATATGAATTTTCTACAATATTAGGACCTTCATTTTGATTGGACATTTGACCGATTAGTCCGCCCGTCGTATTGAAAGATCCTGTAATCTCCAGATTAGCAGAGCATTTACTTACTTTCGCATAATCCATACGCCCTACAAGACCTCCGAGAAGTTCTCGGCTGTTTGTACTTTTCAAACTTCCACTTACATGTACGTTCTCGATCACAGCATCTTTCTGAGCTTTATTCGCTATTGTTCCACCACCTGCATCTTTATAACTGTTTACTTTTGTAATGGAAACATTTTCAAGTTTAACATTTTGTACCTTACCTCCAGAAACCGTTCCGAACAGAGTTGTTGTCAGACCTTTGATCTTATATCCATTTCCGTTAAACGTACCGCTAAATGTCGGAACAAGGTAATCATCTCCCTGAACCATACTTGCGTCTATATCATGCTCCAGAGTATAAGTTCCGCCTGGATTTGCCTTCATTTGATCGATCAGCGACTGCATCGTAATATATTTTGTAGATACTTTATCGTTAGACTTCGTACCAAACTCTACAACCGCGCCTTCGATCGTTTGTCCTGCCTGAGAAGTAGTATAATCTTTTCTGTCAAGTTTAAAACTTACTTTTCCTGTTTCTGTCTGCGGTGCGATCACTTCCGTAATTACCGCAAATATCTCAGGCTGATCTTCCATCTCAACTTTCACAAGATAATCTTCTTTTTTAACGGCTTCTGACGTTGTCTTATGGTACAGTGTCACACCGGACACTTTTCCAAGACGAAACGAGATCTTTTTTTCTTCTTCCGGCAGTTCTTCCGGTTTATCTACCGGAGCGAGAATGTTATCTTGAAGCCACTGTTTTGTCTCTTCCGTCTCTGTAGTTCCGTTTACAGCCTCTTCTGCAATCCGATATACCTGACGGTCGATTTCACTCTCACTGTATACAACTTCTGTCGTTGTTTTTTTCTTTCCGTCGTCTTCTGTCACAGTTCTCGTGATTTCTGCATAAGCTCTCGCCGCGTAATCATTTTTATATCTTTCTTTCGGCAGATTTGCCAAAACGGCTGTAAGTAAATCCTATCATTGTCTTCTGAAAATTTCTTTACTGCCGGTACTTTTGCCGGCTTATAGACCGAGCCGTTATAAAGGTACTTGCCGTCAAGCGTCAATGCCTGACCTTCTGTCAAATACTTTTTCGGAAGCAGTACGATTCCATAACTTACCGTGCTCCGCTTTTTTCCAACTCTTGAATATATGATTTCTTGATGCAGGCAACCATTCGCAGCCCCATCGGATCGATCGTACGAATCTGCCCTCCAACCATCTGTATGTTTACATCTTGTATCTGCGGCTCGGATGCCTTAACCGGAACGGTGAACTGCGTCAAAAGCAGCGCCGCCAGAAAAAGTATCCATAACCCTAATCTCTTTCTCTTTTGATTCATCCCTCTCATATTCCTTCCTTAATATATACCTGTGATCCACCCCGGTTCATTCACCTGCGGCAATGCCGGTTTCTGCGGGGTTGACGGTTGTTCATCCGGTACGGACGGTTTCTCATCCGGTACGGACGGTTTCTCATCCGGTACGGACGGCTTCTCATCCGGCACAGACGGCTTGTCATCCGGTTCTGACGGTTGTTCATCCGGTTTTGATGGCTTCTCGTCCGGTTTGGATGGTTTCTTATCCGGCTTCTTTGATGTATCTGTATCTTTTGATGACTCCGGTTTTTTTGCCCCGCCTGATTGCTTAGAAGAATCCGACTTTTGAGAAGAGCCTGACTTCGTCGAAGAATCTTCTTTCTTCTCCGTTTTCTCGCTCGTCACATCTTCTTTTCCCGACGCCTTTTCTCCCTCGAAAAGCTCCTCCAAATCTACAACATTGTCGCGTGAATTCAAGCTTTCAATTTCCGCAACTTCATCTGATACGATCTGCTTTTCATTTTCTTCTGCATTTTTGCCGTACATATTCCATACGAACAGACCGCCTCCTGCTAGCACACAGACTGAAAGTCCTACCGCAGCAGCTTGCACAAGTTTCTTGTTCTTCTGCATCTTCATGCTTTCCCTCCTTACAAAATATACCTTTACATAAATATAACCGGAGAGTTGTGGAATAGATCACGCAAGACTCCGGTTATTATTCTGTTACACTATTTTTCCCATTTGATAATATACTTTCTTTTTTTACTTTCTGCAAGCGTTTTTTACAAAAAACAACGAATTTCCAGTATTTTACGAATAGTGCATCTTTCCCCTCTATTTCAGTTCCTTTGCCCCGCTGTAAAATTTCTATAATCCGGTTACGCAAACTGACTCATATAAAGAGCCGCATATTTCCCGTTCTTTTTCATCAGTTCTTCATGATTTCCGACTTCTTTGATATCTCCGTCTTCCATATAAAGGATCATATCTGCGTCACGGATCGTAGAAAGTCTGTGGGCGATCACAAAACTTGTGCGTCCTTTCATCAGTTCTGCCATCGCTTTTTGAATAAGAACTTCCGTATGGTATCTACGTTACTTGTCGCCTCGTCTAAGATCATGATCTCAGGATCGGAAGCGATCGCTCTTGCGATCGTCAGAAGCTGGCGTTCTCCCTGCGAAATGTTCTCCGCTCCTTTACTAAGCGTCATATCGTATCCGCCGGGAGTGTTTTGATGAAACTGTGGGCGCATGCCGATTTCGCGGCTTCTACTATTTTCTCTTTCTTCATATTATCCTCGGCATATCCGATATTCTCTCCGATCGTTCCTTCAAACAGCCATGTATCCTGAAGAACCATACCGAATCTGTCGCGCAGTTCTTCCCTTGGCATATCCGTGATCTTAGTTCCGTCCACTTTGATCGATCCGTTATTTACCTCATAAAAGCGCATCAAAAGATTGATCAGCGTTGTTTTTCCCGCTCCGGTAGGTCCTACTACCGCAACTTTCTGCCCCGGTTCTACCGTCAAATCGATCCCGTTCATCAAAAGATGATCCGGCGTATATCCGAACGTCACATTTTCAAATGTAACGCGACCGCTGCGGTCATCAGGTACGATGCACTGGTCTGAATCCGGAATTTCCTCTTCTGCGTCAAGCAGTCCGAAAATACGGTTTCCTGCTGCCGCTGCCGCTCCGAAACTTCCTACCATTCCGGCGATTGCGGAAAACGGCTCTGCAAAACGCCATGTATACTCCAACATAGCCTGTACGTTTCCGACTGCGATCTTCCGGCGATCGCCCAGAGACATCCTAAAGCGGCGCAAAGAACATACCCAAGATCATTCACAAGAGTTGTAATCGGACTGATCGCCCCTGCTGTTGTCTCCGCTTTTCTTGAACTGTTTTTAAGCGCGTCATTCAACTGAGAAAATTTCTTTTTCGCACGTTCCTGATAATTAAACGTCTGCACAACGGACTGTCCGTTATACATCTCTTCTACATATCCGTTCAGCTTACCGAGAAGCTCCTGCTGTTCTCCATAATACTTTTCGCTCGCTTTCATCACTCCTGCGGCGCTCAATAGAGAAAGAGGCACCATAACAATCGGGATCAAAGACAGCTTCGGGCTGATCATCAGCATCATAATAAGTACGCCGATGGCAGTCGTAACCTGTGTTACGATCGAAGTTAAGTTCTGACTGATCGTATTGTTGATCGTATCTACATCGTTTGTAATTACACTGAGAATATCTCCGTGTGTATGAACGTCATAATAATTCAGTTTCAGCCGATGCATTTTCTCATCGATTTCCCTGCGGATCGTCTGCATCACATTGCAGTGATCTTTGCCATACCGAATCCCTGCAAAAAGGAAAACAACTGTGATACAAAATATAACGCTACCAACGCCGCCAAAAGCCAGATGATCGTTTCCCAGTAAAAAACTTTATCGGCAATACTTGCAAACAACGTCGTCGTCACCTTTCCTACAAGAAACGGAGCAAGAACCATAAAGGCAGTGCTGATAACTGCTGAAAGCAGTACAAAAAATAACCGAAGTCTGTACGCTTTTAAATAGCCCAGCAGCCTCTTAAATATTGTCGTATTTTTCATATCAAAGCGCCTCCTTTCCTAACTGAATCTCTGCAATTTCCCGATAAAGCGGACAAGTATCCAACAATTCCCTGTGCGTTCCGTTTCCTACGATCTGCCCGTCGTCAACTACTAATATCCGGTCTGCGTCAAGAACTGTGCTAATCCTTTGCGCTACATGATGACCGTTGCATCTTCGATGCTTTCCTTCAGATTCTGACGGAGCTGACGGTCAGTCTTCATATCTAAAGCAGAAAAACTATCGTCAAACACATAAATTTCCGGTTTTTTCATCATCGCTCTCGCTATCGCCATACGCTGACGCTGCCGCCGGATAAGTTCGTGCCGCCCTGGGCGACCGAATCGTGATATCCTTCTTTCTTCTTACAGATAAACTCATCCGCACAGGCAGTCTTTGCCGCCTGTTTCCAGTCTTCTTCCGTTCCGTTTTCATTTCCGAAATTAAGATTATCTGCAATATCTCCCGAGAAAAGAACATTTTTCTGCGGTACGTATCCGATCAAAGAACGAAGATCTTCCGTGCGGTATTCTTTCGCGTTCACTCCGTCGATCAGCACTTCTCCGAACATCGGATCATAAAGTCTGGGGATCAGTTTTAATATACTTGATTTTCCCCGTCCCGTTCCTCCGATGATCGCCGTAACTTCTCCCGAACGGGATTCAAAACTAATATCTTTCAGGATCGGCTCATCCGCTCCCGGATAAGCGAATGTCACATGACGAAACTCAACCGTTCCGCGCACCGGACGATTTCCATCTGAAACTTTCCACCCCGTATCGAGCTGTCTGTCTGCAAAACTTCCGCGATTCGTTTCGCACATGCATAACTTGTAGGAAACATCATAATGACAAGAGACAGCATCATCACAGATGTAAGTACCATACTGATATACTGGCTGTTTGCCACTAAAGAACCTACTTCCATAGCGCCTGTACTTACATAATATGCGCCCATGCCCAATACAGCCGCCGTCGTCACTCCGAAGATCACACTGATAGCGGGCATCAGAAGGCTTGTGATCCGCCCTGCTGCCATTGCCGTCATCGCATAATCTTCATTTGCCTCTTCAAAACGTGCATTTTCTGTCTTCTGCTTATTAAACGCGCGGATCACGCGTACTCCTTCCAACGATTCCAAAAACAATCTGTTGATCTGATCGAGCTTTTTTCTCAGACGGATCGAATACTTCGATGCCAGTACCATGATGATCGTCAATACAGTCAGAAGAACCGGTATCGCGACAAGAAGAACCGAACTGACTTCTCCTCCCGTAGCTGCGGAAAACACTAGTCCTGCCGCAGCCATCATAGGCGCAAGCAATCCGACTCTAAGCAGCAATGTCAAAAAGTTCTGTACATTCGTAATATCCGAAGTGCTTCTTGTGACAAGACTCGCTGTTCCGAACCGATCCATCTCTGCCGCCGAGAACTCCTGCACTTTAGAAAAGACCTGAGTTCTAAGCTGTGCCGCAAAATCTGTAGAAATATAAGATGCAATCTTAACAGAGAGAAAACTGATCACGCAGGAAAACAATGTTACTCCCGCCATGATCACGGCATACATCCAGACAATACGGTTTTCTCCTTCCGCCACGCCATGCTGATCATCTGTGCCAAAAACGACGGTAAAAGCATCTGCCTACTGCCGACAGCAATACAAGCAAAAACAACTGAACGATCTGACCCGGCCTTAACTTTACTTTTGAAAATATTGTTTTCATCCCTGGTCAGCCTCCTCTCTTTTCTTATGCGGCGTTTTCTCTGCCACTTTGATCTTGGACAATCTGAACATCACCGTTCCAAGCGCATATTTCTGCAGATCTATATACGCTTCTTCCGAAACCTTTTCTCCGAAATTCATAATCTCCATTTCCCCGCTTGCTCCCGTTATAAAAATATCAGACGACGTAAATCCGTTTTTCAAATAAAATTTTCTGCGGGCAATCCTCTGTTCTTTGTTCTCTGCCTTATCATCAAGGCGCTCGATCAGAAGAACAATTTTTTTATCTTTGTACTGCCTGCACACATTCTGCATAATATAACTTCCGGTTCCTCTGCTGCGAACTTTAGATGACACTGCCAGATAATCTGCCATTACCATATCTTTATATGGAATAAGGACGATAAATCCCAACACCTGTTCACCTTCGGTTGCTGCCATAACAACCGCTTTTTTCGTTTTTACGGAATGCCGCAGTGCAAAATATGGTTTTCTCTCCCGCTTCGGAAATGCTTCCATATAAATTGTTTTTATCTCTTTCCACTGTTTCTCCTCGGCACATATAAACTCCATCCCGATCTCCTTTCTGCGCTTTATCATTGATTTTCTTCTTTTCATCATGTATCATATAATGTACAGTAACTGTACAGTCAAGGAGTTTTTTATGAATCGAAAAAAATTATTTATATTCTTCCGGGGAATTTGCAAAACTGACCGGAGTCAACAAACGCACGCTGCACTATTACAATGAAATCGGGCTGTTCCGCCCCGAAATTATCGGAGAGAACGGATACCACTACTATACATGCTTTCAATTTACAGAGTTAGACTGATCCTTACATTGCGCAAGATCGGTCTGTCCATAGACGAGATCAAAGATTACTCATCCCGCCCTTCCGACGAATCTTTTACAGAGATGATGACAAAAAAGAAAAAGCTGATCGACGAGTCCATCGAACAGCTTTTATCTGCACAGGCTTTTTTAGAACAAAAAGCAGAGAGATTAAAAATAGGAATGTATTCGCAGCACGGAACGATCGAACGCTGTACGCTGCCCGAGAGAAAGATCATCTTCTCATCCCCTATTTCGGGAGAATACGACGAAGACGATTTTCCATCGCCGCGGAGTTCTCTCTCCGCCTGAAAAAATTATTTCATCTTTATGACAATTTCGGAAGCTGTATTTCCATAGAAGATATCCAAAAAACAGTTTTAACAGCTATCACTCCTTCTTTGCATACTGCCCGCAAACTTCTGACGTATATGATGAAATCCTGCCTGCCGGAACATATCTGCGCGCTTTTTGCATCGGTGACTGGGGAAAACTTCCCGAAATCTACCGCTCGATCCTTTATTATGCCCGCAAACACAATCTGACGCTTACAGGGTATGCATACGAAGAAGGACTAAATGAAATGTCTATCAAAGACCGAAGTGATTACATTACGATGATCACAATTAAATGTGACTGACTGCGATCTTGATCACATTATCTTTTCTATTTTCAAAAATATCATATGCCTGTTCTATTTCTTCCAGCGGAAATGTATGTGTGATAAGCGGCGTTGTGTCGATACATCCCTGCTCGATCAGTTTCAATATCTCATCGCAGTCACATCCGTCTACGCCTCCTGTTTTGAAAATAAGATTTTTCCCGTACATTTGCGGAAGCGGAAGCGTCTGGTTTTCTTCATAGAGCGCCACGACTGTGACAATCGCATTCGGGCGCGCGACCTTCCATGCAAGTTCAAATGTATCCGAGCTTCCCGCCACTTCCAAAACTCGATCCGCCCCGTTATGCCTGCTGTTTTCTTTCACGAATCGTTCTGCATCCGTCTCTTTCGGATTCACGACAAGTACGTCCGGATAATGTTCCTTTACAAATGCGATCCTCTCCGGATCTACTTCACATAAAATAATCTTTGCGGGATTCTTAAGCATCACGCACAAAAGCGTACAAATTCCCGTAGGTCCTCCTCCGATAATGACGACCGTATCCTCTTCTCCGATCTCTGAAATCCGCGCCGCCCAAAACCCGGTTGCGAGGACGTCTCCTACAAAAAAGCGGCTTCATCCGTCACCGAATCCGGAATCTTATTTAACCCCTGCTCGGCATAAGGAACACGGACATATTCCGCCTGCCCGCCGTCGATCCGGCATCCGAGCGCCCAGCCGCCGTTTTGATCCGTACAATTATTCACAAACCCATTTTTACAGAAAAAACATTCCCCGCAAAATGTTTCGACGTTTACAGTGACACGATCTTCGGGTTTTACCTTTGTCACACGCCTTCCTGTCTCTTCCACGATCCCGACCATCTCATGACCGACCGTTATCCCCGGAACTGCTCTCGGAACGCGCCGTGTTTGATATGGAGATCGCTGGAACAAATACTTGCCAAAGTCACACGTACGATCGCGTCGTCCTCACTTTGCAGCGTTGGTTTTTCTTTCTCTTTCAAAACAAACTTTCCGTTTTCTTCATATGTGTATGCTAACATTTCTCCTGTCTGCTCCTCTTTCCTATGCTATTCTTATCATGCTTATGCTAACGTCATAAATGTAAGGACGATTGCCAGAATCCAGTTTACAACGGCTATACATATTCCCGCGATGCTTAAGACTTTTCCTGCCTTTGCCATGACTGTTCCTGACAGATCATTTCTTTTCCGCACTCTTACAAGCGATACAGTCCCCAGAACGATCCCGACGATCGGAATCCAAAGTGCGAAAATAACGCTCACAATACCGAGCACAAGCAACGAGACGCCTGTGTCGTTTCCCGTTTTATCCGATGCCGGATTTTTCTCACGTTTCGCCATTGCTTTCCTCCAATATCATATTACGCTCATATATACATATGAACCGTAATATTTTTTTCATTCATTCTATTTTCTTTTTTCACAAACTTTTCTGCTGTCGTCTGTTCCCCAACAAAACGACCGCAAATGAATCGGCAGAACACTGCCTGCACGATACGATCCAGACATTACGCGATCTCATACCAGATGATCTGGTTCGGCTCAAGAGCAAGCTCAAAGCTGCTTCCGTCTCCGCGGTAGATCGTTGTCTGCTGCGGCTCATCCGTATTATTTACAACACAGTATTTGTTGTTCTTCGGATAAGCATGTACATCTACATTATAATTTGTACTGAACCATCTGTTCAGCTCATCTTCGCTGTGTGTGCTCCAAAGCACTGCACGGTAAAGTACACGCTGTTCTCGAAGCTGTACGGAAGTCCGCTGATATAAACAGCGCGTCCTTTTCCGAATTCGTTTACTGCCATCTGTACTTCTTTTTCTTTCTGCACAAGGATCGTTGCACTCGGAAGAGCATAAATATTCTTCTTGCCTTCTCCGAAATCTACTTCTTCAGAATCTTCCAAAATGAAGTGTTCATGCTCATCCCAGTTGTATTTGTCGTATCCGAGTGTGAAGCCCGTTTCTTCCTCTACACCGAATACGTTAGCAAGCTGGAAGAAATGTCCCTGATACTGATGACCGGAAGGTTCGCCGACACCGATAATTCCTCCGCCGTTGTAAACGAATCCGCGGATCGCTTCGATGATCTTCGGGTTTTCCCACCATTCTCCTCCTGTATGCGCCGTATCTGCATCCCCGACATTGATGATCACATCGATATCGTCAAGGATCGCCGGATTATCCAGAATATCCTGGAAGTTGATAAATACAACGTCAAACGGCGCTCCTGACAGCGACTCGATGATTCCTGCATATGAATAGTTCTGTTTCTGATACAGTGCATGATGTACCATATGGCATCCCCATGCTCTCATCTTGCCCCAGCAGTTAAGCACTGCGACTTTCTTCACGCAGTACGGTGTCGTTCCTTTTACATTTGCATAAAGCGTACGGAACTCGTTGCATACCTGCTCTACATAATCAAGGAATTCCGGGAACTGAAGCGCAAGTTTAAGATAACCGCCGTATCCGATACGATCGATCGGTTTTCTAAGGATTGCTCTTCTTGCTGTCACCCAGTTATATTTTGCTTCTTTGACCGGATCTCCGTTCTCGTTGAACACATCCGGGAAGAAGTACGGCAACAGACGTCCTTCTGTATATTTCACTCCTTCGATATCACTGATCAGACGAAGCGTCGAACCGTTTCCTACGCTTCCTACAACAGCGTCAATACCAAGTGTTTTAAACTCTTCCATAAACGGCTCTGTTCCGATCCAGTGATCTCCGAGGAACATCATTGCTTTTTTACCACATTCGTGCGTGATCTCTGTCATCTCTTTTACGATCTTGGCAACTTCTCTTCTCTGGAACGCCTGAAAATCCTGAAATTCTTTGCTCGGAACACGATACTGATTATTGTAATATCCCTGATCGATAATATATTCCGCGCGGAACGGATATCCCACTTCTTCTTCAAACTGTTTTAAGATATACGGACTTACCGACGCCGAATATCCGTACCAGTCTACATATTTCTCACGGGCAAGCTCGTCAAATACAAGTGTAACTGATGGAAAAATGTTGTAAAACGAAGTACGTTTACATACGGATGATCCTCAATAAATTTTCTCAGACGTTTCAATGTATACTCATGTGTCTTCGGCTGACGGACATCAAAGGTGATCTGATGCTCTACATCTTTCCAGTCATTTGTTACGGCATTGTACATATGCACCGGATCCCACATGATATAGGCGAGGAAGCTCACAGTATACTCATGGAACGGAACTGCCTTGATCGTAACCTTTCCTTCCTCTTCATTATAATCCCACTCGTCTGTCGGAACGACTTTTCCTGTCGTGCGGTCTACAACCTCCCACCAACGCTTAATGTCATCCCGTGTATTCGGACTGAGCATGTCAGGATAAAGACCTTTCATGATCTCAATCGACAGACTCTCGGAATCAGCGTATAAAACGGCGTCATAAGATACATCTGCTGTATCTCTTCCGGATTTGCCTTCGCCCACTCATTGTCTTTTCTTGTCGTATAATATGTAGAATAAATTTCCGCGTCTGCGTCTTTGAGCGCCTCCGGAAAATCTGTACCGTCACAGTCTCTGATCGCATCTGCTCCCCAGCGCTTCATCAGTTCCAAAGTCTCGGGAACAACGTCGAGATCTGTAGGGATGGTCACAAGTCCTTTTGAATTTTCCATGAATTATACCCTCTTTGTTCTTTCCTGTTTTCTTTTTCTGCTTTTCTTTTTCTATTTTCTGTTATATTTTGCTATTTATATTTATGATTATAAAAAGCAAGAAGTCCGATCAGACCCGCAAGTCCTGCAAGCATTGTCAGAAGCCCCTGCGGTCCGATATTTTTCTGACCGATAATGATAAGGGCTACAGAGCGATAAAAATAACAGCAACAATGATTCCTACTAAAACCTGTTTTGTTCTTTCATCCATGATATCAACCTCCTAACCCTTCAATCCGCCGAGTGTCATACCCTGTGTCAGTTTCTTCTGTACACAGATATACAAAATCAACGTCGGCAGCATAACAATAACAAGACCTGCATACATCTGACCGTATTGAACTGCAGATTTCTGCGCCGCCATCAAGTTCATAAGTCCTACCGGCAGAGTTTTCAGTTCCGGTTTTGTCAGAAGTGTCATTGAAATAATGTATTCATTCCAGAATGACAGGAAACTGAACAAGATTACCGTAACAATACTCGGTTTTGCCATCGGGAAAATAATCTTTACCATCGTTGTAAAGTAACTTGCTCCGTCTACATAAGCGGCTTCTTCAAAATCTTTTGCCAAAGATCTGAAATATCCGGACAAAAGATAGATCGTAAACGGAAGCGCCGTAGACGCATACACAAGAGCCAGCACAAACAGGTTGTTCAAAAAGAACGTACCTCCTGTGAGCTGACGAAGCGTTTTATCCCAGTTATTGAGCATAAGGAAGATCGGTACAACAATGTAACTTACGTTAATGAACAGGCCTGCCATAAAAAGTACGTTCCAGAATTTTGACGTTTTAAACTTGAATCTGGACAATACATATGCCGCCGGAAGAGAGATCACGATCAGCAAAAGCAATGCAAGCGCTGTTACGATCACTGAGTTGAGCATGTAAGTTCCCATGCTCGCCTTCTCCCACGCATCGATAAAGTTCTGGAAATAAATCTTCTCCGGAAGTACCCACGGACTTCCGTAAAACTCTGAATTCTGCTTAACAGATGCAACAAATACCCAGCCGACCGGAATGATAATTGTGATCGCAAGGAGAATTAATAAGATATATACTACCACTTTTGAAAGTGTCAATGGTTTTTTTGACTCTTTTACTTTTGTTTTTCCCATCTTGATCTCCTTCCCTTAAAATTCGATTTCCTGACGTTTTGTTGCCACATTCAGAATTCCCGCAAGTGCAAACGAGAAGAGGAATACCATAACACCGATCGCCATACCATATCCATAGGAAGAGTTCGTGTACGCTTCCTGATACATATAACTTAAGAATACATTTGACGCTCCGTCCGGTCCGCCGTTTGTCATTGCTTTTACAAGCAGGAAACTCATATTGATCGTACTGATAACGAAGAATGTAAGTGTTGTTCTGATGTTTGTCCAGATCAGCGGAATTGTGATCGTAAAGAACTGTCTGATCTTTCCCGCGCCTTCCAAAGCCGCCGACTCATAAAGCTTTCCGGCACGTTTGCCATACTTGCCATATACATAACCATATAGTAACCGATTGCCTGCCATACAAGTGCAATCACAATACTGTAAATAACTATCTTCTGATCTCCAAGCCAAAGCGTCGGGTTTTCCGCTCCTTTGAACAGATTCAAAAAAGAGTTCAAAAGTCCGAGGTTCGGATCATAGATTGCCGAGAAAATAGCACTGATAACTACTACCGACAAAATGTTCGGAATGTAAAAAATAACACTGAAAAATGTTTTTCCTTTAATTTTTTCCCGTGACAAAATATAAGCAAATACAAGCGCAAATGTAAATGTTACAAGTGTAACAAGAACGATCAGCAAAATCGAGTTCTGGAACGCCTGATAAAATTTGTCACTCTTGAAAAGTATTTTAAAGTTGTCCAATCCTACAAATGTCTTATTATCTGTATATCCACCCCATTTAAACATAGACATACGGAAAATATCGATCGTAGGCAGGATCATAAATACGATAAACAATATCGCTGCCGGGGCAAGACAGCAAAATACAAACAGCCCTTTTCCTTTTCTTGCTTTCATTAATTCATCTCCTGTCAGGATAAAACGGGCGGTGAAAACAGATTCACCGCCGCCTACACCTGTGATATTCTTCCGGTCATCAGAACCGGTAAATTTCCGGTGATTTA